>Ga0256404_1000478_pt1 | contig 103801 bp, 85 predicted proteins | sample RumenRJG_01DNA_FD_185990 | JGI IMG/M metagenome (GOLD analysis project Ga0256404, IMG submission 185990) | Bovine rumen microbial communities from Lethbridge, Alberta, Canada - RJG_01 | ecosystem: Host-associated > Mammals > Digestive system > Stomach > Rumen | place: Canada: Alberta...
GCCACTTTGTATTACACCCCATTCTTTACAACTAAAAAACGCGGTAGAGTTAATTTCTTAACTCTACCGCGAGCGGTGTAGAATGCATAAGGATTAACTCTTTATGCATTTAATATAATACTTTACGTGATTTGTACGTGATTTATAAAAATCCAAAAAAAATATCAAAACCCTATATTTGTTATTGACTTCTAATTTGTGTTAGTGTATACTAACTATCGAATCATAAAACAAACGTATGCATGATATATTTCTAAATCTTGTATGCCATAAATGTTTAATTATACCAGATAAGACCGGCCGATCACCGGTCTTATTTATTTTATAAAAAAGGTAACTATTTAACTTATGCGAGGGCTCTCTTTAGCCTGTCAAGTCCTTCCATAAGCACTGAACCGGGGCATGCGATATTTAATCGCACAAAGTAACGGCCATTGCCTCCAAACTCAGCTCCCTCCGACAGATAAAGGCCTGTCTTTTCGCGAATCATCTGCGTAAATGCCACAGAATCATCTGTGAGTGCACTGCAGTCAAGCCACATTAGGTATGTCGCATCGGCATCCACTATATGTATCTGCGGCAGGTTTTCTGCCATGAAGCTGCAGACTGTTTTGCGGTTTTCCCAGAGATATTTTCTGAGCTCCTCAACCCACGGCTCTCCCTTTGTGAATGCCGCAACTGCTGCCGTAATGGCAAATGCGTTTGGCTCCGCCACCTCGTCTGTATTTAATGCGCGCCATACCTTGTGGCGCAAAAATTTATTTGGCACCATCACTGCCGCAGTCTGTAAGCCTGCCATATTAAAGCACTTGGTCGGAGCAATACAGGTGATGCTTATATCGGCGCAGTCCTCTGATGCTGCCGCAAACGGCACGTATGATTTTCCCGGTGCTGTGATGTCGCAGTGTATCTCGTCTGATATGACCGTCACATTGTACTTCTTGCAGAGTGCACCTATTTTCGCAAGCTCATCCTTTGTCCAGATGATACCGCACGGATTGTGAGGGTTGCAAAATATCATAAGCGAGGTCTGTGGATTGGAAAGGTCATGCTCCAACCTGTCATAGTCCACAAAATATCTGCCGTTTTCGTACCCAAGCGGGCTTTCCTGCACATTTACGCCGTTATTAAATATGGAATTAAAAAATATATTGTATACCGGTGTCATGATAAGCACATTTTCACCAGGTGTTGTGAGCTTTCGCACTGTAGATGATATGGCCGGAACGACCCCTGTGCAAAAAATCAGGCTGTCTCTTTCGATTTTAAGCCCATGGCGTCTGTCCCACCACGAAATATACGCATCATTCCACTCATCCGGAATGATGGAATAGCCAAACACTCCGTGAGAAACACGCTCTGATATTGCATCTATTATCTGGGGTGCTGTCTTGAAATCCATATCTGCTACCCACATCGGGAGCTCATTTTCTGCCACATCCCACTTTAGTGAACCTGTATTTCTTCTATCTACAACGGTGTCAAAATCATACATAGATTATTTTCCCTCACATATTATCTTAGTCTTTGATGGGTCAACTCTGTCCTTTTCGATAGTCAGTGTGCCAATCTCCTTTGCCCTTATCACTCCGCTTGTCGGATTTAAAACACTGTCCACCTTACTGCAAATCTCTGCATCTACCGAAGAATACTCAAATGCCAATGTAGTGTTTATGAGCTTACAGTTTTTCATAACGAGGTTGTCGATGTAGCAAAGCCCCTGCAGGCTCTCGATTGTGCAGTTTATAAGTGTCAGATTCTTTGCGTTCCAGCCAAGGTATTCACCTGTAATAAATGAATCATAGACTGTGACATTTTCCGTATTCCAGAAGGCATCCTTTGATATAAGCTTTGAATCGTGCACCTCTACATTTCTTGAACCGTCAAACGAATAGTTGCCGACCAGCTGGAAATTCTTCATGATAAGATTATTTGTATTCATGCCAAAATAATCTCCCTTTGCCGAGACATTCTCGATATCGACATGATCACAGCTCCAGAGGGTCTCCTGGGCATTTGGAAATGTCACATTTTTAAGCTTTAGGTTATTGCAGCGCCTGAAGTTCTTAGGTGCCTCAACTATTGAATCAGTGACAGAGATATTGTCTGTGTACCAGACACCCGCACGCGCCATGTCAAACCATGTACAGTCCTTTACAGCTATGTCACTACAGTACCATAGTGGATATTTCCATCTAAAAAAACAGCCTGTCAGGCTAATGCCATGGCTCTCCTTAAGAGGTGACTCTCCGTCATCAAAAATTGTATCATATATATCCAGGTCGTTGCTTGCAAACAGGGCTCTTTCGCCTGTCAGAAACTCCTGATGGATTTGTTTTCTTTCGCTCATTATATGTACTCCTTTTTCCCGGTAATTCTAAATAGTTATCTGCCATAAAATCAAATAACCGCCGAGCACATAATATATGCAGCCCGACAGTTATCATTATACCCCAAACCCTACTGAATTTATAGTATTTTATATAAGTTTAATATTACAAAATTACTATTAAGAGCCTGATATTTACAGCTCAAGCCCGTCAAGTATGCTCTTAAGTGCATCCGCAGACTCCTTGAGCTTTAAAGCTTCCTCACCGTTTAACTCGATTGGGATATCGCTCTCCACTCCGTCTGCTCCAACGATTGCAGGCATTGAGAGAACCACACCGTCGATGCCGTACTGTCCGTGCATCATGTGTGAAACAGGAAGAATAGACTTCTCATCACGCATAATTACCTCGCAGATACGTCTGACCGACATAGCGATACCATAATATGTCGCATGCTTTCTGTTAATTATCTCGTAAGCACTGTTCTTTACGTTTGCAGCGATTTCCTCTGTATTCTCCTTGTGCTTGTAGTGACCTCTCATCTCGCACATCTTGTGAAGCTCCACTCCGGAAACATTGGCTGATGACCATGCAACCACCTCACTGTCTCCATGCTCACCTACTATAAATGCATGTACACTTCGGCTGTCCACCTCAAGGTGCTCTCCAAGCGCGTACTTAAGTCTTGCACTGTCAAGCACGGTACCTGAACCGATGACATGCTCCTCAGGAAGTCCTGAAAGCTTCTGTGCCACCTGTGTTAAAATATCTACAGGGTTTGCAACGATAAGTAAGATTCCACCGAAATTTCTCTTTGCAATCTCCGGAATGATGCTCTTGAAGATTGCGACATTTTTATTTACCAGATCAAGTCTTGTCTCGCCAGGCTTTTGGCCTGCACCTGCAGAAACAACAATGATAGCAGCATCTGCCACATCATCATAACCGCCTGCATATATCTTCATAGGTCTGGCAAAAGGAATACCATGGCTTATATCCATCGCCTCTCCCTCAGCCTTGTCCTTATCAGCGTCAATGAGAACTATCTCAGAAAAAAGACCGCTCTGCATAAGTGCAAAAACTGATGCCGAACCAACGAATCCACATCCGATCATGACAGCCTTTCTTGGGTTTGTCTTAACAACTGCGCTAGTTTTATTGCTCATGTACGTTCCTCTCTTTCTTATACCATAATTCAAATAGCTGCTTTTTATTATAACTATCCATCCCAAACACAAATTCTCAATATCTGCTTTGTTATCAGTAGTTCTGAATAATTATCTTTTATTTATATTATACCCGCATTGTACATATAATCCATTGTAAAAACAACAAATTACTTGATAAAATACAATCAATAGCCCATTGTTCCCATTTTTATACAATTTTAATGCAGATTTTCACATAAAAGTGTAATACTAAAAAGCAAACCGGACCAATACAGCTGAATGAATTGTCATTTAGCATATTGATCCGGTTATATTAAAATGCTGTATCCGCTTATTTTGTGCTTGAATTTCTATACTCAAGCGGTGTCATTCCATACAGCTTCTTGAACTGTCTGTTAAAATGCTCCACGTTCTGATATCCTGCCTCGATTGCGATATTCTCAACAGTTGTGATGCTGTTTCTCAGCAGTGTGCGTGCCTTCTTCATCTTGGCATTGGTGACCAGCTCTCCGAAAGTCTTGCCTGACTTCTCCTTTATGTACTTGGAGATATACGGCTCTGTCAGGTTGAACTGTGCAGCCATGTCTGCAAGCGATACTGTCTTGTAGTTGGCCTGGATGAAGTTGAGCATAGCAATATAGCGCTCATCCTTCACGTGACTGTCAGCCTTGGTGGCAAGGTAATGGTTTACCGCAACAACAAGTGCTCCGATTGATGCCTTGATGATATCCTCATCCACACCTGCGCCCCAGAACATACTGCCGTCAACTGTGATACCCACATATGCCATAGCCTTTGATGAAGATCCGTGCGAAAGCGCATGCTCCTCGTATACAGTGAGCTCAAAGCTGATGTCAAAATACTGCTTAATTATATTGCTGACTGCATCAAGACGGCCGTTTCCATTGGCATCTACCTTTCTGGTGCTGTCATTGTGTAAAATAACCGCCTCTGCGAAAATGCCATTTACCTGCTTAAAGTGGCACTCCGGTATAGTGAAATATGGATGAAAATCCACATAATTGTCTGTAAAGATACTGTGTACCCACTCAGGCGAAAGCTCCTTGTGCTCCTCGTCGGATACCTGCTTGACCATGTATCCGACCTGCTCTCTCATCTGCTGTGGCACATTGATACCGAAGCTCTGCTTAAGGATATATGCCACTCCGCCCTTTCCTGACTGGCTGTTGATACGGATAACATCAGCCTCGTATGTCCTGCCGACATCCTTTGGATCTATAGGCAGATATGGAACAGTCCACTTATCAAGCTTCTTTTCCTCTCTCCATGCCATGCCCTTTGAGATTGCATCCTGATGTGAGCCTGAAAAAGCAGAAAAAACAAGGTCTCCCGCATATGGCTGTCTCTCGCCTACCTTCATTCTGGTAAATGTCTCATACTTCTCCCTGATCTCAGGCAGATTTGAAAAATCAAGCTGTGGATCCACTCCGTGTGAGTAAAGATTCATGGCAAGTGTCACGATATCTACATTTCCTGTTCTCTCACCGTTTCCAAACAGCGTACCCTCTATCTCCTCAGCTCCTGCAAGCACACCAAGCTCTGATGTGGCAACACCGCAGCCTCTGTCATTATGAGGATGTAAGCAAAGCACTACTCCGTCTCTGTACTTGAGGTGCTTGTTGATATACTCTATCTGTGTGGCAAAAACATGTGGCATAGCATTCTCTACTGTGGTAGGGATATTGATGATGGCCTTATTATCAGCCTTTGGCTGCCATACATCAAGCACAGCGTTGCACACATCAACCGCATAATCCACCTCAGTGCCCGAAAAGCTCTCCGGTGAATACTGGAAACGGAAATTACCGTCAGTCTCTGCTGCAAGGTCTCTCAGTAAAATAGCTCCGTCAACTGCAAGCTGCTTTATCTCTTCCTTTGACTTCTTAAACACCTGCTCACGCTGTGCAACAGATGTGGAATTGTACAGATGTACAACTGCTCTCGGTGCTCCCTCAAGTGCCTTAAAGGTCTTCTTGATGATATGCTCTCTGGCCTGTGTCAGCACATGTATAGTGACGTCATCAGGAATCATATCTCTCTCAATAAGAGCTCTCGTGAAATTGAACTCTGTCTCAGAGGCTGCCGGGAAACCTACCTCGATTTCCTTAAATCCTATATCTACAAGCATCTTAAAGAAGTCAAGCTTCTCCTCAAGACTCATAGGCTCGATTAGAGCCTGGTTGCCATCACGTAAATCAACCGAACACCACAGTGGTGCTTTATCTATATAATCCTTCTTAACCCAGTCATAAGTGCATTCAGGAGGCAGAAAATAACTGCGCTCGTATTTTTCATATCCTTTCATCTTAAAACCTCTTTTCGTTTGAACTGATATAATTGTAACACATAAGCACAGTTATTGGAATGATTATATTTAATCACTTTGATTGATGTAATTTATTTTTTTATAAAAATATAATCAACTTTATTGATTTTGATTATTCTAATCAGATATTTAGGCTAAAATATCCGGCTAATCCTCTCTCTTATTACCCCAGAAAAACAATGCAACTGTTCCCGGACCGGTATGGCTTCCTATAGTCGTACCGATATCATTTATCTCTACTTTGCCCTTCATATTAGGGAAGGCAGCCTCAATCAGATCAGCTACGGCTTTAGCATCCTCATAGCATGCAGAATTTGATATATAGACCTTATCCGAATAATCGGCACCATCCTTGCAGAGTGCCTGCATCTTCACAAGCATCTCCTTTATTGCCTTCTTTTTGGTGCGGATTTTCTCACGCACAATAAGCTTTCCCTCATTGCTCACATTCATGAAAGGACAGATATTAAGCACATTTCCCACGAATCCCGCGGTCTTTGAGATACGGCCGCCCCTGATAAAAAATGTAAGGTCTGATGAGAAGAACCAGTGATTCACCTCAAGTCTGTGCTCCATGGTCCAATCAGCCAATGTATCAATATCCATGCCGCTATCCCTAAGGTCAGCGAGCTTATCCATCAAAAGACCAAAGCCTGACGATGCTGCCAGCGAATCAATCACATATATCTTTCTGTCAGGGTATTCCTCCTCGAGAGCCTCCTTTGCAAGCCTCGCCGAGTTGACTGTACCTGATATACCGGAGCTTAGTGTACAGTGAAGCACATCATATCCCTCATCCAGAAACTGCCTGAAGTACTCCATGTACTCCTCCTGATTGATCTGCGAGGTCTTTGTCATGGCACCTGCCTCCATTGCCTTGTAGAAATCAGGCAGTGGCATGGACTGTCCTAAATCATCCATATACTCTTTACCGTCAAGCTCATAGTGAAAGCATGCGTACTTAATATTTCTCTCGAGCATATGCTCCCTGGTAAGATCTGCTGTTGAACAGCAGCTAATCACATAATTTGACATATTATTTTCCTTTACCTTTTGACCCTTTATCATTATATGTAGTCAGATACATATGGTATCTCATGATATAAAATATCGTCAAGCTTTGCAACAGCTTCATACGTAGTCTGTATTTTGCCCATCTGCAAAAGCTTCTCAGCACTCTTGTAGCCTAAAAGCAGTGTGGTAAACGTGCCAATAGACATGCTTAAGTGATACTGTGGATTTTTATCGGTGAGAGCACAGTGCCCTTTCTCAAAATCAATGACAAATGTGCCATTGTTCCACGGAAGCAGGTCATCTGCTATCTCAAAACTAAAGCAGCCGCCCGGGCCATCCGGGTCACAGTTATACTGTGACATAAACTGCGCCACATCAATGATTCTGCCCATGGCGTATGGTCTTATTGTCTCCTTTATATCACTGTCATCGAGCTCAAAAGCAATGGGCTCGCTGTAATAGTTGTTGCCTCTGACCTCATCAATCATGGAATCGTGCGCATGAATGTACTCCCACAGCCCAAGTTGCGCCTCACGGTTTAAGTAGATGAGCTCCTTGATGTGCATGACATCGGAGCTGATAAGATACACCATATAGCCACACGGTTCATCATCCTCGTTATAGTAGATGGCGACCATCGTATCGTCCTCATCCCAGCGGAAGTACTCCTCCCAAGCCAGATTGTTTCTGTACAGACAGCCGTGAGTCTTTGCGGCAAAGTGAGTATGAAGCTTCTTAAACTGCTCATCATCCCACTGCACACGGCGCACATAGCCCGGCTCCTTAAGCTTTGTAGGGATCTGTCTGTCCTTTATCACATATGTCATCTTGTTTGAGATAATCTCCCAGCCAAGCCCTCTGTAAAGAGGTATAGAGTATGGATACAAAAGAGCAAACGACTTGTTGCTATCGCGCATCCTCGTAAGACTCTTTCTCATAAGCTTTTTCATGAGACCATGGCCTGTGTACTCAGGATACGTGCACACACTTGTGACAAAGCCCACCTCGTAGCGCTCACCATATATATTCATATCGAGCGGATATACCGCAAACTGAGCCACAAGCTCCTCTTTTTTGTCTATAATATTGAAGCAGCCGAGCACATCAGCTCTCTCAAGCACCGGAAACTTCGACTGCTTGATTTCATCATCCTTCCAACCGGTCTCGGCAAGATCTGCCTCTGTTACCTGAAAAGCATAACGAAGCAGTGCATTGTATTCCTCTGCATCGTCCTTTGTCAATACTCTTATCTTAAATTCATCTGATTTAAAAGAATGCATAGTGTCCTTTCTCGCCTGTCTTTACTGTATACATCAGATCGTCCGCCTTCTTAATAAGCTCAGTAATCTGGCTCTCACTGGTGACATTTCTCTCAACTGAATAAATTATCACATGTAATCAGACTTTTCCGAAATAATTCTAAAACAATAGTAGTCCAAAGCTCCCAAAAAGTCAATCTTTTGACTCTATAATGATGAATTTTCCTCTATGGATATCAATCACTGCATGGTCATCAATTATTTCATTGGATATGCCAAGCGATGTAAAACGATCAAATGAATAATCAGTAACAGGATACTTAAAGCCCTTAAGGCTCACCTCATTGTCATCTGTCAATGCTATAAGAGAGACAAACCTGCCATACTGGGATAATTTTTCAATGGTTACAGGCTTATCTGCCATCCTAATACGATTGTTTGCATCAATAATCCTGATATCAATTCCACTTTCCAGTCCTATTCCAAGAAGCAAAATATTGCCCAATACATGGTCTATTCTGCTGCCTGTTGCACCAATCACCACTATACTTCGTGCACCATGCTTTATCGCAAGTCTTATGGCATACTCTGTGTCGGTATCATCTTTTACCGGATTAAGCCTGTGTATCTCGGTCTGTCCCTTTCTCTCAAAAAACTCCAATGCCTTTGTTGTGGCTGAATCGAAATCACCTACAATTATATCAGGCGTGACACCATTTTCGTATAAGAAATCCATTCCTCTGTCAGCAGCAATGATAACGTCTATTCCGTCAGTCTTTATTTCATTTAAGCCAAATTCCTTATCTATTTTTCCACCACAGACAATCAAATAACGCATCTTATCTTCCCTCTCCTGAATGATATATCTTTCTGTTCTTATCACGGTTTAACCGGCAACAGCTACATCATAATATTAAGAAAACCGGTTACATTTTCTTCTATATCTCCGTTAAACACCGCACTTCCGGCTACTATGATATTGGCACCTGCCGCAAGCAGTGTCTCTACATTCTCCAGATTGATGCCTCCATCAACCTCAATATCAGCCTTATTTCCTGATTTTTCGAGAAGAGCCCTTAGGTCGCGCACCTTGTCTACGGTGTACGGAATTAACTTTTGTCCACCGAAGCCGGGATTCACCGTCATGATAAGCACCATGTCCACCTTAGGCAGCACATACTCAATTGCCGAAAGCGGAGTAGCCGGATTTAATGCTACACCTGCCAATATGCCTTTTTCCTTTATTGCCTCGATTGTCCTGTCAAGATGCTTACATGCCTCCGCATGAACAGTGATGATATCAGCTCCTGCTGCCACAAAATCATCTATGTATCTGCCCGGCTTATCTATCATCAGATGCACATCAAACATACGCTCTGTGCACTTTCTGATTGTCTTTATGACAGGCAGCCCAATTGATATGCTGGGAACGAAGCTGCCGTCCATAACATCTATATGCACATACTGTGCTCCGGCCTCGTCAAGCAGCTTAAGCTGCTCTCCAAGTATTGAATAATCCGCTGATAAAATTGATGGTGATAAACAGTTCATGTTTCCCTCCGTTTGATTATGCTTTAGTTTTGATAATGCTCTATTTTGCTTTAGTTTTGATTATATTTTAGTTGAAATGTATTATCTTAGTATACTTTTAATTAATATCTTTGTCTGTTTTTCAGCTCCTCATACAGAAGTTTATAGTTATCATAGCGCACCTGCGATATTTTTCCATCTGAAAGAGCCTCCTTCACGCCACAGTCCGGCTCGTTTATATGACTACAGCCTTTAAACCTGCAATACGGTTCATATTCTACAAACTCCGGATAACAAGTCCACAAATCTTCCTTTTTAAAGCCCGGCACATCCATCGAACTAAATCCGGGTGTATCCATGATATATGTGCCATCCTTTATCGGGACAATCTCAGAATGTCTGGTCGTATGCTTTCCGCGCTCTATTTTCTCACTTATATGTCCGGTCTCCATCTGCACATCATCCTGCAGACAGTTGATGATAGATGACTTGCCAACTCCCGAGGGACCTGCAACCGTGGTCGTCCTTCCCTCTAAAATGTGCTTTATCTCATCTATGCCCTCACCTGTTTTCGTGCTGGTAAAAAGCACTCTATAGCCAGCCGGCTCGTATATGCTTTTAAGCTCCTGCTGCTTTTGTGGCGTGATAAGATCCTTTTTGTTGAAGCATATGGTGACCGGCACATGCTGATACTCCATCATACACAAAAACCTATCAAGCAGGTTGAAATTGGGATCCGGCTTTGCGGATGCAAAAATAACCAGGGCCATGTCTATATTGGACACAGCCGGCCTGATAAGTTCGTTTTTCCGTGGCAGTATACGCTCGACATTGCCTATATGCTTTTCCTCGTCGAGGACTGCTATGTCAACTGTATCGCCTACCAGTGGCTTTATCTTTTGTTTTCTGAAGGTGCCTTTTGCTTTGCACTCGTATAGGGTGCCGCCTGTGGCATTTTCTTTTGCCCCTTTGGTTTCTTCTACGTAAACGTAGTAGAAGCCGGCAATTCCTTTAATAATTTTTCCTGTCATGGTTTTCCTTGTGTGCTTTTGTATTTGCGGGAGTCACGCTTTCGGCGGGGTGCATGCCACGCTTTAAGGTTGTGTGAGTGGCGGGGGCAGGCATATATTCCTCTTAAAAAATATGAAGCCAGCCCCGAGCTCTCCTACGGACAGGCTATGGCTTGCTCTGCCCTGTTTTTTCCCCGGTAGGTTTATGGCATCCCGGGGCAATTCATATTTTTTTCTCGGAACACATGCCTGCCCCCGCTTCCTTAGTTCCTCTCCGCGAGTTCAGGTTCTCGTCCGCGGGTTGGTGTGGTAGTGGGGTTCGGATAGCACCACTTTGTGGGTGCTATCCGGTGGCTTACTGTACTTCTACTGTTTCTGTCTTTGTTTGAATTTCACCCTCAACTTCATTTCCATCTCCATCCAATGATGGAACTGTATATTTCCATGTTACCGTTATTTTACCGGATGCACAATTCATTGTTCCGGATACTGCAACCTCTGCTGAAGTTACTGTTCCACTTGCGTATGTCTGTCCATCACTGCCTTTTAAGGTATATGAACCATCTACTACCTTTGCATTTTCTATTCCAAGTGACAATGTCTTATTTACGCTCTTTGAAACCTGCTGCTTACCCTTACTGAGTGTCAGTGTGATTGTGGTGCCTGCGGCTACGGTTTCACCGGATTTGGTCTGGCTGATTACGCTGCCGGCGGCTACTGTGTCGCTATACTGGGAGTCGGCGTAGGTGTACTTGAGACCTGCTCCTGCGAGGGCTCTTTCTGCCTGTGTCTGTGTGTAGCCTACTACATTTGGCACGGTGATTGGCTTCTGACCAGGTGAGAGTGTGACTGTTACTGTGCTGCCCTTTGCGGCCTGGTTTTTGGCTGATGGTGACTGTGCTGTTACTACGTCTGCTGCTACACTGTCATTGTAATCTCCGTACTCAAAGTTGACATTAAAGCCTGCTGACTCAAGTGTGCTCTTTGCTGAGCTCTTTGTCTTTCCTATTACACTAGGTATCTTTACCATCTCTGATGTGTTATCACCTTTTCCTGCGATAACTACATTAATCTGAGTGCCTCGCTTTACCACATCTCCGGCCTTTACGTCCTGCTCCAGAATAGTGCCGTCCTCCTCATCTGACTGCTTTGTCTCATATGCAAATACAGTAAGATCAAGCTTTAATCTGTCGACTCTCTCCTGAGCATCATCCACTGACATTCCTCTGATGTCAACCATCTGTCCTTCTTTCTCTGTTTCTGACTCGGACTCTGATTCTGACTCTGATTCAGACTCTGTCTGTGTCTCTGTCTGCTGTGACTCTGAGTTTTTCTTTCCGGAAAACTTGAACACACCAAATACTGAAAGAGCAAGATAAATAATAACAATAACTATTATTACCGCTGTGACAATTCCCATAATTGTAATAGCCTTATCCATTTTCGGATTTAACAGCTTACCGTCATTCTCCTCATCATCTTCTTCATCATCATAATCCTCATCGTCAAGGAGTGAATCGTCAATCTCATCACTATCATCATCTTCTTCATCATCCGTATCGTCCAGATTTTCAGCGACACCTCTTCCCTCTTTTATCTGTTCGAGCTCCTGTGGGCTTATAACTTTAGTTTTTCCATTATCAACCAATGGGGCAATTGTCACAAAATCCTCATCAGGATGTGCAAGAGAACGTCTTATATCCGCCAAAAGCTCTTCTATTGTCTGATATCTTCTGTCCGGAGTTTTCTGTGTACATTTCAGTATAATCTTTTCAAAGCTGATTGGCAGATCGGGTGCATATTTGCTTGGTCTGGCGATCTCCTCCTGTAAGTGCTGTAACGCAACCGCAACTGTCGTCTCTCCATCAAACGGTACACGGCCTGTCACCATCTCAAACATCACAATACCGAGTGAATAAATGTCACTTCTTCCGTCAACAAATCCATTTCTTGCCTGCTCCGGTGATGCATAATGTACTGACCCCATCACGTCAGAGCTTATAGTATTTGATGATGTCGCCTTGGCAATTCCAAAGTCTGTTACCTTTACCTTGCCTTCTGTTGAAATAATAATATTCTGTGGCTTTATATCTCGATGAATGATATTTTTATTGTGTGCTGACTCAATTCCTCTTGCAACCTGAATTGCTATGCTCGCTGACTCTTTGAATGAAAGCTGTCCTTTCTTCTCAATATAAGTCTTGAGTGTGATTCCCTCCACATATTCCATAACAATGTAGTACAAACCATTTTCGCTGCCCACATCATATATGTTAACAATATTTGGGTGCTCCAGTCCTGCTGCTGACTGTGCCTCTGCACGAAACTTCGTCACAAATGAACTGTCCTCAGAAAACTCCTGCTTCAAAACTTTAATGGCAACAAAACGACTGAGTATATGATCCTTTGCTTTGTACACATCACTCATTCCGCCTGCGCCGACTTTACTTAGAATTTCATATCTATCCGACAAAAAACTTCCTACTTCTAACATTCCTTTACCTCGTTTTAAAATGGTTTAATAATCATTACTGTGATGTTGTCACGGCCGCCATTTGCATTGGCCATTCCAACAAGCTGCGATGCTGCATCCTCAATATTGTCATTTTTTCTGATAATATCAAGTATTTCCTCATCCCTTACCATATTGGTAAGTCCATCCGTGCACAGAAGTATTTTGTCATCATCCGAAAGCTCAACCTCAAAAAAGTCTGCCTCCACATGTTCTGCTGCACCGACTGCTCTCGTGATAATATTCTTGTCTGGATGCACTCTAGCCTCATCAGCATTGATTTCACCCATTCTGACCATCTCGTCAACCAACGAATGATCCCTTGTTATCTGTCTAATAGGTTCTGTACTTCCCACAATATACAGCCTGCTGTCTCCGATATTAGCCACAAAAAGCTTATTTCCTATTATAGTTCCAATAACCAAAGTGGTACCCATACCACTTTTTGTTTCATCCTCTCGTGATTCCGCCACCAAAATCTCATTGGCCTTATTTATGGCCTCTTTTATGATGGAAACAGGCTCATCCCCACCATTTCTGGATACTGATGCCACTACACGCTCTATAGTATGTCTTGATGCGTAGTCGCCTGCTTTGTGTCCTCCCATTCCATCTGCTACGATGAAAAGATTCGGAAGATTTCCTACTGCGGTATCTGATGAGAAGTAATAATCCTGATTCATCTCACGAATGATGCCTGCATCCGTAATGGAAAAAGTCTTCATCTAGTTTATTCCTCTCTCTTTATCTATATGCTTCTTGCGAAGCTGTCCACAGGCACCATCTATATCTCTGCCCATTTCCCTTCTAATAGTAACATTAATTCCGTTTTTTTCAAGTTTATTTTTAAAAGCCTCAATAACACCCTTGTTGGATTGCACGTAATCGCGCTCCTTTATAGGATTTACCGGAATCAGATTTATATGACAGTTCATGCCATGCACAAGTGCCGAAAGTTCTGCTGCATCCTCGGCTGTATCGTTCACTCCGCCTACCAGGCTATACTCAAAAGTGACTCTGCGGCCGGTCTGTGCAAAATAATATTTGCATGCATCCACCACATCATGTATATCATAGCTGTTTGCAACCGGCATGAGAGCTTTTCTCTTTTCCTGGTTGGAGGCATGCAGTGAAAGCGCCAGCGTGATAGAAAGCTTTTCATCTGCAAGCTGTCTCATACGCGATACGAGACCACATGTGGAAACTGTCAGATTGCGCTGGCTTATATTGATTCCGTTTTCATCAGTAAGAAGCTCTATAAAGCGCAGCAGATTGTCGTAATTGTCAAGCGGCTCACCTGTTCCCATGACAACAACATTTGAGATGCGCTCCCCTATGTCCTTGCCTATCTTATAAATCTGGTCAATCATCTCGGACGGCCTAAGCCCCCTGACGAGACCATCAAGAGTAGATGCACAGAATCTGCACCCCATCCTGCAGCCAACCTGCGAAGATATGCACACCGAATTACCATGCTTGTACTTCATAAGCACACTTTCTATGACATTACCATCATCCAGTGCAAAGAGAAATTTTCTCGTGCCATCGAGCTTTGACACCTGCACCTCCTCTTTTTTTAGCGAGATGAGTATTGCATTGTCCTTTAATACCTGTATGAACTTTTTTGAAATATTGGTCATCTCATCAAAGCTGTCCACATGCTTCACATGAATCCACTCATATATCTGCTTCGCACGGAATTTCTTTTCTCCGAGCGATATGATAAACTCTGTGAGCTCATCCATATTCATTGATTTGATGTCAGTTAGTTGTTCTTTTATCTGTTCCATATTATTTTTATTAAGTCATCATTTAACTATTGTTTTATAATTCTACTAATTCGATCCCATTTATATTTATTAATTCATGATTTACTTTAATATCATAATTTGCTTTTTATAAATCTTGCAATAAAGAATCCGTCACTTCCATGCTCACCGGGCAGCATCTGTTTCATTCCGGTGCCCTCAGCAAAGCTCTTATCCAGCTCAAACTCCGGATGCTTTTCAATAAACCAGCTCACATTGTCCTCGTTCTCAGCCTCGTCTATCGTACATGTACTGTACACGAGCACTCCGTTTGGCTTCACGTATGTATGCACGGTATCAAGTATCTGTCTTTGAAGAGCGGCAAGCTCATCTACAGACTCAGGTGTCATCTTGTAGCGGATGTCCTTCTTTCTTCCGAGCACTCCAAGCCCTGAGCACGGCAGATCACAGATGAGTATATCTGCCTTTCCCACCGAATCAGCATCAGGTACTGTGGCATCCCACACCTCTGCCGACATATTGTTAAGACCATGCCTTTCTATATTTTCCTCAATCATATCGACCTTGTTATCGGTCAGGTCACGCGCGAGCACATGTCCGCTTCCCTGCAAAAGCTCAGCGATATGTGTGCTCTTGCCGCCCGGTGCTGCGCATACATCTATCACATAGTCGCCCTTCTTTGGAGCAGCAGTCTGGGCGACAAGCATGGAGCTGATATCCTGCACATAGAAAAGTCCGTCTCTGAAGCTCTGCAGGCCATTCAAATAATCAAATCCAGATATAACAAACGCATAATTAAGTTCATCAACCGCTGTGACCGTCACACCCTCTGCCTCAAGCATTGCACGAAGCTCATCCGGAGTACACCTGGTCAGGTTTGTCCTGATGCTTATTGTGCTCTTATTGTGAAAGGCCTTGAAAATCTCCTCTGCCTTCTTCTCTCCGTATGCTGATACAAATCTGTCCACTATCCACTGTGGCATGGAGTATCGGATACTTAAGGTATCAAACTGTACTGAATCTATATTTCTTGCAATATTTCTGAGTACACCGTTTACAAAGCCCGAAAGCTGTGCAAACTTATGCCTCTTTGCAAGCTTCACCGCCTCATTGCATACAGCTGAATCCGGCACCGCGTCCATGTACTTTATCTGGTAGACGCTCATGCGAAGAAGGTTTCTGATGAAGGGCTTCATCTTCCTTACCTTTGTCTTTGAAAAAGAGTCTATGATGTAGTCGAGCTGCAGCATATACTCGATAGTGCCGTCAACAAGCCTCGTCATAAAGGCTCTGTCCTGCTTTGACAGATACTGATACTTGTCAAGCACACTACTAAGCACGATATGTGAAAATGCTCCACGCTCATTAATCTCAATAAGCATCTCAAGGGCAAGCTCACGCGTATCTACAGAGTGCTCATTATGCGCTGCCACATTTGATTTTGCCGGTCTGCCCGGTATATTATTTATGTTTATTTGGCTATTTTTATTACTATGATTATTTATATTCTTATTCGATGTCATATAGTTTAATCTACTTGCAGCTATTCTGAATCACTGAAATCAAAAAAACTTATGTATCATGCTTTCATGTAAGCAAAAGTTTTCAGTTTCTCATGATGATGTTTCCGAATAGTTACATATACATTTAATTTTCTAACTAATATATCCAATTTAAACTGCCTTACCTTGCTATCCGGCTTCAAACAGCAGCTAAAACAGTATCAGTCGTCACGCCTGCGTCCGCTTGTGATGAGTATGATACGAAGGAGCTGTAAAATAGCAGCCGCCGCACTGGCTACATAGGTAAGTGCCGCTGATTTAAGTACCCTTCTAGTATACTTAAGTTCGTCATCTGCAAGTATGCCCTGTGTACGAAGCATGACAAGCGCACGTCTTGAAGCATCAAACTCTACCGGCAATGTCACGAGCTGGAAAAGTACTGCTGCCGAAAACAACAATATGCCTATATCAATAATAAGCCCTGACGAGCGTGTGTTAAATAACAAGCCAATAAGTATGACCGGCCATGCAAGCATTGAGCCAAAATTAGCTATAGGCACAAGTGCACTCCTGATTGAAAGAGGTGCATAGCTTTTTGCATGCTGTATAGCGTGTCCACACTCATGGGCTGCTACGCCAAGTGCTGCGACCGATGTGGCATTGTACACAGGATCAGATAAATTCACTGTTTTGGTGCGCGGATCATAGTGGTCCGTCAGACTGCCGGACACATGACGCACCTGCACATCATATATGCCTGCCGCCTGAAGCACTCTCTGAGCTACCTGTGCGCCATTCATGCCTGACATGCTTCTTAGCTGCGAGTATTTATTAAATGTACCTTTAACTCTTGCCGATGCAATCATACATATAACTGCACCTATCACAACGAGTATATATGTCGGATCCCAGTAATAATATCCCATGTATCATCTCTCCTTGCTGCTTATTATAATGCGTGTAGTAGTTTGTCAATAGTTACTTATAATGATAACTATAATGTGAAGAACGAGCCCTCTTCCACATGACAGCCTCTCAAAAATGAACCTGTATCCATGCGCTTCTTGCCCTGGAGCTGTACCTCTACTAAAGATAATGCTCCTTTTCCTGTCTGTACATACATATCATTTTTTCCGATATGATAAATACAGCCCGGCTCATAATCATCGCTGCCGTCAATCACCTTTGCACTCCACACCTTAAATGTCTTACCGTTTAGGTTGGTGTATGCGCTCGGCCATGGATTAAGCCCCCTTATAAGCCTCTCAATTTCAACAGCCGGCTTTGTCCAGTCGATAAAGCCAAGCTCCTTACTAATCATTGATGTATGTGTGGCCTCCTCGCTGTTTTGAGGAGTATACTCTGCAGTGCCATCCTCTATCATCTTCATGGTCTCCACACACAGCCTTGCTCCCTCTGCTGAAAGCTTATCAAACAGGCTGCCGCCGGTCTCATCAGGTGCGAGTCTGACTGTACTCTTTGCAATCATATCGCCGGTATCGACACCCTCATCCATCCTCATGGTAGTGACACCTGTAAACTCGTCACCGTTAATCACAGCCCACTGGATAGGCGCCGCACCTCTGTACTTTGGCAAAAGTGAAGCATGCACATTGATACAGCCGTATCGAGGCATATCAAGAATACTCTTTGACAGAATCTGTCCAAAAGCAACCACAATTATTATATCTGCATTAAACTTTCTGAGATACTCTATATTAGCACTCTCTCTTATTTTAACCGGCTGGAATACCTCAATACCGTGCGAAAGCGCACACTCCTTGACAGGTGTATACTGCATTGTCTTGCCGCGGCCCTTTGGTTTGTCGGGCTGTGTGACAACCAGTGCCACCTCGTGCCCTGCCTCTATAATTGCCTCAAGTGTTCCCACCGAAAAGTCCGGTGTTCCCATGAAAATTACTCTCATCTTACTGCCTCCCAGATATTTTCCAAGCTCAGATAACAAATGTCATCCTAATGATTACTCCTGTGTATCCTCATATGTCACATCGTGAAGTGCGCCCTCAACCTTCTCCACATAGAGATGTCCGTCGAGATGGTCAAGCTCGTGGCAGATACATCTGGCCAAAAGCTCTTCTCCCTCTATCTCATACTCATTCATATCCTCGCCCATGAAGCGAGCCTTTACATAATTCGGGCGGGTCACCTGTCCGGCCTTTCCCGGTACTGAAAGACAGCCCTCATCGCCGGTCTGCTCTCCGTCAGACTCGATAATTTCAGGATTAATCATCACGATTGGACCCTCGCCCACATCGATAACAACGATCCTCTTTAATATGCCAACCTGTGGTGCGGCAAGTCCTACACCATTAGCCTCATACATAGTCTCAAGCATATCATCAATAAGTGTTACTATCTTTGGAGTCACCTCCGTAACCTCTCTGCAGACCTTGCCAAGTACAGGGTCTCCCTCCACTCTAATAGTTCTAAGTGCCATAATTGCCTCCTTCTATATCTATCAAAATCCACTCATCGGATTGAAATCAAATGAGATATTAGCATGTTTCATTGCCGTATCAGCTTTCACCGCCTGCTCTATGCCATCTTTTATGGAAATGAGCGCCGCATAGTCAGATGTCTTCATGTAAATCACCTTGCGGTATATGTCATTTACCTTGGCGATAGTCGCATCCGCAGGACCGATGAGCTGAATCAGATGCCTATCATCCGGGCTCTGATTTTCATCTGTATGCGATATCATTTGCGACGCTATATCGTACACTTGCTGTGCCATGCTGCCGCACTCACTCTCATCAGGTGATGTGACATGTACTAAAAGCATATTCCATACAGGTGGATAGTTCATAAGCCTCCTGTACTCTATCTCCTTATCGTAAAAAGCCTCATAATCCTGCTCTTTGGCAGTCCGGATGGCATAGTGGTCAGGGTCGTAGGTCTGGATAACCACATTGCCGGGCAGCTTTCCTCTGCCGGCGCGCCCTGCCGCCTGGGTCAGCAGAGCAAATGTGCGCTCCGCCGCATGAAAATCATTCACATGCAGTGACATATCCGCCGCCAGCACACCAACCAGCGTGACATTTGAAAAATCATGCCCCTTTACAATCATCTGCGTACCGATAAGTATATCGGCCTCATGATTGGAAAATGCCTGCAGAATCTTCTCATACGCATCCTTCGCCCTCGTGGTGTCATAATCCATGCGCAGTATGCGCGCCTGTGGAAAACGCTTTGCCACCATCGCTTCTATCTTCTGTGTGCCGGCCTTAAAGCCGCTAATGTACTTCGAGCCACAGCTCGGACACACCTTAGGCACCGGCTGTCTGTAGCCGCAGTAGTGACAGACCATCACTCCGCCGCTATGTTCACTGAGTGATACATCGCAATGAGGACATTTTACCACAAAACCGCACGCTCTGCACGACATAAATGCCGATTTGCCCCTTCTATTTAAAAAAAGCATGGTCTGCTGGCCATTTAGAAGCCTCTCCTCCATAAGCTCCTGAAGCCTGGTTGAAAGAATCGAGCGGTTTCCCTCACGAAGCTCCTGCCTCAAATCGACAACCTCACACTTTGGAAGAGGTCTGTCGTCCACACGCTTATCCAGCTCCAAAAGCCTGTAAACACCTGTCTTTGCCTTGTAATAGCTATCCACCGACGGTGTTGCAGAGCCAAGTACCACAATAGCATCGGACATGCGCGCATACTCTATCGCCACTTCTCTTGCATGATAGCGTGGCACCGACTCGCTCTTGTATGAATTCTCGTGCTCTTCATCTATTATGACAAGTCCTAAATTTGAAAAAGGTGTGAACAGCGCCGACCGCGGGCCAATCATGATATCAATATCACCATTCTTAGCTCTCTCAAACTGGTCATAACGCTCACCATTTGAAAGTCTTGAATTGATTATCGAAACCCTGTTCCCAAATCTGGCAAAAAAACGCATCACGGTCTGGTAAGTGAGGGCAATCTCGGGAATCAGCACAATCGCCTGACGCCCGGACTGTATACAGTGTGCTATAAGCTCCATGTACACCTCTGTCTTGCCGCTTCCGGTGACACCCTTAATCAGATAAGTCTTTCTAAGGCCAGCGGCAATATCGCCTTCTATCGCATCAACCACACTCTGCTGCGCAGCATTCAGTACCTTATCATAGGTGTCCACACTCATATGCTCCACAGGATTTCTGTAGCCGCTCTGTGTGATGACCTCGATAAAGCCGCTCTGCTCAAGCGCTCTTATAGTGGCAGCCGACACCGACAGCTTGCCTGTCACAAAGGAATACTCAAGGCGCGCCCCATCATCAGCATCAATCAGCGCACGGAAAAGCCTGGCCTTTGCCTTTTGTTTTTTTGCCTCGCAAAGCGCAAGCTGCGCCCTTGCCTTTACCTTGTCTATTTTCAGTGCAATACTGCGGCTCACCTGCTCCTTAGCCTGCTTCTTTACAGGTATAACAGTCTTAAGCGCCTGATTCATGGTAGAGCCGTAATTGCGCCGTATCCATGCCGCAAGTGCGATGAGCTTTGCCTCCACAGCCACAGAGTCTGCCTTTATCCCGATAAGAGGCTTTGTCCTTGCCGGGTCGTACTCAGGCTTATCCGTGACCTCAATCACATAGCCTGTGATAGTGCGGCTGCCAAATGGAATATCCACGCACACACCCGGACGGATGTCGCATAAAAGCTCATCCGGGATGCTGTACTGAAATGTCTTATCCAGTTTTTCGTGGGATATATCCACAATCACGTTGGCATACATAACTGATACTATTTAACTCCTTCGTATTTCTCCTCGCAGTACTTGCAGCGGTAGATTTCGTTTTTCTCATCGGAAAGCACGAAAATCTGGTCAAGCTCCTGCTCAATTGAAGTGATGCATCTTGGGTTTTTGCACTTGATGACATTTTTCACCTGATGAGGCAGCTTAAGCTCCATCTTGTCCACAATCTTGTCACCCTTTATCACATTTACAGTGATATTGTGGTCGATAAATCCAAGGATATCGAGGTCTAACGACTCTATCGGACACTCTACCTTGATGATATCCTTCTTGCCCATCTTGCTGCTCTTTGCATTCTTTATGATTGCAACTGTGCAGTCGAGCTTGTCAAGCTTTAAATCCCTGTAAATCTGAAGACTCATACCTGCCTTGATATGATCGAGCACAAAGCCCTCATGTATTCCACTAATATTCAGCATATTATCCTCCTTTAGTCCTCAGCCAGTCCAAGCAATGTCAGAATAAGCGCCATACGCACGTAAACCGCATACTGTGCCTGCCTGAAATAGCATGCTCTCGGGTCATCATCCACATCAACAGAAATCTCATTCACACGTGGGAGCGGATGAAGTACAATCATATCATCCTTTGCAAGCTCCATCTTCTCCTTTGTCAGAATGTAGAAATCCTTCAGACGCACATAGTCCTCCTCATTGAAGAAACGCTCCTTCTGGACACGTGTCATGTAGAGCACATCAAGCTCTCCCATGGCATCCTCGAGCTTTTCTACCTCCTTGAACTCGATATTGTTGGCACGAAGCACATCATCGCGCACATAGTCAGGCACCTTAAGCTCCTCAGGCGAGATAAGCACAATCCTCACATTGTCATATCTGATGAGTGCATTGATCAGTGAATGCACTGTACGTCCAAACTTTAAATCTCCGCAAAAGCCGATTGTGATATTATTCAATCTGCCCTTGATGGAACGGATTGTAAGGAGATCAGCAAGTGTCTGGGTAGGATGCTGATGACCTCCATCGCCTGCATTGATTACAGGGATACGCGATTTCTCTGAAGCCACAAGCGGTGCACCCTCCTTAGGATGACGCATTGCACAGATATCCGCATAGCAGGAAATAACCCTGATAGTATCTGAAACGCTCTCGCCCTTTGCCGCAGATGACGAATCAGCACTGTGGAAACCTAACACCGAGCCTCCCAAATTAAGCATGGCAGCCTCAAAGCTAAGCCTGGTTCTCGTGCTTGGCTCATAAAAACAGGTTGCAAGCTTCTTTCCATCACACTTGTGTGCATATTTCTCAGGATGAGCCTCTATATCATTTGCAAGATCCAGAAGCTTGTCCAACTCTTCTACAGAAAAATCCAACGGACTCATTAAGTGACGCATAATTTGCCTCCATTCTTTTTCGCGTAACAATTTTTATTACATTTTTTCTATCATATAATAACTTAGCGCAATATTCAAGTTGGCTTTTACACTTTTTTGTTGTAGAATATATGACAGAATATAACTGTTCTGAACGCTTAGCAATTGTATTGAAGTTTTCATACAATTACAACAATTTCAACATCAAAAAGGAGAATAATATGTCTGTAAATGAATCACAAATCAAAAACACCACAGCCGGCGCAATCGATGATGATGATGCCGTAATCTTTAAGGAGAGAAAGAGACTGCTGTTTCTCGGTCTGCCGTGGACTTTCACAAAATATACCGTCACACCGTCCTTTATCACTGTAGAGTCCGGACTCTTAAGCACCACAGAGGATGACTGCTACATGTATAAGGTAGCTGATGTAAAGCTCACCACATCACTGATGGAGCGCATTTTTAAGCTCGGAACCATAGTCTGCTACACAGGCGACGTCACAAACCCTGAGCTTAAGCTCGTTCACATAAAGCACTCACGCGAGATAAAGAGCTATCTGCTCAAGCAGTCTGAGGCCGCAAGACTTAAAAGACGCACCTTAAACACTGTGGATATCGGTGCGCACGGAGCAGACATGGCAGATTTGGATCATGATGGTATTGCGGATTCTATGGAATAATACATCCGTTGCTGCGCAACTGATTTTGCTCATATATGTGTGGATCTGAATAGTTACTTATGTCCATAAATAAAAGGGGATGTGAAAAAACTCAATCGAGTTTTTTCACATCCCCTTTTATTTTTCAGGTAACTATTCAGAATAATTCACAGATTAATATACCCGTCCATCATTCTGCAAATAATCAACCCAATAACTTGCACGAATTTCCATCTGTAACATCAGAAAAGCTTGACATCTAGCAGCAGAACATCTGCCAGCAAAAGAATGTGGCTAGCAGACTGCAGCACTCGCTGCCCCTGCCACTAGGGCGTCCGTATATGTCTCCCATATCCGAATACCACGAGCCACCATTTTCAATTATCTGCATAAACTGGCGGTACTGCATGTTGTTTGGCTCAAGCGACACTGCTCGCTGTATGTGTTCTATGGCAGTCGCTGTGTTGCCGAGCTTTTGGTTTGCGACAGCACTGTAGTAGTACCACCTTCCGCGTCTCTCAGCAAAAGGTACCTCCTCAAGCACCTTCAGTGCCTCATTGTAGTAGCCGTTGCTGATGAAATTGCCTGCTGCACGCACCTTTGGATTGTCATCCTGTGCACTGTTGCCTGCATTATTGTAGGTATAGCGGCCATAGAAACCACCAAACGGTCCACCTGCTCCCGGTCCACTACCATATGCTCCACCATAGGAGCTGCCGCCGTATGAGCTGCTGCTTCCCGCACTGCCATATCCACCGGCTCCGGCAGCACCGGACTGCTTTTCTTTCATTATCTGGTCATATGCCTGCTGCACCTGCTTAAACTTCTCCTCAGCCTGATCCTTGTTAGGATTGTTGATATTGGCATCAGGATGATATTTTCTGCTTAAGTTCCTGTAGGCCTTTTTTATTTCATCGTCACTTGCACTGCGGCTGACACCGAGCACCTGATATGGATCTATCATTTATGTTTCTTCCTTTTCTTCATCTGAATATACTCATACTTGCTCCACACACCGGAGTATAGAACATTTCTGATTATATCCGCATGTAAGAGAATTGGCAACCTCTCAAATATTTTTGCTGCCTCTGAAAGCATAGATGTCATCATAAGCCGACAGGATTTGTCAAATTTTTCCTGATCATTATTGCAGCAATGCATGAGCTGTATAAGTGGATTATATGACTTCTTTTTCACATCATCCCCTATGTCCTCATACGCATCCATTATATAAATAAATTTGCCCATGTAGCAACCAAATTCCTTCAAATCCTTCTGCCACTCATCCTGCTTCCACGCAAAAAGTATGCCGAGCATCTCTCCTGTCAACCCTGCAACTGCATCAATATTGGTATCATTGCACTTCTCGCACTCTGCAAGCCTTGCAATGTAGTCCTCTATCGCTTTAGCCTGTATCGGATAGCCTTTTTTTGCCTTCTCAAAGTCCTTTTTCAGCATCTCTGCGTATGTCTTCTTCGTCAGGCTTTTATCGTCCTTCCAGTCATCTATCAGATTGTAGTATGCAAGCAGTATGTTCATAGCTGCAGCATACTCTGTAATCTCATTGGTGCGAAGTGTACGCTTCTTCGTAGGGTGCACGCTGCATACAAATCCATCCCGCGTCACACTATCCGGCTCATACAAGCCTGTCAGAAGCACTATGAGAAAAGTCATGTCATAGTTTAGTGCCATCTGTGCACGCCTGCCATACTGCGACTTCATTGTCTGGCACAGCCCGCAATAATAGCTTTGATATATTTTTTTATTTTCCTCGGACAAGGTGTCCTTATTGACAGTTATATATCCAAACATTTCTCTTCTCCATGCTCTTATGTACAGGTATATATATTGACATACTAGTACAGCGAAAATTAAGTTGTTGATACATTGAGCGAGGATGCGGTTTCGAGAGTGCATGTCAAAAAACGCAGGCGTAGCGGGCTACGTCAAGGCTTTTTGGCATGTGCTATCGGAATCGCAGACCGGTCAATGTATCAATTACTTATTATTCGCTGTACTAGTATAGCGTTTCTTAAATAACTGGACCAAATACTTGCCCGTTTTCTCGATAGTACAATCCAAAAAGCCTCAGCGTAGCTAGCTGCGTCTCACGAACTGCTCCCGGCACTTCGGACAGGTTATACAGATCTTGCCATGTCCTCTTGGCACTCTGACCTCCTGCTTGCACATAGGACACTTGAAGAACTTGTACTGTTTCCTCTGTGCAAAACGCTTTTTCCTGCGCTCTGCCTTTACGGTCCACTCATACCTGGCATTTAAAAACTTCTGATTCTCTGCATAGCGCTTGTTTACATTCCTTGAAAATACACGAAAATACATATGTATCATCAGTCCTATAGCCAGTATATCAAGTATCGCCGACCTTGTAAATATTGAAGCCACAAGTAATATCATTACTACCCATGACTCAGCCCTTGCAAGCTCGTCCATCCCGTTTCTTCCATTCATAAATCTGATAAATTTTTCTCTCATATTACCGCCTCGCCCTATATTTTCATTATAGCCAAATTCTTACCTCATACAGTGTCCACGCTATGAATTTGAGGTTTTAAATCGCTCTTTACATTATTAAGATAATATTGAAGATAAAAACCGTCAATAGACCTATCGTCTTTTAAGAAACATTTTATATTTCGTTTATTAAAGTTGGTAAAAGGGCTTGATTTTTAGAAAAATGCTTGGTATATTAAATAAATATGCAGGACAGGTGATCGCGGCTGCAGGTGTCGAAAGACCGCAGGTGAGGAAAGTCCGGGCTTCATAGGGCAGGATGCCGGTTAACGGCCGGTGGAGGAAACTCTAAGGACAGTGCAACAGAAATATACCGCCACTTTTGTGGTAAGGGTGGAATGGCAGTGTAAGAGACTACCGCCTCACTGGTAACAGGGAGGGCACATGTAAACCCCATCCGAAGCAAGACCGAAACAAAGCTTTGACGTGGCCCGCCAGCTTTAGGTAGGTCGCTTGAGGCGTCTGGCAACAGGCGTCCTAGATAGATGATCACTCAACGACATAACCCGGCTTATCGTCCTGCGTATTTTAATAATCTAAAGCCTATTGGCGTTTCGTAAAATAACTTATTGGTAACGTGCGCCGCAAGGTGCACCATTAAAAATGCAACTGAGATATCTCAGTTGCATTTTGTTATTTCCCGGTAACTATCATTTGCTGTTGTATGTAATATATTATACTGGTAACTATCACTTGCTGTTGTATGTAATAAAGTCTACCGCCATCTCTATCTGCTCCTCGAAAGCCACATCAGGTGTACCGTCTCCCTTTTGCAGACCATAGCTTCCAAAATAGGAATGGCACCCGCCATCAATGACATACTCATATGTATCCTCCGGCAGGTTTGAGCGGTATTTGCGGTATTTGTCCATATCAAGCACACCATCCTCTGAGCCATACACACTAAAAACCCTCAGATCTGAATCCGACAGGTCAGCGGTAGAATATGCTGCAAAAAGATATAGTCCATCAAACTCATCTGCATGCTTTGACACGTATTCTGCAGCCATGGCTCCGCCTAAGGAGTGGCCTCCCATGTACCATTCCTGTATGGATGGGTATATTTCCTTGTATTTTTCAATGATACCGTCAGCTGCATTCTGGTCCAATACTGCGAGGTTGCCCGGCATATGTACAAGTATGCACACGAAATTATTCTTTGCAAGCTCATGCATCAGCGGCGCATACGCCGTATACTGCACCCTGCCTCCCGGATAAAAAATCAATGCCTTTGTGGCTTTTTCCTTATCCTGCGGTGCAAAGGTTATCGTATAATTCTTATGCTTTAAGTCGTACTGGGTGGCCTGTATACGCTTGTCCTTCTTTTCTATGGTAACAGAAATCTCTCTGTCTGAATCGATTGCAGCCTTCGCAATTGAATCTGCACGATAATAATTTCCCACATAACAATTTACGGCAATACCGCCAATAGCCATGACTGCAATTGCCACAAGCAGCATTCTATACACAGCCGGAATGCGTGATTTTTTAGTTTTAAACATTAAAGCAGCTTCCTCCTACAAACTCACGAAGCAGTGAATTGTTTGGTATGCCATCAGCCGGCATCGGAAGGAAGTAGTCTAAGAGCTTAAGCAGCCTCTTTGCCTCGAGATACTCCGGGCAGTCTCTTTCTATGCCAAAAAGCAACGGCTCCGCATACACCTTGAGCACCGCAGGCTCATACACAAGTGCAGAGTTGAACATCACATCCGCCTGTTCCTGGAAAGGAAAGATATTCTCCCTTTCACCCTTTCTGACAGACGGCCACATAGCGATGGTCTCCATGGCATTGGTACCTCGTGTGCGCGCATCACGCACAATCCGGCGTATCAGTCTTTCATCTGTGGTGGAAAGAGGATTGTGCTCGTCAATATTGAGCTGTGTAAGCGCTGAGATATAGATTTTGAACTTGTGCTCAGGCGGGATAAGCTGTGAAAGCCTGTCATTTAGGCCGTGGATTCCTTCTATGACAAGTATATCATCAGCTCCCAGCGTCAGCTTTCTTCCGCGGTACTCTCTCTTTCCTGTCTTGAAATTGAAGGAAGGCATATCAACAGCCTCTCCTTTAAGAAGCCTGTTCATATCCTCATTGAACAGCTTTACATCAATAGATTCAAGGCACTCAAAATCATAGCTTCCGTCCGGATTCTTCGGGCAAAACTCCCTGTCCACATAGTAGTCATCCAGACTTAACAGATGTGGCTTTCTGCCCTTTGCGATAAGCTGGATTGACAGTCTGTTGGCAAACGATGTCTTGCCTGATGATGAAGGACCTGCTATCATGACAAATTTCTTTTTGTCATCCGAAGCAATCTGCGCTGCAAGATTTCCTATCTTCTGCTCCATCAGTGCCTCCTGAAGCAGCATGATTTCCTGTCCCCTGCCTGCTGCAATCGCATCATTTAGTGAGCCTATCGTGCCTATTCCAAGCATCTTGCTCCATTCCCTGGAATCATCCAGCGTGTGAAACAGCTTATTTGATGTCACAAGCGGCTCAACACTCCTGCTGTGAGCACCCGGAAAAAGAAGCACAAAGCCACTCTCATACGGCACTATATCAAAGTATTTGAGCATGCCTGTCGAAGGTGCCATAAATCCGTAGAAATAATCCACCACACCATCCAGCTCATAGAGATTGACTCTGGAGCTTCTCCTGTAGTGCAATAACCTCTCCTTATCATGCAGCCCTTTTTCCTTGAAAAGCTGCTCCGCATACTGTGTTTTTGCACTGTGCTTGATAATCGTGAGGTCTTTTTCCACAAATGAGTACATGCTGCATACTATCCTGTCGATATCATGCTCTGTCACGCTTTTCACACTGTTTTCTCTGCTGCCTTGTAAGTCTGTATCTTCATTATATTTTTCCTGTTGGCTGTCCGCACACTCTACCGCTTTCTCAAGCTGACAATAATAGCCTTCTCCGAGCGAATGCATCACATGAAGCTGTGTCATGCTGCCATATACATCGTATATAGCCCTCTGCAAAAGCAGCACAACACTTCTTCTGTATGTACGCCTGCCATCCCTGTCAGCTGTCGTCACAAAGCTAAGCTCACAGTCACTTTTTATTTGCTTATTCAGTTCACGAAGCCTGCCGTTTACAATTCCAAGGATTATGTCATCCTCATAATAATCCTTGACTCTGTCTGCTACGGCTTCTAAAGTATCACTTTCTGATGCTGTCACTGCCATGACCTGTCCATCCGGCAAGGTCACCTTCACACTATATTCCTGCATTTCTTATTGCCCCCATAGTCGAATATGCTGCCTCATTGTATGCCATCATCTCGTTTATCTGCTCGATTCTGTCCATGATGGAATCACTCATCTCCTGTGTCCTTAGCTGCTGCATGATGGCAGCCAGCTTGTGATGTTCCCTGACAAGGAACTTTCTAAGCACCGGATTGCCGTTTTTGATAAGTACCGGTCCGTACAAATCGCATACAGTAACCGTCGTCTCGTCCATATTGTCCCATGCGGAATTGTCCGCACACGGCACACATCTGAACATCGGATAGTATTTTCCGTCCTCCAAAATCATATCCTCATCAACTATCTTATAGCCTGTGTTCCTTACATATTCACGGACTTTGCTCACTTCCGACTGTGGCTGCAGAATCAGCTCCTTTGCCGACCTGCACACTGTCTCCCCTGCGGTTAAAATGTGAATAACAAGCTCTCCTCCCATTCCTGCTATGACAATAGAGTCAACCTCTCCGTCGTGTATCGCTTCAAGCCCATTGGAAAGCCTTGTGGTAATCTGCTCTGTCAGACCGTTTGCCCTTATATGCTCATTGGCGCGCTCAAGCGGTCCCTTATTTATATCAACAGCAATTGCCTTCGGTATTATATTCCCCTGCACCAGGGCAATAGGCACATAGCCATGGTCAGTTCCCACATCACACAGCGTGTAGCCGGCCGTGACCATTGATGCCACTGCCTTCATTCTTCTGGATAGCCTAATCATCTTACTCTAAGTAGTCCTTAAGCTTTCTACTTCTGCTTGGATGACGAAGCTTTCTTAGCGCCTTTGCCTCAATCTGGCGGATACGCTCACGAGTGACGTTGAACTCCTTACCTACTTCTTCAAGTGTTCTGGCTCTGCCGTCCTCTAAGCCAAAGCGGAGTGTGAGTACCTTCTGCTCTCTCTCTGTAAGAGTGCCAAGCACCTCCTCAAGCTGCTCCTTAAGAAGTGTGAATGCTGCCGCATCAGCAGGAACCGGTACATTATCATCCTTGATGAAATCACCAAGATGTGAATCCTCCTCCTCACCGATTGGAGTCTCAAGTGAAACAGGCTCCTGCGATATCTTGAGTATCTCACGCACACGCTCTACCGGCATGTTCATCTCCTTGGCAATTTCCTCCGGTGAAGGCTCTCTGCCAAGCTCCTGAAGGAGCTGTCTTGACACACGGATGAGCTTGTTGATTGTCTCAACCATATGCACAGGGATACGGATTGTTCTGGCCTGATCAGCTATGGCTCTTGTGATAGCCTGGCGAATCCACCATGTGGCATATGTAGAGAATTTGTAGCCCTTCTTGTAGTCGAACTTCTCAACTGCCTTGATAAGACCTAAGTTTCCCTCCTGAATCAGGTCAAGGAAAAGCATTCCTCTTCCCACATATCTCTTTGCAATGCTGACAACAAGACGCAGGTTTGCTTCTGCAAGACGCTTTTTGGCATCCGCTCCCTTGTCCACATCCCTCTGCAGTGTCTTTATTTCTGCCTTTATCTCAGCCTTTTCCTCTTCCGATGCACCATCAAGGCGGCCCTTAAGTACATTAATCTTCTCGGTTGCTACCGCTCCGTCCTCCATATTCTGGGCGAGCTCAATCTCCTCATCTGCAGAGAGAAGAGGTACCTTACCTATTTCCTTAAGATACATACGGACAGGATCCTCGACGCTGACTCCCTCCGGTACTGAGAGATCAATCTTTTCAACCTCTACCTCATCCTCATCATCGAGTATGATATCATCATCCACGTCATCATCATTGCTGATTTTAAGCACGTCTATGCCGTTTTGCTCGAGATAATCAATTACCATCTCAAACTTCTCCGGATCCAGATTTAAGTCCTTGAAAAAATCTGCAATTTCCTCATATTCGAGCATTTTTTTTTTCTTTTTTCCAAGCTCAAGAATATCAATAAGCTTCTGCTGGAATTTCAGTCTCTGCTCCTGCTCCTGTGCCATGTCTTTTTGTTCCTTTTTCTTTGCCATTTTATTTTCCTCTTTATTCTGGTATTTTTTGCAATTCTTCGAGTGCACGCTTATCCTCAATAATCCTCATCATGCCCTCCATATCTGTAGGTGCCAGATGCTTTGAACGGTAGTCTATGCTGTTTTGCTTGATACGGACAACGGTTTCCCTGAGTGCGGTTGCCTTGTCATTTTTGCCCTCCACCTGATGGATTGTGGCATTGAAAAGCCCTGCCACCTCACGCTGTTCGTCCTCATCGGTAAACATGCTTACTATCCTGGCTGGATTTACTGTATGCGTGGTCTCGTACTGTGAAAAAACCTCCTTAGCCACCTTGTGATACAGCTCTTCGGTAAAGTCATCTGCACTGATAAGCCCCTTTATCCTGTCAAAAAGTGAATTATCCTCTATGAGCCATGTGAGGAGAAGCTTCTGCGACTGCTTCATGCCATCCTCCTTTTTATTTTTCTCATTGATTCCACTTTTAAGTTTGGTCTGAGGCTTTACGATACCGCCCTTCATTGCCATACTGTTTACGAGCTTTCTTAAGTCGTCGTATGGTATGCTGTACTCTCTGGACACTGCCTGCGTATAGTTTGTCCGCTCAAGCTCCTCGGTAAAACCAAGCAGCTTCTTTGCGATTTCATTATAAAATGCGGTTTTTGACTCGGGATCGTCCATATCATAGCCTGCCTGCATGATCCGTATCTGAAACATAAAGCTGTTTTCAGCCTTTTTGATACGCTCCTCATACTCCTGTGCGCCAAGCGCCTTGATAAACTCATCCGGGTCCTTGTACGGCCGCATGTTAATGACCTTTGTTGTGATGCCTACCTCCTTGAGTATCGGAATAGCACGCAGCGCTGCCTTTACCCCGGCGCCATCACTGTCATATGTCAGATATACCTCATTGGTGTATCTCTTTAATAGTGAGGCATGTCCGCTCGTGAGCGCCGTGCCAAGCGACGCCACCGCATTGTCAAAACCCGCCTGATGCAGTGCTATGACATCCATGTAGCCCTCACACAAAAGGAGCTGGTTTTTCCTCGTGCTCCTTGCTATATTAAGTCCGTAAAGATTACGGCTCTTATCAAATATCTTTGTCTCCGGAGAGTTTAAATACTTTGGCTCTCCTTCCCCCATCACTCGGCCTCCAAAGCCTATGACGCGGTTGTGCACATCCATAATCGGAAACATCGCACGATTCCAGAACTTATCGTGCCCGCCTCTGACCTCATCTATCGTCACAAGACCTGTCTCCTTAAGTATCTCATCATCATAGCCCTTGCTGCGCAGATACTTGTACAGATCATCACTGTACTGGTCCGAGTAACCAAGCCCGAACTTCTGCATTGTCTCATCGGACAGCTCTCTCTTTTTGAAATACTCATGTGCCTTCTGTCCTCTCGGTCCACGAAGCAGCATATAAAAATACTTTGCAGCCTCTTTATTTATCTCAAGCAGCTGTGTACGCCTGTCTGCTTCTCTCCTTTGTGCTGATGTCATCTCCTGCTTGGGAAGCTCAATTCCCACACGGTCTGCAAGCTCCTGCATGGCCTCTGGGAAGGTAAAGTTCTCATACTGCATGAGAAATGTAAATACATTGCCTCCGGCTCCACAGCCGAAGCAATAGTACATCTGCTTATTCGGTGAGACGGAAAAGGATCCTGTCTTTTCGTTATGGAATGGGCATAATCCAAAATAGGTACTTCCCTTTTTCTGAAGATGCACGTAGCTTCCTATAACATCGACTATGTCATTTCGCGAACGTACCTCCTCTATAAGCTCGTCAGAGTAGTACGGCATTTTATCATCCCCTTACTGTTCATCTTTGTTGTCATTTGTGTCGCCCGGCGAGCGCGTCTGCAGTGCGGCACTTAGCTCTTACACCCGGCTAACGCTACGCTGCTAAGAGTCTGTACGAATTATGCATGCAGTTTTTCTATGCTTGACGAAACCGTCGATACTCGCCATCCATGGCTCGATATCTCCTTGCCCCGGCTTCCATGCCGGTGCATTTCTGTGCTTCATGTGCATAATTCTACAGTCTCTAAGCAGCTTCGCTAGTCGCCTCTGCAAGAGCTAAGTGCCGCACTGCAGACGCGCTCACCAGGCGGTTTTTACAGAATTATAAATAATCTCAGTAACCATCGATTTCCCATGCTACCGGTACGAAATACTCGTGGAACTTCGTGGTGGCATACTGATCTGTCATGCCTGATATATAGTCGCATATGATGCGCCCCTTGTCATCACCCTGTCCTAGCATGACGAGATACTTCTGCGGCAGCTCCTCTATATGCTCCATATAATAGAAATAAAGCTGCTTGAGCATCGCCTTGGCCTTTTTCTCCTCGCTTTTTGCGACTGGATTGTTGTAGAGGTTTGCGAACATGAATTTACGCAAATCCTGCATTGCCTGCGCAGACTCTTTTGACATGCATATATCGTCCTTTCCCATGCTGTTTGTGATGATATTGTGCACCATATGATTGAGCCTGGCCTTGGTGCTGTGTCCAAGCGTGTTTCTTATCTCAAGCGGTATATCATCCTCGCACAGAAGCTGTGCGCGGATTGCATCATCAAAGTCTGAATTTATGTAGGCTATCTTGTCTGAAAGCCTGACTATTTTGCCCTCTAAGGTGTGAGGCATGAGCGAGGTCTGGTGATTTAGCATACCATCTCTGACCTCCCAGGTCAGATTGAGTCCTGCTCCGTCCTTTTCGAGCTTCTCCACTATGCGCACACTCTGCTCATTATGCTTAAAACCACCCTCGTATATTTCATTGAGGATGCGCTCACCCGCATGTCCAAACGGTGTATGCCCCAGGTCGTGCCCAAGCGCTATAGCCTCCACCAGATCCTCATTCAGTCTCAGTGCCTTGGCTATTGTCCTGGCATTCTGCGACACCTCAAGCGTATGCGACATACGTGTGCGGTAATGGTCGCCCTTTGGCGTAAGAAACACCTGTGTCTTATTTTTCAGACGCCTGAATGCCTTGCTATGCAGTATCCGGTCCCTGTCCCGCTGAAAAACAGGCCTGATATCGCACTGCGGCTCATCATAGTCCCTGCCTCTTGAGTTGATGCTCAGGCATGCGAACGGACTAAGTATTTCCTGCTCACGTTTTTCTATCTGCTCGCGAATAGTCATTTATCTGCCTCCTCGCTGTCACAGTCGTTATGTTCTGCTGCTATTCACACACAAATGTAACAAATAGCGTTACATTCCACTAATAGTGCTCTACACTAGTTATTATTCGACGTGATTTTTAAAAATCCTTTTTTTATTTCTTTTTACTTTAATTTTCTTTCGGCAAAAATTAAATGCTATATCAATTACCGCCGAGCACATGGCGCAGCATCTGAAGCTGTCCGCCTGTGATTTCATTGTCGTAGCTTCCATAGTAAAATTTATCGTCTTTTGCCAGTATGCAGCCCACCCAGGTGCCCACATGACTGTCACTCTCTACGGCATCCTTCATGGATTTGTAGCCCTCTATTGTAAAATAGGCATCATAGCCCTTGAAGTCTGCCGGATTTATTTTCACTGCACCAAAGGTATCCTCAAGACTTTTTATGAAATCCTCATTGCACTCCGTATAGCCTGTGACATCCTTGCTGTAGCGCGACTCTGACTGCCACTCCTCGTCCCACATGAGAAAAACGCTGCAGTCCCTCCATGAATTGCTTTTTTCAACTACAGACAGCTTCTTGTATGAATTTGATGCGTTGCCCGCCATCTGTAAATATGTATCGTCACCATTCTTATTCATATATAAGAGGTTTGATGCTGCAAACTCATAGTACCTGCTGCTATAGTCCTGATCCTTGTATACAATATAGCCAAGCGGACTGCCAGTCCCTGCATAGTCAAGCTCTATGTTTATCGGAATATACACCTGACTGTCATAAACCATAGGCCCAAGCCTGTCATCATTTGTGATACAGCTTGCGACCTTTTCATACTCAGCCGGCTCGTTTGAAGGCGACATGAAATATGTGTAAACAACAATAATTGCAATGACAACGACCGGCACAATGACTATTACAGCTTTTAATGTTTTCCTTCGGACCCTGCGTCTGTGAATGCGCACTTTCCTGTCTGCATGCTCATCGCAATACCTGTATTTCACCAGTCTGTATACAACGAAAAGCTCCAGCACAAGCAAAAGCACAGCAAAGGCCATCATACAGCCGGCCTGCCACATCACCTTGTGATTGACAAATTTCTTATCTATAAACCTAAGCGGTATGAGTATTATCGTCCAAAAAAGCGTATTTCCCAACACATACCGTGCATATATTTTCCTGCTTTTTATTACGGTAAGCGGAAAAAGTGAAACAATCACTGTCAGCATGAGCACAATTGCAAAAAAATATCCCCATATCTCTGACAGGGTTGAGCCGTACAGTGCCTTGAAATACTGCGCCGGACCAAGCTTTTTGATATTGCCCCAGCCTGAGTATTTTGAGATAAAGAGCACTACCGTGCCGATAAACCATGTCAGTATATAGATGCCCATGTAGCATGCCATATTTTTCCTTGCAAAGCTGCCATATCTCATAACGGCATATGACACAAGCACCCCTGCAAGCACAGGAAATCCGCCCACTCTGCCAATCAAAAGATTTACATACTCCATAACAGCAAAGGACAAAACAAACACACATATTACATTAATATAAGATAGATTCAATCTCTTCACGCTGCAATCCCATCTCCAATATAATAATCAAATTCCTGTGACAGCTGTACCCCTCAGTGTGGCAGGCAACGGTTACAGACCATTAATAGCCAATAGGCTTTCAAAATTATCTGCACAAAATAAAATAGGAAGCCGTTCACCGACTTCCCTGTTAATGCAGGAGATGGGACTTGAACCCACACGATATTGCTACCACAGGCACCTGAAGCCTGCGCGTCTGCCAATTCCGCCACTCCTGCGAACAAGCATTATTCTACCAAAAAGTTTAGAATAATGCAAGCAAAATTTTTAAAAACTATACGAAAAATATAAATTTGTTACTACACCAGCTTTGATATATCTAAAACCAGTGCATCAACCTCCTCCTGTTTTGTGGCCCAGCTGGTGCAGAATCGCACTATAGTGCCCTCTTTTTCTCTTTCCATCTCTTCAAAATAGTATTTCTCGGCAAGTGTCTTCTTCTGCTCATCCGATAAAATCACAAACTGCTGATTTGTAAAGCTCTCAACCCAAAACGGTACCTTCTTCTGTTCAAATGCCTCTTTAATCTGCATGGCAAGCTCATCAGCACGCTTTGTCTTTTCAAAATAATCGCCATTCTCAAGCATAGTGGCAAACTGCAAGCCCATCAGCCAGCCCTTTGCAAGCACTGCACCATTTTGCTTCATATAAGCCTTAAAACGATACTTGATATCCTCAGCATTTATAACCAGCGCTTCGCCAAAGAGCGCACCACACTTTGTGCCACCGATATAAAAAACATCCGAAAGCATGGCAAAATCACAAAGTGTAAGGTCATTTTTATCTGAGCCCAGTCCATAACCCATTCTCGCACCATCAACAAACAGGTACATGCCGTATTTCTTGCAGACATCACTGATATCGCAAAGCTCTCTTTTCGTGTAAAGAGTACCCTGCTCAGTCGGAAATGAAATATAAACCATCTTTGGCTCCGTCAGATACTCAGGCTTTGCATTGTCATAATACTCTGCGGCACACTCCTCGATCTGCGCAGCACTGATTTTACCATCCGTGTTAGGAAGTGCAAGAATCTTATGACCTGTATTTTCAATAGAAGCTGCCTCGTGGCAATTGATATGTCCCGTATCCGCTGCAATCACGCTCTGCACCGGTGAAAGCGCCGCCGCAACCACAACATAATTTGCCTGTGTCGCACCCGGAATAAATTTAATCATGGAATCATCTCTGCCAATAATCCCCTTAATAATCTGCTCAGCCTTATCGCACCACTCATCCTCACCATATCCCGGATAGCTGGTTGTATTTGTATCCGCCAGTGCCTTCAAAATGCAATCAAATGCACCGCGGTTATAATCGTTATTAAATCTAATCATAAAAATCCTACCTTTCCTGTCTTATCATTATAAAGAGCCTGCCCCACAACGACCGTAGCCTTGCGGAAGATGGGGCGAGTGAGGTCCGGGGGACCTCATGCCACGAGCCGACCGAGCCGGAGGCGAGACCTTGAACCATGGGTTCAAGGCTCGCTTCGGCTTTGAACAATAAGACAGGGACCAAACGCTTTGCTTGGCCCCTGTCTTATTGTTCAATGCGGAAGATGGGACTTGAACCCACACGATTGCAATAATCACAAGATCCTTAGTCTTGCTCGTCTGCCAGTTCCGACACTTCCGCATGTATTTTGTTTTCGCCGCTTGTCTCACGCGACTTGTATATAATATCAGATTGTTTTCAAAAATGCAAGCACTTTTTTCAAAAAAATCATATTTTTTTACAGACTCTTTTCATAGCACAAAAACGGCTGCCCAAACAGGCTGCATTCACCCACTGTATCAAATCCAAACACTGCATACGAGCGCAGAGCCTTCACATTAAGCTTGTTGACTAAAAAATGCACACTTTTGTATCCTCTCCTTGCGAGCTCTTCCATCCCAAATACCAGCATTTGTCTCGCAATTTTCTGATTCTGAAAATCCGGATGAACCGCAAGTCTTGAAAGCTCAGCCCCGGGTGCCAGCTTATGGCTCCAGCAATCAAGCCTCTCCACCTGTGGATCATCATCAATTGAAATTGCTGCGATAATTCTGTCCTCTTTGCTTCCGGCATCAGCATTAATCTCCTGCCCATCAATCATTACAAACAAAGATTCTCTACCAAGATCAAACTCAATTTCCTTCATTCCCGGATATGAATCGTCCCATGGACAAAATTCCCTGCCGAGCTGTATCTTATACAATTTTAAAATTTCTTCTTTATTTTCTTCTGTAGCTGCTACTATTTTTCTCATTCTGTTTCTCATTTCCAACTAAATATAATGGTCAAAGGGATTCAACCTTGCAAGCTTGAAGTTTGTACTCTAATGAACATGAAACTACCTTCTTATAAATGAAAAATCATATACATTTCTGAACTTTTGCGTTACTCTCTGATTGTGTGTATAACAATTATAATACGATAACCATACCCATTGCTTCGTTTCTTTTTCTAATCGACAATCCTCCATTTGACAAAATTTCACACCCCCATTTGGTAGACTGTTAGAATTTAATACTTCTGTCAATGCTCTTGAAAATGTATTTTTACATTCTCTAATTTCTTGAATATGTTTTGTTTTTTTCATATTTTCTTCCGCAATTGCTACTTTTTTAATCCGAATGGAATCCCAGATTGTTGATAATCCAACGTATATCCAAGGCGAATATAGTAAATGATACCATCTCGTTCAATAAAAGCACTTGATTTAATCAAATTCGTTTTTTCATTGTTTTTTATATCTCTTTTCATATAAACAATCTCATTTATATCGTTGTTGATTTCCATATTTCATTTACATCAAACCTAATCCATTAACTTCAAATTCGTCTCTCAGTATTACTGAAATTTATTGTTTAAAACTTCTAACAATAAAGTAAACCAGCCATTCTACCACTAATATGCCATAATAAAAGAATTCTACTGCATGTAATGTTATAAAAAACTGACAGATAATCTACTGCCCATTTCTATGCTTATTTAGCAACAATATACTCCATTTCTTCGCTTTTAGAAAGAATATCTAAAAGCCTGAACACCGGTCCTGTCGGATGAGTTCTACCACCTTCCCATGCTTCCACTGTTTTAATTGAAACCCCCATATATGAAGCAAATACACTTTGAGTCATCCCCGCCTTTGTCCTAATATCACGTATTTCTTTTCCACTATACTCTTTGACCGGCAAAATCATATATGTTTTTACTCTCCCCGCTCCATATCCTTTCTCATAAGCTATAGCTTCCTCGAGTCCTTCTTTTAAATCCTCAAATAATGAGCTCATAGAAATCACCTCCTATTTTTAGCAGCTTCCTCTCTCAACGATTTAACTAATTTCTTTAAAATGCTTTTTTCTTCCTCTGTAAGATTTTCCTGACTCTTTTTTTGGAATGCTGTAATCAGATATATTACTTCATACTCCGCAAAATCAGTATAACAAACTCGTACGCTACCACTTTTACCTCTATTTTGGAGAGGAAATCTGACCTTGCGAATTCCACCAGTTCCTTCCATTATAGGTCCTGACACAGGATCTTTAAGTAACATTATCTGAAGTGCTCGTAATTCATCCTCACCTAATCCAATCTCTTTCCATCTTTTTGAAAACAACGGAACCTCTATAAAAGTTCTTGTCATTTGTAATTTTCCCTTCTCTTTTTAACTATATTACACCCTATATTATAGGGTGTCAACACAATTCATCTTTATATATGCCATCCCTCCATTACTTCCGATTTTCTCTACTAATACCAATAAGTAATATTACTTAATCTCAAAAAATTCACTACAAGCATCCCTTAATTCTTTTGGAGCTTTCTTTTCACCAATTCCAACAACTTTCTTACCTTGTCTTCTTAATTCTTTAACAGTATCCGTATAACCTTTGTCAGATGCTTTCCTTAACTCATCTACCACAAAATAGATTTCATCCTCATCCCATCCATCCTTGTTTTCCTTATGACATTTTTCTAAATCTGATCTTGTTTGAAATGCCACATCTCCGATCAGAATACAACCACCCTCTTTTAATAATGTTTTTAATAATTGAATAAATTGAATTTTCTCATCATCTGTTAGATGATGTAAGGAATACGTTGCAATAATAAAATCATATGCATTGTAGCATTTTTGTAAATGGAGATTGATTCATCTAAAATTATTTTATTGTCGACTGTATTTTACTGCTTTCACGACTGTCTCAATGCAATTAATTGTTAATGCCAAAATGATGATTGATAGAAATACCTTATTGTAGTGTATAAAAACATATGAAATACCTTCTGCATCCGTTCCAAGTAACTGCTCAATACCATCAAAAAATCCACTATTCATGATCCTATCATTTAACAGCCAAATGCTTGTTAATACTCCATCAATAATATTGGTAATAATGGTAACAAGCATCACTCTTTTGGTATAGCTGCCATCAATAAGTCTCACACTGTCCCTTGTAACACCCAAAATTCCAAATACAAGAATGAAATACCATGTTTGTCTGATATATTCTAAATTAAAAAGCGGTTCATACACACCTACCCCATTTTTTACAAATGCAATGCATAAAATCTGTGGGCATACAAGAAATACAAGAGTGAAGATAACCGAAAAAACAATTCCTACAATCGCATCTACTTTTGAAATCCTATAAGACTTTTGTGGAACAGGAGGCAAATTATCTATTCCATCATTTAACCCATCCACCTTAATTCCTTTTTTATAAAAGAATGCAAATAATAATGTCACAAATGCAAATCCTGTCAATATACCGCCAAAAATCCCACCGATGGTTCTATAGATAGCTATATACCAGATTGTATGCGATGTTAATGCTGCCATAATTTGAGCAAGTAACATTCCTCCACTGATGCACACTGTCACAATTTTCAATACATACACATATAAACTGTAATACGGCTGTCCAATCAAACAATCCTGTGTTTCACCTTTATATTTCGAAGCCAACTCATTCGGGGTTCCCAGTTCCGTTAGAACAACTTTGATATCACGCTCCGTTGGAGTAACATCCTCACATCGTTCCTCCAACATATCTTGTATGATCGTCTCTAATTCCGCCGCCACGTCTTTTTTCATGGCGGATTTCATATGTTTTGTAACTGCATAAATGTATCTGTCGATCAAATCATTTTTTACCATTTATTCTTCCTCCATTAAAACATTGATTGACTGTGAAAATTTTTTCCAGTGTTCTTTAATTTTTTTATAAACCAGCTTCCCATCTTCTGTGATGATATAATATTTTCTTGGCTTCGTTGCCTCAGTTTCCCATTCACTTTTTAGCAGACCCTGACTCTCTAGTCTTCTCAGTAGAGGATATAATGTATTGCCTTCTATTGAAATACCTTTTCCTTCTAATTCCTTTACCAATGAATATCCATACATTGGTTTATTTAGTTGTGCTAACACTACCATGATGAGTGTGCCCCGTCTGAATTCTAAAATTAATCCTGAAACAATTTCATCACAATTCATCAAATCTCCTCCCTTCAGTATCCTTTATTTAAATTCACTGTGTTTATTGCACTGTATTGTGTATTGCACACTATGTGTTTAACATAGTATACTGTGTATCACACATCATGTCAACAAGTTTATCCTTTGCATTTTAAATTTTGCATATTATACCCTATATTATAGGGTGTCAACACAATTCATGTGCTCCTTACATTTAATACAATAACGCTGAAAAATGTGGTGTCAGTGATGGGAATAGCCAAGGATTTTGATATAGGATTAGCGATAGTGTAGATAATACAAAAAGGACAGTGTCCTCTCAACACTGTCCTCCCTAATTTACATGATTGAATTTTCATAACCTTGTAATTCGTGATATATACCTTCTATGATAACCCTATTTCCAGCCACTCTATAAACCAATAAATATCTATGCTTTGCAAAACTTATTTATCATATTGCTTTTCTGCCAACTCTGAAAGTTCTACATCAAACTTCTCATTTTCTTATTTCACCAACATCTCATAAGTAACCCCGTACTTCTGCGCAATCTCGCTTGCATAGGATTTGCCCTCCGGAGGCGCCATTTCAATCTGATATGAGCGCTCTGTCCCCTTCATGTGCACGATCATGGAAAACGCTTTCCCATCTGTGTGCTCTGCCTTCTGCTGCTCTTCATTCATTTCCTCCACATCAAATGCCAGCTTATGCATATGTGTATTATAAATAGTCCTCATTCCCTTATGTAAAATCGCCCTGACACTGTCCTTGGCAATGTAGTATCCCTCTTCAAACGAAGTGGTAGAAAATGATTCATTCATCAAAAGCAGACTCCTGCTGTCAGCCTCCTCATAGATTGCCTTAAAACGCTTACACTCTTCCCCAAGCCTTCCTAAATCCAATGTCTTGTCCTCATCTGCCGGGAAATGGGTGTAAATACCTGTAACAGGGGAAAATGTAAATGCTTTTCCCGGAATATATATGCCACCCTGCGCCAACACAAACAACTGCCCAACAGCCTGTGTAATTGTCGTCTTTCCACCTCGGTTGGCACCTGTTAAGATATACACTCTCCTATTCCGGTCGAAATCCATATCATTCGGTACAATATTCCCGAACTCCTCTGTCTCAAAAACAGCAAGCTTTAAATTGTAAATTCCACGTGCCTGCATCATATACGGATCAGATTCATTTTCTCCCTCTTTATATACAGAAGCTTTAGCAAAGGTAAAGCCCTGTTCCTGCAATTTTTGGATGTACTGCGCCCATTTGATATAGTAGAGCAGCTCCGGAATCAAGTCTGTCATGTCGGTAATGGTAATAGAAACATATTTGTTCAGTACTTCTCTGACTCTTTTCACCATATGGGAAATCATATGGTTGACGATTCGGTCTGTATAACGAGTCACATCCTTTGCCTGATCTCCCTCGGGAAGCTTCACAATGCCACCCCGGCTTTCCGACCGCATAACAGCTGTATCCATCACTTTCTGCATAGAAGTGCTAATCACCGAATCTGCATTCACATCAAACGGCTGAAATTTGAAATTCTTTTTCCATATGGTATCCTCATTGATCCGATCCTTTGACGCAATATGGTCATAAAAATTGCCCAGAATTCCGGACTTGGTAAAACATTTGCTGTTTACAGATATCAGACCGATTCCATCCGCTTCAAAGCGGTCATTCAAGTTAATACCTACCGTAATGCTCTTAAGCTGTGAAGTATCCATTTTCAGTTCTGAGATATCTTTTTTCAGTTCTGCAAATCCGTTGTCCGCATAGATTTTCTCCACATAGGCTTTTAAACCCAGAAAGCCTGCGGAATGAATGTCCGAAGCTGCCAGACATGTATGAAGCGCATCCACGCACTTGATATAATCATTAAGCTCGTCCAGCCGATGCAACAGATCCCAGATGCAGGCACTCTCATCATATTCCCGGTTAAAGCTACCGTACTCCCTCAGAAAGCTGATGCGCTCGAGTATTTCCATAAGATCATCACGCATTTTTTTCTGTTGAAGGACATCCTCGAAAATATCGCAGCGGTACTGTGTCACCGCCGGATCTGCATACATACGCGCCATCACGTTTTGGATGTAGTTCTGCTCCCGCTCCTTTGCTGACAGCTTTTTGCAGATTTGATCCATCCCCAGATCATGCATAGTCACATCACTCAAAGTCCGGTATTGTGCATTTGTATCCGGGTATAATAAACTGTATTTTTTCTGGCTCATAAGCTTGTCCTCTCCTTCTGATCTAATATGCAATTTTGAGCGAAATCCGTATAATTTAGCTTACCCCATTTTAACGCGGAAGATGGAGTGCAGAGGCGAGACCTTGACCCATGGGCGCCTGCCCCGCAACGACCGGAGCCATGCGGAAGATGGGTTGCAAGACGTCCGGGGGACGTCTGTTCTGCAACGACCGAAGCGGAGCGGAGACCGCAAGACATCCGGGGGATGTCTGCTCTGCGCCGACCGAAGCGGAGCGGAGACCTTGAACCCATGGGGACAAGGTCCGCTTCCGCTTCTAAAATCAAAAAGGGCTAAGCCCTAAGGCTTAACCCTTTTTAATTTTATAATGCGGAAGATGGGACTTGAACCCACACGATTGCAATAATCACAAGATCCTTAGTCTTGCTCGTCTGCCAGTTCCGACACTTCCGCATATATTTGATTTTCTGTCGCTTGTCTCACGCGACTTTGATATAATATCAAATCAAACCAAATATGTCAACACTTATTTCAAATTTTTTTATTTTTTCAGCTTAAATTTTTAAAATACATTAAACATTAATAAGAAACCTCTTTAATCAATCGAGTCCGTCTTCAATCTGATCCTGAATCTTAACCAGACATTTGAGCAGAATTGGATTAAACATACCGCATTCCCTATTCAGAATCATCTGCATGGCCTTCTCATGCGAAAATGCCTTCTTGTAAACACGATCGCTTGTCAGTGCATCATACACATCTGCAACCGAGACCACCTGTGCAGATATCGGAATCTCATCTCCAACCAGACCATCCGGATACCCCTTACCATCATACCGCTCATGATGCCATCTGCATATCTGCCATGCTGTTTTCAAAAGCTTTTCTCCCTTGAACGCATCAATATCATCAAGCATCTTTGAACCTATAATGGTATGTGTTTTCATTATCTCAAACTCTTCGTCAGTGAGTCGTCCCGGCTTGTTGAGTATTTCATCCGCAATGCCGATTTTACCAATATCATGCAGTGCCGACGCAGTAGAGATGAGCTCAATATCGCTGCCACTTATCGTGTATTTATCAGTCTCCACAATAAGCTCCTTTAAAAGCAAATCTGTAAGCTTGTTTATATGTATCACATGACTTCCACTTTCTCCGTTTCTAAACTCAACTATATGGCTCAAGATTGAAATCAGGATTTTATTATTATTCTCACGTCTGTATATCTGGTCTGTCACCATCCTTATAAGCCTGCGCTGCTTTGTATACAGCTTAATGGTATTAACCACACGCTGATGTACAATCTTCATATCAAATGGTCTGCTTATATAATCTGACACGCCAAGCTCATATGCTTTTCTAACACAATTTTCAGAGTCCTCACCCGATATCATAATAACAGGAATATCTCCGATCCAGTGATTTTTATTCATATAATTAAGCACACCATAGCCATCCATGTTTGGCATAACAATGTCAAGCAGTACTATTGCTATTCCTGTGCCATACTGTTCGATTTTCTCAATAGCCTCGATTCCGTCTGTTGCCTCAATGATTCTAAAATCGTCATTTAACATTTCTGTCAGGATTTCACGATTAACCTTTGAATCATCAACTATAAGGACCTGCTGTTTTATCTCATCAATCTCTTTATTTGCTATATCCCCATCTTTTTCAGTAATTACAATATTTTTTCTGTTTTTAGCTATATACAAAAGAGAGTCCGCCTTAAGCACCGCATTCATAACAGTTTCATCATCACATATAATGCCTCCGATGCTCCCATGAAGCTGGAGCTTTGAGAGCCCGGGAATAACCGTCCTGTTTTATAGCTTCGTGAATATCCTTAAGTTTTTTGCCAAACTCCTGCTCTGTCACATCATGTATAATTATAAGAAACTCATCTCCACCATAACGAATTACCATATCAGACTTTCTGATACTGCTTTTAATGACATCCGCCACTGCACAAAGAGCCATATCTCCTGCCATATGCCCGAGTGAATCATTGTACAGTTTAAAATCATCTATATCAAGCATCGCCACTCCGGCAGCCTTCATAATATTGTTTTTGACATTTTCCTCATAAAACCGTCGGTTATAGACTCCTGTCAGCGCATCACTGTACATTTTCTCCTTGTAGCTTACAATTTTTGATTCCAGCTTTTTCCTGACCTCTTCATCTGCAATTGTATGATTATCCATGCGGTTTACAAGCTCCATCACGTAATCTTCACCGTCAATATTATAATATCTGGAAATAACCTGATATGCGTCGAACCCTGAAAACTCCATCTTTATACGCTGTACTCTGTCTTTCATTGTCTTTGAAGATATACAATTTGCACATTGCTCGTTTTTCTTCCAGAACGAATAACATGGACATGGGTCTAGTTTATCCTCATTATCACAATCCAGCTCCATGCGCTCCATTCTCTTTTTGTCAATGAGGCGGACCACATCAAAGATTTCCCTGTAATCCTTTATTTTTTCCTCTATCTGCTTCATTGTATATTGCTTCTGCCCGACTATTTCTTTTTTCATGCCAATGCCTCTTTTAGATATATTTACTCTCAAAATCTTTTATACACATAGGCTTATCAAAATAATATCCCTGTATATAATCAATCCCCATGTTTTTGATTATATCATATTGTCTAGAAGTCTCAACTCCTTCTACACACACTTTTACTCCAATAGCATTGGCAAGCTCACTTACCATCATCACAAATACATTTGAAAAATCATCATCCCCAAGATGTTCAATGAAACATTTATCGATTTTAATGATATCTATAGGCATTTCTCTTATATGATTGAGAGATGAATAACCTGTACCAAAATCATCCAGTGCCACCGCAACACCAAGCGATTTTATTTCACTGAGTATACGTTTCATCCTGACCATGTCATTGATTGCAAGGCTTTCCGTCACCTCCAGGCATAAATTACACGGTTTAATCTTCACCTCGTCTATCACCTTTTTTATCTTTTTTACAACATCATTCTGTAAAAGCTGGACAACTGAAAGATTCACATTCACCTTATAATCAGGATACCCCATATCATTCCAATATTTGCAATGTTTTGCCGCCTCATAGAGCACATGCTCCCCGATTGGATTGATAAGTCCAAGATATTCTGCAAGCGGGATAAAATCTGCCGGATTAATAAATCCCAGCATAGAAGAATTCCATCTGACCAGTGCCTCTGCTCCTGCGCAGGTATCCTCTCCGGTCACATCAATAATAGGCTGAAAGTAAACCATAAATTCCTCACACGCATTCATTGCTGCCTTTCGCATATGTTTCTCAAGGTCAAGCCTTTTAGTACTCTTTCCGTCTATCTTTCCGTCAAAATAAACTATGCGGTTCTTTCCTTCTTTTTTCGCATTAAAAAGTGCAATGTCAGCTTTTCTGATTACCTCCTCAACAGTTGTTGCATCCGTCGGAAAGAAAGCCACACCACCGCTGATTGTACAATAATAATCTTCACCCTTTAAATACCATGGCTTTACAAATATCTGCTGGATATCATTAAGAATATGCTCCAGTTGTGGCATTGACTCGCCTGTCACAATCACTATAAACTCATCCCCACCCATTCTGTAACAATGATTTTCTATACCATGCACATGCGTTAAGCTGTGGGAAATTGCTTTTAAAAGTACATCACCATACTGATGTCCGAGTCCGTCATTTATATGCTTGAAATCGTCCAGATCTATATAAATAAGTGCTCCCGTGCTACTGCTGTTTACTGCATCATTTATGAATCTGCCAAGATCCTGCTCGCATCTCATTCTGTTATAAAGACCCGTGAGAAAATCATTATTGGCCTGCGTTTCCATCTTTTGCTGATAACGCTTTTTCTGTGTTATATCGTATAATGTCACAAGTCTGACCTGTCTGCCGTCTACCCATTTGATATCTGTCCGGTGCACGTCAAACCATTTGTCCTCCTCAACCGAATATATTTCCTCAAAGCTTTTAGCATTCGCAGCATCTAAAAGCACATGATTTTCAAGCTGGTTCTGCTCTATTGTATTTCCCAGGAGTGCCTTACACCAACTGTTCATATATAAGATCTCCTGCTTTAATACATCCGCAACATATATGCCACAGCCTGTATTCTCAAGAATGGCCTCGAGTGAAGCATATGAACCGGCAAGTGAATTGGTGGTTATTTTTTTGCCGAGCACGCTCTGTATTACGCATTTTGTATCATTCAAAAAACTGATATCCGACTTTTCCCATGTTCTTCCATCATTTCTGTCGTAGAAGCAGACATACATCTGGCAGTTGTTTTTTATATACATTGGCTGAAAAACTGCAGCATTTATAGCATATTTTCCCATGAAATTTCTGAACTTTTCCGGGAGTACCGAGTTCGATGAAATAATATACTGTCTGCCTGTAAAAAACGGAACCTCGCTCGTGCTTATCGTCTTAAGTCTGTTGTCTCCACTTGATACAATAACCTCAAAACTTGCTCCATCAACATTTTGTCTTATAATAAATGCCCCCGAAAGTCCCAATGCCTTTACTGTGCTCTCAAGTGCCTTTTCTGCTGTAGAAACAAAGCTATCATCCGGCTCTAAAAGCTTTATCACTGAATTGAGTGCCTCAAGCATATGACATTGCTGCTTGATTTCTTCATCACTCTTTTTTATTTTTTCAAGAGCCTCATTGGCAAGGCTCTCATTCTTCATAGTGATAAGAAGCTGCCTGGTCAAAAGCTCTAAAAACTCTAATGCGAGCGACACTCCCTGCTCTGTTGTGGTTAATGTTCCCTGAGGCAGCTTTTCCCTGACATCATCCGGTATCTTTTCATCAATAAGCGCAAGTGCTGCCCACATAAGCTTCTGTTCCCCATCCACACTGACAGATACTCCATACAGCTTTGCATATTCAACATCAAGAGGCTCCTCTATCACGCTCTCAACAGCGCAATCCTCCAGCCTGCTCAGGAGATTCATATACCTGCTTTCTCCCGCAATACTGTGCAAAAACACCTTTTCGTTTTCTGTTCCATACGCCTTTGTTATAACACCATCTTCACGGTTCAGGCACGAAAGGTATACTCTGTTTGCCCTGCAAAAATAATCCTGTATTTTTTGAAAAAGTGTGGGTTTTGACATATTAATTCTCCTAAGTAAAATCTAATCCTATACCATATACCTGATTACAAAAAGATAAAAGCCTTTTTTGTCAAGTATACAAGTTTCCTGCAACAACTTATACTCCGGTCTGAGCCTTATCTGTTTCTTCACAAAACCAATCTCATTTGAATACATAACAATAATACCGCCCTCAGTCAGTATCTGCTTTGCCTTATCAAAGAACCTCTCATAAAACAGCTCCATTTCAGAACGTGTCTGTTTTCCTCTGACAGGCATATCCGTTATAAGCTCATCGAATTTATAGTCATGTTTGAAATCAAAGAAATCCCTATGTATAAAATTAATTCCTGTTTTAGCAATTCTTGCATTTTCCCTGCCCATTTCAATGGCATCACCGTATATATCCGTCGCATATATCTCCCTCGCCGGTACTGCGAGCTTACGCTCTATCAGCATTGTTCCCACGCCGCAAAAAGGATCCATGATCTGCGCATTTTCTTTTAGATATGGCTTTGCAAGCTCTACCAGAAGTGCTGCTGTTGATGGATGAATTGATGTGGACAAAACATTTTTACGATACGTAAATCTATCATCCTTAACAGAGCAAAGCCTTAAGCACGGAAAATAACTGCCATCTCTGGTCTGTATTAATTTAATCACGATTTCATAATTGTTTGCTGAGTTTATCAGCTTACCGCCGGAAAGTCTGTCTAATGCGGCAGAAAGGCGACTTTGAAACTCCCCATCTGCGCTGCTTTCTATCCTGTAATAAAAAGGTCCCGGTTCCCTGTGCATGCGTCTTAATATATCATACATATCTGATTTCCAGAGCTGTGATGCCATCTCTCTTTCATTACCTGACAGAAGGCCTTCTGTATTTATCATGAAATACATCTGTCTATATGTACGCACCTTCATGATAAGCCTGATATTATCTGTTTTTACAATCACGCCGAGCGGGTGAAGCTTTGTCTCCTTAACCGGAAGCTGGCGCCTGACAATCTCTCTGTGCAGCTTATTTGTGGTGAGCAAAAGCTCTGCTCTGACGCCCTCAAGTATTGGTGTATGCCGTTTGATTCCATTATATTTAATCAGGATTTTATTTATCTCACGCAGTTCTTCATCAACATGTTTTCTGTTTTCTTCAGTTATCTCAGTCTGTTCAAGAAGCTTTTTTTGGTCTACAAGCTTTGGGACAAGCTGCGGTATATCAAGCTGCAAAAGTGCAGTCAGATATGAGCTCTTCACAAAACGTGTATTCTCTGATTCATATGCTTTAAATAAATCATCAGCAAGATGTGAGATTTGTAAATCACCAATCAATAAAGCAGCATTTTTTCTGGTCTTCGCATCCTCCGACGCCAGAAAAGAAATAAGTAAATCATCATGCGCCTTAAGAAGCTCATAAGCCTGCGCCTTACACTCCTGCTCCTTTATAAGACTCCTCAATCTGCTAAGATTCTGACGTGTATTTTCCTGTTTTAACAATTCTTCAATAACTTCTCTCATCTTTATTTAATCATCCTTTAATTATTTTCCGTCGAATTTTCCTTTGGCACACCATTTTCTTTGATATAGGTATCCAGATCCCTGTGAAACTGCTCCCACGCATCCTCATGCTCCACGAAGTAGAGCGGACACTTCTTTCCTGTCACATCGTAATGTCTTATTACATCATCCGCACTCAGATCATACCGTCCCATAAGCCATGTCGTGAGCTCTATAAGTGACTGGTATGTACTGTCATTGAACTTTCCGGTCTCATCCTCTATACAGCACTCTATTGATATGGTGTCATTGTTTCTGTTATTTGATGCATACGATATCTCATTGCACGGTATGCACTGCACTATCTCACCCTCTAATCCTATCACAAAATGTGAGCTTGCTTTGGTCTTTTTGGTCTCTGCCAGGCCGTTGAAATAGTCTCTGTTTTGTCTGGCTGTAGTCCCGGGATTTGCTGTGTAATGTACAACTATGCCGTTTACCTTCTCAAGTGCCTTCTGTGGTCTGGAATACGGATTGGGTGTCAGCAGCTCTACATCCAGCTTTGGCTCTGTGGGATTGTAGAGAGTACTGGTCACCTCTGCCTTTACCTCTTCCTGCTTTGCCTTTCTGGCTCTTTGCACTCCCACTATGATTATCGCAGCAATTAAAATTATTATCATGCCTATCACAACGGCATCAGTTATGAGCTGCTTCCTTCGAACCTGTGCGCGATGTTTCTTTCTATATGCTTCGCGCTTTTTCTGCCTTATCTTTTCGTACTCGTCCATTTAATTATCCCCGGTTATCTCTTTTGTTTGCTTTTATATATCTACTCCAAGCTTTTATAAACATTTGCATATATATAAGAATATATTAGCACAAATCGGCTTATTATGCCACATAAAATAATACAAAAGCACCAGATATTACGACGTAACATAATACCCGGTGCTTTATTATAAATGTGTATTCTTATTATTAATCACACTTAATCTCGTGAACCCATCCATCCGGTCCATCAATATGGCCCATCTGAATGCCTGTAAGTGTGTCACGAAGCTTCTTTGTGACAGGTCCCATCTCATCCATACCGCTTGGGAAGCAGATTTCCTTGCCATGGTCTACAATCTTTCCTACAGGAGAGATTACTGCTGCTGTTCCGCAAAGTCCACACTCAGCAAAATCCTTTACCTCATCAAAGAGCACCTCTCTGTGCTCTACCTTGAGTCCTAAGTACTTCTCTGCAACTACCATCAGTGAACGGCGTGTGATTGATGGGAGGATACTGTCTGATTTAGGTGTAACAAATGTGCCATCCTTTGTGATAAAGATGAAGTTTGCTCCACCTGTCTCCTCTACCTTTGTACGTGTTGCAGGATCGAGGTACATATTCTCTGCAAAGCCCTGTGCGTGTGCATCTACAATGGCATGAAGACTCATTGCATAGTTGAGTCCTGCCTTGATATGTCCTGTTCCGTGAGGTGCTGCTCTATCAAAGTCTGACACACGGATTGTGATTGGCTTTGCGCCACCCTTGAAGTATGGTCCTACAGGTGTTACAAGGATTCTGAACTGATACTCATCAGCAGGCTTTACACCGATTACTGCGTTTGTTCCCATAATATATGGTCTGATATAGAGTGTAGCGCCTGAGCCGTATGGTGGAACCCATGCTGCATTTGCCTTTACTACTTCCTCAACTGCCTTTACAAATCTATCCTCCGGGAATACTGGCATCTCAAGTCTCTCACATGAATCCTTAAGACGCTGTGCGTTTAAGTCAGGTCTGAAGCAGACAATTCTGCCATCCTCTGTCGTGTAAGCCTTAAGTCCCTCGAAGCATGTCTGTGCATACTGGAATACTCCCGCACACTCATTAAGTGTCACTGTATGATCCTTTGTGAGCTGTCCATCGTCCCACTTTCCATCTCTATAATTAGAAACATAGCTGTAATCTGTTTCCTGGTAGCCAAAACTAAGGTTTGACCAATCGATATCCTTCTTTTCCATCTTTATATCCTCCGTTTCTTTACGGATCCGATATAACCTAGTGTTATCATATATCGGGTCTATTATCATTTATGCTCATTCTAGTACAATAGGAAAAAAATGTCTAGTACTATTTTTTTATAATAACCATAACTTAAGTTTCTATATAATTTTTTAACCATTCAAAACTTTTTATCTTATAAAATAAGACCTGACTTTTTCTTACTTTTTTCAATTGCCGTATTGAGCTTTCCAAACGGGCACCCAAGCAGCAGACCAATCACCAGTGATACGGCTATAAATATAAGAAGGATTGCAAGATCCCTACCATAATCAAAGCGGTACATGCCTCCAACGCACTCTCTCAGGGCATTCATGGCATAGTTAAACGGCATGAACTTATACAGTGCTCTGTACACCTGTGGCAGCACCTCAACCGGGAATGTGCCACCTGCGCCTGCCACCTGAATGACCATAATAACTACTGCTACAGCCTGTCCCACATTGCCCCAGGCTGCTGTGAGCGAGTACATAAGAAGCGTGAATACAAGGCTTGTCAGCGCGCTTGCGCACCAGAAAAGGAACGGATGCCTGCACTGTATGCCGACAAAGAACAAATCACCTAGTACCGTCACAAGTGTCTGAAGCTGGCCTATCACAAAAAATGTGATATATCTGCCAAAAAACTTATGTACGCTGTTTACTTTGCCAAGTGATTTTATATCGTCAGTGTCCTTTACCTTTGTTTTCACAAGTGCAACAGTTATCAGACCTCCCACCCACAGAGCCAGCACTGTGTAAAACGGTGCCATGGCTGAGCCATATGTGGATATCTCATATATCTTCTGCTCATCCATAGACAGCGGTGATGTCACAAACTGCGCAATGAGTGTCGGATCTGTCCGAAGCAGCTTTACAATCTCATTAAGCTGCTCATCGTTTGATAAATTGTCAAATCCTGATATAACATTCTGTAAACCATCTCTGATCTGCTGTACATACTGTCTGGTATTTACAATATCTGCATTTCCTGATTTAAGAACTGCCGAATAATCATCGAGTGCTTTTTGTATATCCGGAAAACTGTTGTCCAGAGAACCAAGCATGGACTGTGTCTCAATAAGTGCATATTCTATATCATATACAGCTCCTGTGAGATTCGGTGACACACTATGATCAAATGTATTTTTAAGTGTATCTATTGCAGACTTGGCACTTGACACATCGGCTTTTACCGACTCCTTAAGAAGCTTTAGCTTATCTGCCGTCAATTCAGTATCAGACTTAAGGTCTTTTATCTGTGTTTTAATGCTTTGGATATTTTTTCTGACAGCCTCTATCTGCGAGCTATCCACTCCCTTTAAGCCTTGAATGGTGGCAAGCGTATTCTCAGCAAGCTGCTCTACCGTATCAAAGCCCGCCACAGAAACAGATATATCCGCAGTATCGGCATCAGCTACTCCCGATGCATTTAAGAGCTGTATGGAGTTTTCCAGCACATCGAGCTGGCTGTTTATGTTTGATAAGCTTATGTCGACCATCTGTGTGATGGTTTGTGCTGTCTGCGCCCCCGAGAGCACCGACGACTGCATGCCGCTTACCGATGACTGTCCCCCGTCAATCAGCCCCTGCACACTCGGAAGCAGTGACTGTGTCGAGCCTATCAGGCTGTCTGCTGACTCCGTGAGCATGGCAAATGTATCAAGCATGCCTGCATATGTAGAAAGAGTCGTATCCATATCCTTTAGCTTGTCAACAACCGTTCCGGCCAGGTTATCGCCTGATTTGCCGTCTCCCACTATGAGCTCTCCCGACTTTGACGCTATCTCCGTAATCGTGCTCACCATTGAAGAGTTTACAGACTGCTGCACCGTGGTCTTGACCTTTGAGGTTATCTTTGTTGCTATGGCATTTTTCTTGCTGTTTTCATAGTATTCTATCTGTGGATTGACCGGCTCACCGCTTAGGAAGCTAAGCATATCAGCCGAAAAATCCTTCGGCACAATAAAGGCTGCATAGCACTTTCCACTATAAACATACTCCAGTGCCTCTTCACTGCTATCTGTGAAAATCCAGCCAATTGCATCGTTTTCCTTCAGCCCCTTTATGACACTGTCTCCCATACATAGCTTTAAATCACCGATGCTCACCCCCTCATCCTCAGAATATACTGTTATGTGCATCTGTGATGTAGCTTTCTCTCCGTAAGGATCCCAGTTGGACATAATATTAAACCATGCGTACAAAGCAGGGATGATGCCAAGTCCCATAATAATGACTATGGCAACCACATTTGTAGATATGCGTTTCAGGTCAGCCAGATATATTTGAAATATTTTTTTCATTGCTCGGCATCCTCCCCTGTACTTTGCTGCATCGTATCAAATCTCTTCTCCACTCTTTCGGCTATTTCCTGCACCCTGTCCTCAATCTGCACGACAGGACTCACGCTCATATTCTGCGCATCACTGCCACTTATCTCATTCATCTTCTCCTGCAGCTTATAGTCCACATACTCGACTCCGATTAAATACACTGCGATAGCAAACAGGCTCACTATCCACAGCACAAGAAAAATGATTTTTGAACTGTCCGGTACAATCATCAGCAGCACCAGAAAAAAGAGTGGAATGATGTATATGCACCTTAATCCTATTTTTATCCGTTTTTGATTCTGCTCATGTATGGTCTTTTCATATCCGACCAGCTTATCGTACATCTCGCGCAATCTCTTATCATCGGATAGTGGCTGTTCATTCACATTATTATTTGCATTGTTATCCATATCATTATCCATATTGGAATCTTTATTACTGTTTCTATCTTTGTCCTGCATACTTTCCTTCCTGCTTTATAGCTTACGGCACATCAGAAGCACCATATTAATATGTCAATTATCAATTTATTAATTGTACATTTAACTATAGCATCTCAGTATCTTCCATACGCTTCTCTATAAAATGATTGAGTCTGATAAACGGCTTTCGTATCACAAGTCCTATCACCAAAGAGGTTGCGCCAAAAAGTAAAAGCGTGATATAACATTTGCCAAGTGTATTTTCGTACATACCTCCTATACACTCCCTCATCGCATTTATCGCATATGGGAATGGGAAGAAAATATACACTGCCCTGAAAAATGACGGCAGCGCCTCTATCGGATATGTGCCGCCGCTTCCTGCAATCTGAAGCACCATGACAACCACCGCCAGTGCCTTTCCTATATCACCAAAGGATATGGTCAGAGAATATATGAGCAGTGAAAATGTAAGGCTTGTCACTGCGCCTGTCACAATAAATGATACCGGATGCACACACTGTATTTTAAGCAGATATAAATCACCCAGCACAATGATAAAAGTCTGTACCTGTGACAGTAAAAAGAATGTCAGATATCTGCCAAAATAAAGCTGTGAAGGCTTTAGTTTCCCAAGCCCCTTAGCATCCGCGTGAACCTTTACCAGTGAAACAAGTATAGTCATGCCCACCCATATGGCAAGTGTCGTATAAAAAGGTGCTACTCCGGAGCCATAATTGGCTATCTCGTAGATATAATTATCTGATACCTGCACCGGCTCTGAAAAGAAGCTGCCAAGCATTTCAGGATTCCCCGAAAGAAGATTCACTATGATATCAGCTTTTTCATCCTCAGAGGCTGCTTCAAGCTTGTCGAGTGTCGTATTTATCTTGTCAGATGCTGATTCTATGACTCCCTTAAGCTGTGTCATACTCATATTGAGTGTATCAAGCGTACTGTCCACTCCGTCAAACACCTGCGCCATAGAGCCTGATGTCTGACTTAGATTGCCAAGTGTGGTCTGCATTGAATCAAGAACAGACGACATACTGCTTATCATGCCGTCCACCTGTGGCACTATCTGTGAGGTATATGTATCATTCACTGCTGACGCGGTCGATGAAAGAGCCGACATTACGCTCTTAAGTGTTTCTGCAGAATTCTGTGTCTTCCCCGATAAATCCACAGACTGTGTGCTTTCTATCATGCTCTTTGTCTGTTCCTTGACAAGCTCTATATTGGAAATAAGTGTGCCGAGATGGGTATCGTCCATATCCGGCTTTATTTTGTTGATTTTGTCCTCAAGAGTGTCAATATTACCTTTCAAATCATCCGCTGACTGTTTAATATTTTGCACATCACTTTGAATAGTATTTACATCCTGTGACAGATTTGCATCTGAAATCTGCTTTGATATATCATCAATCGAGCTCTTCACCTTTGCTAATGCCGATGTGATATCTGCGCTAAAGCTGTCGAAGGATTGTCTGGTGGACTGCAGATCATTTTTACTCTCTTCAAGCCTGTCTGTGCCCTTTGCAAGCTTATCCTGTCCATCTTTGAGTGCTTCGCCCGTTTCTTTAGACACCTGTGATAATGCCTTATTTCCGTCAATAAACGTATCTATCATGGCATCGTACTGCGCAAGACTCTCAGATACCGCTTCAAGCTTACCAGTCATCTGCCCCACAGCATCCTTTTCCTTCACGTCATCGGATATTACGTTGGTCTCCTTAAACACCTGCTCTGCAAGCACCTTTATAAACTGCTTATTAATACTTGATTTAACAGCACTTGCTGCGCTGTCCGTTATCTTTGTCGCAACAGCATTTTTCTTGTCGTTGAGATAGTAGGTAATCCTTGGATTTTCAATATTGTCAGCTACACCATGATACATGCTGTAGGTAAACTGCTCATCTATAACAAGTGCAGAATAATATCTGCCTGACTTAACACCCTCAACAGCCTTTTCCTCTGATTTAACAAATTTCCAGCCTATAGTATCCTTTTGCTTTAATGACTCTACCACACCATCGCCCATATTGACATTTTCGCTGTCATTCTTCGTCCAACCCTTGTCCAGATTGACTACTGCAATTGCTATATTTCCGGTGTTGCCATACGGGTCCCAGTTGGCATAGATATTAAACCATGCATACAGCGCCGGCAGCACGCACAGTCCAATAACTATAATGAGTACAAGCACATTTCGGAATATGCTGCACATATCTCTTTTAAAAATTCTTAAAATATCAGCCATGAATCATCCTCTTATATCCGGTGCTGTTTAAGCTCCCCAATAAAATACAATGAGCCAAATGCAACATTTTTCGTATCTCTTTTCAGGTGCTTACTTATCTCATCAACTCCTGAAAGCTCTGTTGCCTCAACTCCCTCTTTTCTGATAAAATCAGCAAGGTGCGATGCCTGCAGTGCCCTGTCTGAATCCGGTGTCACTGTATAAAACTCCTCAGCAAAAGGTAAAATCTCACGTATCATCACATCATAGTCCTTATCAGCCATGACTCCCATGAAAAAGCAAAATTTCTCACCCGGATACATCTGCATGAGGCTTTCCTTAAGCGCATCAACTCCATTGCTGTTGTGTGCTCCGTCCACTAGCAGAAACGGCTCCTTTGATACTATCTCCATGCGTCCCGGCCACACAGCTTCTTCAAGCGCGCTTTTTATCCTTTTATTCAGGTCTGTTTCCTCTCTCTTTGGCTCTGTCTTATCATATTGCATTTCGTATTCCAGCCCGCTATAGTGCTTTCCCAGCACATACCGCGCCGCAAGCTCTGCCGCTGCAGCATTCTCCCACTGAAATGTGCCACAAAGCCTCAGTGCGTAGCCGCTACAGCGTGCTATATCGCTTTGCTCCACAGTGATTATCCTTGCATGCTTTTTTTGCGCTTCCTGCTCAATCACCTGCATAGCACGTTTATCCTGCTGTTCCACCACCACTGTGCCGTTTTCCTTTATGATACCGGCCTTTTCAGCCGCTATATCCGCTATATCACTGCCAAGGATAGCCATATGGTCATAGCCTATCTTTGTAATAACGGCACATTGCGGTGTGCCGATTGCATTCGTTGAGTCAAGCCTGCCTCCGAGCCCTGTCTCAATGACCATATAATCGCACTGCTGCTCCTCAAAGTACAAAAGAGCCATAGCAAGGCAGTAGTCAAACATCGTAAGCCCTATACCAAAATCTATATCAAGCAGATAGTTTCCAAGCCGTGTAACATCCTCCTTAGGTATCATACGCCCATCAACAGTGATGCGCTCCTCAAAATCTACCAGATGCGGTGATACAAACGTGCCTACCCTCATATGCTCTTTTTTTAATATACTAGAAAAAAAAGCGCACACCGAGCCCTTTCCATTGGTGCCTGCCACATGGATATACGGTATTATGCGCTTTTGCTTTCCTTTTTCTCTCAGCACGTTTATTACCTGTGCCGTCACCACCACTCCAGGCTCATTGCCGAAACGGTGTGTTTTTTCTATTTTGTTTAAAACCTGTGTGTAATCTAAATTTCCCATGCCATCATTATAATATATCCGGCCGATAAAATAAAGACCATATCCTTATACTGCTATAATAATGCCTCCGTCATTTGCATACATGCTTGAGATGCCGGCAGTATCCACAATGACAATCTTCTTAAATCTGGCAAGTTTCTCAAGGCATGCCTTCACATACTGCGCACGCTCCGGGCAGTTGCAGTGTGAAATTGCAAGAATCCTGTGCTCACAGTCCTTTGTGGCAGCCACAACATCCTCTACCATCTTGGCAAGTGCCCTCTTCATGCCTCTGGCCTGACCAAGCTGCTGGATTGAGCCTTCATCTGTTGAGCCCATGACAGGCTTTATATTTAAAGTGCTGGCCACAAAAGCCTTCAAGTTGCTTAATCGTCCTGCCTTTCTTAATGTATCAAGAGTCTCAAGCACAAAGAATGTATTCATGGAAGAAATATACTCTTCGGTCTGCTTTACAACCTCATCAAATGAAAGTCCACTCTCTTCAAACTCCTGTACCTTCATGCCGATTAGTGTCTCGCCTATAGATGCTGAGCGGGAATTGAATACATAGATTTGCTTGCCACAGTCCTCATGCTCCTCGTTGTACAGATTGACTGCTAAAACAGCGCTGTTGTATGAGCCGCTGAGCTTTCCCGAAAGTGTGACAACATAGATATGATCAGCCTCTCCCTCAAAGGACTGCATATATTCCTCAGGAGACGGGCATGACGACTTTGGTCCCTTTGCACTCTCCTTTACTCTTCTTAAGAAATCATGCTGGTCAAAGCTCTCATCATCGCGGATTCTGTATCCGTCAACATCAAGCTCTAGTGCCACATTGCAAAAATGTCCATCCTTCTTAAGGCTATCTGTGAGCTCACCACAGCTATCTATTATAATCTTATACATATCTATTCCTCCTGCACTATATGATAATAAAAGTTTAAATTACCTTTTTAAAAGTTATTTCATTCCGTAACAAGTAGTTTTCATTACTACGTCATATTAACACGAAAACCAAACTTATGCAAGAGGTTTCTGTATTTATTTTCCCAAATACCCGAAAAAGGCTGTCACACAGTCGCTTAAGGCTTTCATGTCGCGTACTCCCATAAGCTCACAGGCTGAGTGCATTGCAAGAATAGGTATACCAATATCCACCGTCTTTACCGGCAAAAGCGTGCCTGCAATCGAGCCAAGTGTGCTGCCACCGCGGCTGTCCGAACGGTTCACAAAGCGCTGGTAAGGTATGCCCTTTTCATCACAAAGCTGACAGAGAATGGCGATAGCCTGTGCATCCGTAGCATACGACTGTGAGCACGCCTGCTTGATACAAAAGCCTTTTCCCATGACAGGCATATTTGTGATATCCATCTTTTGCTTTTTATTAGGATGAAGCGCATGAGCCACATCGACAGACAAAAGCATGGCATCATATATGCTCTCATCTATTTCATTTTCTGAAAGGTCCATATTTCTTAAAATACGCCTGAGCATATCGTGAAGCATTATAGAGGCCGCGCCCTGCTTACTGTTACTTCCAATCTCCTCATGGTCGAAAAGCGCTATGATGTTTATTCCATCAGCTCTGTTTCCATCCTCTATGGCATCAAGAAGTGCTCTGCAGGATGACTGGTTGTCGATTCTCGGTGATGAAATCATAGTATCATTCACACCGACAAGGCAAGGCTCGTCCATGCAAAATGTATTGAGCTCGAAGTCTATGATGTCGCTCTTTTCCACAGATAGCTCACCAGCCAGAAAGCCAAGGAAATAATCCGTGGTCTTTTCATCCTCCGGGATTGAATCAAGCACCGGCATCAGATCCACCTGATTATTTATCTCGACTCCCTTATTCACATCCCTGTTCATATGGATGGCAAGATTTGGAATAATCATGACAGGCTTTTTAGACCTATATAGCACCATACGCGGATTGAACACATCCTCACTCTTTATAGCCACGCGCCCTGCCACTCCGAGAGGTCTGTCAAACCATGTGTTTAAAATCGGTCCTCCATACACCTCTACATTGACCTGTGCATATGAGTTTGTCATAAAATCCGGATTTGGCTTTATGCGAAGATATGGATAGTCTGTATGAGCTGCCGCTATTCGCACCATATCCTTTTTGTTGTAGCCGCTTCCTACAGTAAACGCAAACATGGTCGTATCATGGTGATTTAAGACATACCTGCCACCGCGCACAAGCTTCCAGTCACCTGTATAATCTATCTCCTCAAATCCGTTTTCCAAAAGCTCCCGCTTTGCAGCCTTCACACACTCGCATGGTGAAACTGCCGCTTTAAGTAAATCAAATAATTTTTCCTGTTTCATGGATTGCCTCCTGTTTTCATTGCATAACGCATTTATTCTACCACGGACTTTACAATTATTCCAGTTGAACAGGCTTTATTTTTATGGCATAATCCGCAAATCTGATGTATGATATAATAATCGATAACTATTCAAAACCACTTAGAACAATCATTCGCTGTCACATACAATGTGGGAAATGAGGAGAAATTATGATATCAATTGAACTGACAGACACAAAGGACTTTATGAACAAGCTGCTTCGCACGGAAATCTTTGACAACTTCCTGCTTCAGGAGGCCGTCATCACGAAAGCAGCCTCATACGTCTTAGACGGCCATCTGCAAAAGGACTTTTACAGCTCCACAGAGCTTGAAGAAAATGGTATAGCAGGCTATGGCATACTCCCTTTCAGGATGCTTCGCACAAACTGCTTCGACCTGATAAAGGGCAGACAGACGCCATCCTCATTCAAGTTTGTCTTTCTGCTTTCACCCGAAAATATGGAACACACCTTAAGCAGTCTGCACTCAGCCTTCACCTTATCCGATATCAGTGGTTTTTTCATGAATATCAGATATCAGAACAAACTTCTGACTCTGACAACCGGAATATCCTACAATATTTTTTCAGCGGATAAGACCTTAGACGGTGAATGGGATAAGCTTGTAATGAAATTTTTAGCAAATAATGACATAAACTTTAAAGAACTTTGACTTTATTGCTTTACATCTTAAACCTGTTATGATATTCTAACGTTAGTTGCGTAAGCAGCATTATTATTATTTGGAGGTACTTTCGATGAGCAAAGGTACAGTAAAGTGGTTCAATAACCAAAAAGGTTACGGATTCATCACAGCCGAGGATGGAAATGATGTATTCGTACATTTCTCAGGACTTAACATGGAGGGCTTCAAAACTCTCGAGGAAGGTGCAGCAGTAGAGTTCGATATCACTGATGGCGCTAGAGGTCCACAGGCAGTTAACGTTGAGGTAGTTAAATAATTTGGCTACCCAGGCAATCTAGTTTCTATGTACCTTTTTCTTTATTATATATTTAGGTAAGATGATAGTTACAAAAATGTTAATTGGGGAATAAGATATAAGAATCATGATTAAAAAAGAAGAGTTCATTTCGAACTCTTCTTTTTTGCGCTTTTTTATTTGAATGATTTTAGTTGTTTACACGATGATGAGACATCGGTGAGCTTGTGGTGAGTGGTAAAAACGTGTAACCGTTCGCCTGTCCCCACTGAATGATCTGCTCAACCGCATTGACACTGAAATCCTTTATGTCATGCTGCAATACAACTGATACGTTGTGGCTCTGAACGCCGGAGATGACATTCTGTACCACCTGTTCCGTACTGATTGGCTTGCTGTTTGCATCTCCGCTCGATACGTTCCAGTCACAGTACAAAAGTCCTCTTGCTGTCACATCATTGACGAGCTGTGTCATAATGCCCGGACAATAATCCTTACTTACAGTATTCGATGAACCACCCGGGAATCTGATGATTGACGCATCATTTCCTGTCTGTGCCTTTATGATGCTGTTCATCTGCTCAAGGTCATCAAAATAGGCCTGCTCGCTTGTATATATCTGGTCGTATTTATGGCTTGCAGAGTGGATAGCCACTGTATGTCCTCTCTTTGCCTCCTCTGCTATCAGGTTCTGATAGTCAGGATGCGTATTTGTAACAAAGAAGGTAACCTTTACGTTGTATTTATCAAGTAAATCTAAAAGCCCCTGTGTATACTTTCCGGGACCATCGTCAAAGGTAAGATAAATAATCTTGTTGCCCGGATTTACTGTGTCCGCCGTGGCAGCCGGATCATACACACTGACCACTCTTGTAGCTTCAGCCTTATTTCCTGATGAATCTGAGACCTCATAGGTTACAGTATACTTTCCTGCCTTATCCTTATCTACCTTATCTCCTGATACCTTGACACTGTCTGTGATGTCTCCGTCACAGTTGTCAGTTGCCGTGTATCCCGGATCACTGTACTTATCACCCTTTTTAACTGACATAAAATCATCACCCGAAAGCTTTATCTGCGGTGCAGTGGTATCTGTGACATGCACAGTCCTTTTAACCTCGCCCTCATTCTTTGACGAGTCAGCGACACTGTACTTTATCTCATAATCCCCGGGCTTTGACGTATCGACAGTTCCTGTGACAGATACCTTGTCTGTCAGATCCCCATCATAGTTGTCTGTTGCCGTATATCCCGGGTCACTGAACTCGCTGCCTGCCTCTACAGTCATCTCAGCATCGCCATTTAATGCGATCTTCGGGTCCTTCTTATCCCTTACCTCAACCTTGATGGTCTGTGTCGCAGTTTTTTTACCGTATTGAGCAGTTACCTTTATCTCGTATGAACCTGTCTTTGTCGCATCGACATTACTGTCTATAGTACATTTTATCTCTTTTCCCTTCCGGTTTATAAGCCTGCCTCTGACATACGCCTTAATTTGGGGCTCCTCAAACTTTTTGCCATACTCAACAGTGATACCGTTTTTAAACTTGCTGCTGAACTCAATGTGTGAGTCAAAGCATGCGATATATACTATAAACGCCACCACCAGAACTATTGCAGCCGTAAGTATACCGATAATCATCTTTTTATTTTTGTCCATTTTTCCAATCCTCTTTAGCATTTTATAATTATTCTCTCTATATTATTACTCAAACCTGATAGTATTATTTCAAGCAATATCTATTATAGCGTTAAACAATCTTTTTTGCTACTGCAAATTCCTTTAGAATTTCTTAATGTTAGCTTCATATATTTCAGTTGTGTTACAATTGTTTCTTTATCCCGAAAACCCGTGATAGAGTCGTAATATGTACTTAATTTATTTAATATCTTTGTTACTATTCAGTTCTCAATATGACTAACCACATATCTTTTTGCAGATATTCGCAATCACAAAAATCCCCCGAACAAGTCGGGGGATTTAAAAAGCTTATGCTGTAACAATCATTTTATTACTGCTCCTTACGGTGCATATCAAATGTCTCCATATGGTAGTTGGCGATGTTGTCACGAATTTTTCTGTCATCTGCTCTGCTTAAGAGCTCATCACGGAACTTCTTGGTAGTCACCATGTCATTGTATGAGCTTGGTCCGCCTACGCAGCCGCCCTCACATGCCATTCCCTCGATGAAGTTCTCAGGAAGCTTGCCTGCCTTCATGAGGAGAAGTGCCTTCTTACACTCTGCTGCTCCGTTTGCCTTGCAAACCTTACAATCAACATCCTCGCCTTTTTCCTTCATGCTCTCGATTACGGCTGCTGTAACTCCGCCTGAGTTTGCGAAACGCTTACCGTATACTGAGCCCTCCTGATATGATGTATCATCAGCCTCAAGCTGCACTCCCTTTGCCTTCATAATAGCACGAATCTCGCTGAAGGTAAGTACATAGTCTGCATTGCCCTCTATCTTCTGATCCTGTACCTCTGACTTCTTGGCAACACATGGTCCGATGAATACTGTAACTGCATCAGGATCCTTTGCCTTGATCATTCTTGAAACTGCGCACATAGGTGAAACAGTTGTAGAAATCTTGTCAGCAAGCTCAGGATAGTGCTTTCTAACCATATTTACAAATCCAGGACAGCATGATGTAACCTTCTTCTCTCCTGCCTCGTATGCCTCAAGCCACTCGTCAGCCTCGTATGCTGCTGTCATATCTCCTCCGAGTGCTACCTCAACAAAACCGTTGAAGCCAACTGCCTGCATAGCCTTCTTCCAGCTGTTCATAGTGATGTTTACGCCAAACTGTCCCTCTGCTGCAGGTGCAACCATAGCGTATACATGCTTGTTCTCTGACTTGATTGCATCGATTACATCTACGATGTATGTCTTTGATCCGATAGCTCCGAATGGACAGCTGTGGATACACTTACCACATCTGATACATTTGCTCTCATCAATCACTGAAATGCCGTACTCATTGTATGTAATGGCGTTTACAGGGCAAGAGAACTTACATGGTCTCTTTAAATGAGCAATAGCGTTGTAAGGACATGCCTGTGCACAGCGTCCACACTCCTTACACTTCTGTGGGTCGATATGTGAGCGGAGACGTCCTGCCTCGATTGCTCCAAACTTACATGCATTGATACAAGCCTTGCCAAGACAGTTCTGACAGTTCTCAGTAACTGTGTAGCTTGAAATCGGACAATCCTCACATGCTGAGCTGATTACCTGGATGATATTACCATTATCGTTTGTGCTTGGTGCTTTACCCTCTGCAAGTCTGACACGTTGACGGATGATCTCTCTCTCCTTGTAGATACAGCAACGGAACTGAGGTGTCGGTCCCGGAATCAATGTAAATGGGATGTCATCTCTGATCTCATCGAGGTTACCTGCAAATGCAGCCTTTGCGACCTCAAGCAAAACTGCATGTTTGATTTTGATTACGTTTTCGTCAGCGTACATATTATCTCCTTTTCCTTAAAATAATGTATATTTTGTTACATAATTAATTACATACTTAGAAGAATCATTACATCATGTGACACTTCCCATATCACATGACCTGATTCCTCTAAAAAAATGCTCCTAGTATTTATCTACTAGGAACATTCTACAAAATTTTATAAACTTTTTCTACCCTTGTATTCATCAAAATACAAAGAATTGTTATTTTTTTCACAATAGTGGCAATTTTAATAAAAATTACTCATGGCGCAGCGCGTCAATCGGGTTTAAGTTCGCTGCCTTGTATGATGGAAGCATACCAAATATGATTCCGATTGCCATGGAAAAAAGTACCGCAAGTATAGCTGCTGCCGGGCTTATCGCTGTCGGCGTACCATTCAGCATTGAGATGACCTTAGAGAGTATCACTCCGACCAGCACTCCGACTAAGCCTCCAAGGCTTGTGAGCACAACAGCCTCTGTGAGGAACTGACCGAGGATTGCTCCCTTTCCTGCTCCGATTGCTTTTTTTAGTCCTATCTCTGAGGTACGCTCTGTGACTGACACAAGCATGATATTCATTACACCGATACCACCGACTAGCAGTGATATTCCGGCTATCCATATGAGCATCATATTGGTTGACTGGCTGAGCTGCTGTATCTGCTTTGCCTGCTCCTGTAAATCCTGTGCCTTGTAGGTCACATCAGAGCCGTCTGTGACATTTAAATTGCTGTTAAGTATCTCCTCAGCAGCCTTTCCCACTGTAGCCATGGTATCCGTGCTGTCTGCCTTAAGCAAAAGGTTCTGCGGCTCATCATAACCAAATATAACCGGCCATGTTCCGCTTGGCACAAATACATTGCCCTGGCTGTCATCATAGGCATACATATAGTAATCATCCATTGAGTTTATTACCAGATCATAGCTGTCCTTTTCCGTGACTACACCAACTACTGTAAACGGATATCCCTGTATCTCTACTGTCTTGCCGAGCGCGCTCTCTCCTGAAAACAGGCTGCTCTCCACGCTCTCATCGATGAGTGCCACCCTGCGGGCCTTTGCATAGTCATTCTTTGAGAAACCTCTGCCCTTCATGACTACATAGCTTGCAGTATCGAAATATCCGTCATCGACACCTGTTATATTTCCGCCCGAAAGCGCCGTGTTCAGATAATAGACTGCATTGTAAGCCTGTCTTGTACGGTAAAGAGCTGCATTTTTCACATGGTCGAGCTCCTTTATGCTGTCAAGTGTGGCAGCCGATACCTCAGTCACTCCCGCCGGCGCCGTATCATATGATAGATCCATATCATAGCCATCCTTCTGCAGTGTGACCTTTACGTTATTACTTCCCGAACCTATGAGGTTCTTTTCTATCTGTTCGTTTGTGCCCTGAATTGTGGAAACAATCGCAATAATTGCTGCAATTCCGATGATGATTCCAAGCATGGTCAGAAACGAACGCATTTTATGTGACCAGATTCCCCTAAAGGACAATCTAATATTTTCAAGCATCTTTAATCCTCCCTGCTAAACTAATACATACCAGCTTCCGACACCTTGGTTTTCTCGCCCTCCCTGACTCCATACGGGAATGCGATATAGTCATCATTTGTCAGACCTGACTTTATCTCCACATATGAGCCCCAGAGCGACTTGCCTGTTTTGACAGACTGCTTTTTGAGTTTTCCGTTGTCATCCTTGTATATATATGACTGTCCGTTCTCGGTTCTGACATATGACTTGTCGATATATAGTCCGCTGTCAGAGCCCTCCGATGATGTATCTATGGTCAACTCAAGCGAATAGCCCTTTTTGAGATTCTGCGGATTCTCAATGTACGCGGTGTACTCATAGAATGAGGAGTTTGGATTGCTGTCTCCATAATAGTTTACGCTGTCTGACGGCACATTGCTTATCTCGGATATCGTGCCCTCATAGGTATCACCTGTCATGTAATTGACTGCTGATACGCTCTGTCCTACTTTTACCGTATCCAGATCCAGCTCACCGATTGTTCCGCTGATATACAGTCCTGATGCTCCCGAAAGCTGCAGGAAAGGTGTACCGTCCTGCGGTGGATTGGCAGGATCACCGACTGTTGTCACAATTCCATCCTTCTTTGCATATACCACACCATCCTCAAGCTCGCTCTGCAGTTCCTTTAAATCAGCCTGTGCAATTCTCTTTTGTAAATCAACATCGGCAACACTTCTGGTCTGCTCCTTTATGGCATCCTTAAGCTCATCTGCTGTGTATGTCTTTTCTTCTGCCGCGGTATCAGCTTCTGTCTGTGCGGTCTGTTCTGTGGCACTGTCTGTTTTGGTATCTGACGGCTCACTTCCTTCTGTATCATCAGAAGCATCTCCTGCTGTAGTTGTGCCTGCAAGGAAAAGCTTTATCTCATCGCTTTCATCATAGCCGCCAAGCCTATCTCCTCTTACGATAAGCTCCATATCAGGTGCATCCGCATCTCCTATTACAAACCGCGCTACCGCGCTCTTTTCTGAAAGTGTATTCAAAAGCTCTCCTGATACATATGAGGCTTCTGTACATGTAAATACATAAGGATCGTCCTCTGTACCGCTTCCTTTGGCCTCTGACAAATCAAATATCACATCATGCTGTTCATCAGGCGTTTGCTCAGGCGCAGACGGCTGTGTGTCAGGCTGTGGCTCAGGTGTAACAGGAGTCTCGGGCTGCTTTTCAACCGGTTTAGTGTTCTTTAGCTTGTCAAGCTTCTGCTTTTCCGATGCAAGCTGGTTCTCAAGACTCTGTATCTCAAGCTGCTTCATCTCAACCGAGAGCGAAAGACTCGTCACATCATATGCAAGGAGCTTATCTCCGGCCTTTACCTGCTGATCCTTTGTGACATAAACCTCTGTCACCTTCTGTCCATCCTTTAAATTGATTGTCTGACATGCATCATCACACACCATTCCCTCACTGGTCATGGATGTGTAGTCGTTTGTCGTGCTGATCATTGAAACACTCATGACGGAAGCAAACCCCTTGGAGTTCCTGTAATAAACAACTCCTGTGATGCTTCCCGCTGCAACTGCAACTACAAGGACAGCTATTATAATGATCTTAATTCTCTTTTTCTTTTTCATTACCTGCCTCCTGTCCTTCCTCTGTTATCTCGCCGTCTATGATGTGGACGATGCGCTTTGCCTGCTCGGCTACCTTTCTGTCATGTGTAATCATGACAACCGTCACACCGGACTCATTAAGGCTCTCAAAGAGCTCAAGCACCTGCTTGCCTGACTTTGAATCCAAAGCTCCCGTAGGCTCATCCGCAAGCAGAAGCTTTGGATGATTGACCATAGCTCTCGCTATCGCCACTCTCTGCTTCTGTCCTCCTGAAAGCTGTGTTGGCTTGAAATCAGCCCTGTCTGAAAGACCTACACGCTCTAATGCCTCCATACCCATCTGCCTTCTGTCCTTTTTGCTCACACCGGCATATATGAGTGGCAGGCATACATTGTCCAGTGCACTCTCTCTCGGCATGAGCTGGAAATTCTGAAATACAAATCCAATTGTATCCCGTCTGACTTTCGTAAGCTCCTTTTCCTTAAGCTCACTGACAGGTCTGCCGTCAAGTATATATGTGCCCGATGTTGGCAGATCCAGACAGCCCACTATATTCATGAGAGTGGTCTTGCCTGAGCCCGACGGCCCCATGATTGCCACGTACTCTCCCTCCTCAATCTGGAGTGAAACATCCTTTAAAACCGGCACCACAAGCTTATCCTGGTCATAGTTTTTATAAATATGCTGGAGTTCTAGAATCATCTACTGTACCTCCGCGTCACCTGAACCGGTGGCATCTGCAGCACCTTCGTCCATTGTGCCATCGTCCATTGTGCCATCATCAACAGGACCTCCCTCAGTGCCCTCAAGCATCTGGTCATCAAGGGCTTCTGTACCCATATCGTCATAGACTGAATCTTCACCGCCGCCATTTTCAACGTACTCTTCCCATGTCTGTGCCGGCTCACCCTCATAAAGGTCATCAGATGCCCATACTATATAGTCATCCTTTGTAAGCCCTGACTTGATTTCATACATCATGAGATTCTCGTCATAGTCTCCAAGCTCAACCTTTGTCTTCTCAAGCTTATCCTTTTTATTAAGTGTCCATACATATGCATCATCGCCATCCTTTACGACATAGCTCTCATCAATCCAAATACCATCCTTCACCTCTGTCTGTCCGAAATCCGGCTCCACATATACATGCTGTCCTAAAAGCATGTCGCCTGTACCTGTAAGCTGCACATAGAAGTTGTACTTTGATGCCTTCTTCTCGCTGCTTCCATCATCATACATACCGGAATTGCTGTTATCAGTCTGAGGATCCTCAGTATCAACCTTGCTGATGGTACCCTGCCATGTCTTTAACTCATCAACTCTCGAGCGCACTATAACTGCCTGCCCCTCTGCGAGTCCACTGTTTAAAAAGCTCTGCTCATCAATTGTGCCCTTTACCCTGTAATCACCCGTGGCAACAATTGTCATAAATGCTGTATCTGCTGTGTCTGCACTCTGATTCTCATTGATTTTCTTTACAACACCAATCATTGTGCTGTTTACAGTGGCATTTTTGATGCTCTCATCATACTTTTCTATCTCTGCCTTCTTCGTGGCAATATCGTACTGAGTCTGCTTCTGCTGTGTCTGCGCCTGCTGAATCTGCAGTGTATAGTCAAGCTGCTGATCCTTTGGCGCTTCCTTCTTTTCCTTGGTGAGCTGCTCTATCTGTGCATCATAGCCGGAAAGCGTATTGTTTAAGCTCTCAAGCTCAAGCGTGGCGCTTTCCTTTTTCGCAGCAAGATCCTTTGTATCATAGGTAAAAAGAGGTGTGCCAACCTGTACCTCATCCCCCTCTGACACAAGAATATCCTTTACCGTTTTTTCACTGTCAGCCTTGATATCCATGGTGTCGGCTGCTTCCACGACACCGCTGTACCTGTCAGTACTTCCCGCCTGATACATGACATCAGCGACCTTGTTTGCATAGACTCCCGATGCCTTTGCTGCATTCTTTCCCTTTGTCATTGCAATGACAACAGCTGACACAATCACTGCTATGATAAGCACAGCTGCAATCACTGAAATGATTATCTTTTTCTTTTTACTCATTTCGACCTCCCGGTTTCTTATAATTAATTGATTATAAGTAACTATTCAGAACCACTGAGAACAAAAAAGCTGATGCGTCATGCTTGCATGTAAGCAGCAGGTTTTCTTGTTCTCAAGGTGGCTCGAATAGAGCCACCCCCCACACATATGAGTAAAATTAGCTGCGTAGCAGCGGCGCTAAACGTCCGGGGGACGTTTGTTCAGCGCGGACCGTAACGGAGTGTAGACAAAGCACGAGTATCGTGCGATTTTGCGAATGTGCGTGGGGTGATTCTGAATAGTTACGATTATGACATAATCATACCAAATATATATTGCATCTGTCTTTTAAGATTTTTTTAATATTTTACTAATAAAAAATGGAGGTTAGTATGGAAATAGCATTTAGTGAGATAATTTCTCCACAGCTGTCCGCCGCCCTGTTGTCCACCCCTTATGAGCTTGGTAAAGAGGGAGGGCTTTCAAGCGGCTATCTGCCGGAGAGTGACAGCTGGGAAGTGATAGTAAAATATGTCGGTGACATCGAAAAAATAAAAGAAAAGTATCCTTCTGTACTCATCACGAGGCTGCTCGGAAACTATGCGGTGCTCGTAATTGAGAAATCACTTGTAAATACCGTTGCCCTGTGCGATGAAATCATATATATGGAAAAGCCAAAGCAGTTTAACTACGATGTGTACGAGGGCTCGCAGGCCTCATGCATCACTCCCGTACACACCAATCCATATAATCTGACCGGAAAAGGTGTGCTCGTAGGCATTATCGACTCCGGAATTTACTATGCCCATCCGGCATTTATACAGGATGGTGTAAGCAGAATCGCCTATCTGTGGGACCAGACTGTTTCCGATGATTCCTCACACAGTGATATCATCCCTTTCGGCACCTTATATGACCGCGATACAATCACCAAAGCCATAAATGCAGAAAACAGCTTAGAAATGCAGCGCATCTGCCCAAGCATCGACATATCCGGGCACGGCACTCATGTGGCAGGAATCGCTGCCGGAAACGGAAATGGTAATGGTAATGAACAAAACACAAAATACCGCGGTGTTGCTTATGAAAGCACTCTTATAATCGTAAAACTCAAAACCTCAGGCGGTGCCAGCTTTCCCACAACCACGCAGATTATGCTGGCAGTAGACTTTTGCATAAGAAAATCAATCGATATGAACATGCCTATCGCCATAAACCTAAGCTTTGGCACAAGCAACGGCTCGCACAGCGGCACCTCACTGCTTGAAGCATACCTGGACTATATAGCAGGAAACTACCGCTGCGCTGTCTCAGTCGGCTCAGGTAACGATGGAGCCGGCTTTGGTCATGCAAACGGCAGCTCATACCCTGCCGATGCAGAGCTTGCGATAGGCTATCCTGAGCCGTCTCTTTCCATTGATTTATGGAAAAAATACTGGGATGAGATACAGCTGCGCATTAGTGCACCAAATAATGATATGCTGGAGATTCCCGATACAATTACCAATCAGGCAAAGGGCTTTACATACAGATACAATCTCGATGGGACAGACATATATATAACAGGCGGCGGTCCCTCTCCCTACTCTCCCTTTCAGGAAATATTCATTGAACTCATGGGATCGGAATACATCTCACCCGGCATCTGGAAAATATCACTTGAACCCATATCTGTAAAGGACGGCTCATGGGATATATGGCTGCCGTCAGGTGCTCTGCGCAATGCACAGACCTCATTTATCCATGCATCGCCTGATATCACCCTGACCATCCCCTCAACCGCTCAAAATGTCATATCTGTCGGAGCCTATGACAGCCGAACAAACCGCACAGCCGCCTTTTCCGGCCGAGGCTATACCTGGGCCTTTGACAGCATAAAGCCTGATATCATTGCGCCCGGTGTAGACATTATTTCATGCTCAAACACGGGAGGCTACACTTCAAAAACAGGGACATCTATGGCTGCACCGTTTGTGACCGGTGCGGCTGCGCTTCTGATGGAATGGGGAATTGTGCGTGGAAATGACCTCTATATGTATGGTGACAAACTTAAGGCTTCTCTCATAAAAGGTGCCGGTGAAAATGTATTTACAACTGCCTCACGGGCTGTCTCTGAAACCACTTCCAAAAACACAAAATACCCCAACCCTGTGACGGGCTGGGGTACATTGTGCTTACTGGATAGTATTCCTTAGTGGAAGCTGCTATTCGTATACATGCTTCTGATGCTTCTTTGCATCTGCCTTATTCTTTTTCTTCAATGGATGCTTTGGGTTTTTATCCATTATAATCGCTTCCTTCCGTTCGTTCTGACTACGTTATACACCTGTAATCAGCACTTGTCAAGCAAGAGTGCTATTTTTAATTAATTATTTATATTTAATGCAAAATCTCAATCATTTTAATGTTAAAGTATCAATTTGTATGCACAATTATTGACAGTTTGCTAAATTTAATTATTATCTCTTCATCACACTCTTTTTAAACACAGTCATCGCAATTCAAAAAAATACATCATTACATAGCTGCCAAATATACAAAATATGCCGCATAGCAAAGCAGCATCACCCTTTATTCCTGCAGTGATGCTGACTGCCGCCTCCGGCAGCGACGTACCCATCGCCACAATCGTCAGCCCAATCACAAACTGTGGAATACCAAATTTCCCGGCGAGCGCCGCCGCTCCATCCACAAACACATCCGCGCCCTTCACCAGTGCTACAAAGCCTGCTATAAGCAGTAAAATTGCTACAAAAATCATAATTTTCCTCCTTCTGCTGTCCTTTTTAAGGATGCCTGATTAATTGATAGATACATCTATGTCTTATCAGCAGAAGGCTTTTATATACAAAAAAGGCGACACTTCTGCTGTATAAAACAACAAAAGTCTCGCCATTTAATCACTCTCCGGATTGCTGTCATATATGTATGAGCAATCGTACTGACGGATAAGTAAGCACTCTCGTGCCGGCTACTCCATTTCACTTATATACTATGATATGTCAACGCAGGATATTCGTCAATAGAAAATCTAAACTATTTTATCTCCGGCTGGAATTTCTTTATATCACTTGCTATCTCACCGCTTAAAAGAAGCATACAGATGAGGTTTGGAATAGCCATAAGCGCGTTTGCGATATCTGAGAAGTTCCACACCAGGCTCAGAGTCTGTGTACAGCCTATGTATGCAACGAGTGAGAAAATCACCCTGTAAACCATGTTAAACCTGTGTGTGCCAAGCAAATACTCAAAGGCCTTCTCTCCGTGATACTCCCAGCCAAGTATTGTCGAAAAAGCAAACAGGGTGATACCTATTGTCACAAGCCATCCTCCGCCTGTTCCAAGCACTGTCTTAAAGGCCGCTATGGTGATATCAGAGCCTGTCAGATAGTCTCCAGCAGCATCTTTCATGCCAAGCACGCCTGATGATGCAATTGCCAGTCCGGTGATTGTACAAACAACTATTGTATCCCAGAAGGTTCCTGTCATGTTGATATAACCCTGGCGTACCGGATTGTCAGTTGTGGCTGCCGCTGCTGTGATTGCAGCTGAACCCATACCTGCCTCATTTGAGAAAACACCTCTGGCTACACCATAACGCATAGCATTCATCATTGACGCTACGATTGTTCCACACATTCCGCCGCCCACTGCCTTTACAGAAAATGCCATCTTGAAAATCATTGCGATGCCATCCGGAAGGTTAGAGATATTTCCTATTATTACTATAAGTCCACAGATTACATAGAAGATAGCCATTACAGGCACAACAACCGATGAAACCTTTGATATTGACTTGATACCACCTACGATGATAAGAAGTGCAAGCACTGTAATAATTATTCCTGACAGCCAGGTTGGCACATTGAAGGTAGCCTTTAATGCACCTGATATAGAGTTTCCCTGTGTCATGTTTCCGATTCCAAACGAAGCTACCACTGCAAAAAATGCAAAAAGCCATGCTAAAACAGCTCCAAGCTTCTTATTCTTTATTCCCTTTTTCATCGTATACATCGGGCCACCGCTCATTTCGCCCTTTTCATTTACCTCCCGGTATTTGATGGCAAGCATACACTCGGAAAATTTTGATGTAATCCCAAAGGCTGCTGAAATCCACATCCATACCAGTGCTCCCGGTCCTCCGGCAACCATAGCTGTAGCAACACCTACTATATTGCCTGTACCGATTGTAGCTGCAAGCGCCGTGGTCAGTGCCGAGAACGGTGATACATCCCCCTCTCCTCTGCTCTTTGTGCGAGCCTCCTTGCTGAGTGTGCTCTTTAGCGCATATCCCAGGTTTCTCCATGTAAGAAATCTCGTCCGAAATGTCAGATAAATTCCTGTTCCAACCAAGAGCACCAGCATAACCGGCCCCCAGACAAAGTCATCAATTGCCGAAATAACATTACTCAATTCTTTCATAATACACCCTCGCTTTCCTCCAACCATGCATAAAAATGCAAAAAAGAGCGATGTATGAACAACATCGCTCTTTTGTTGGATTACTTATTAAATTAAATCCTATTTTAAACTTTTTTCGCAATATGTCAAGAGAAAGTTTTTCTTGCCTTTATCACGCTAACGTGGTAGCATGGTTACTAAATAAACTATTAAAGAGGTACTACAAATGAAAACATCAGAAATTATTGTATTTATCGTCTATCTGCTGTGCATGCTGGGTATCGGTATCTTCTTCTTCGTGAAAAACAGAAACGGTGGAGAAAAGACCTACTTCCTCGGTGGACGTGAGATGGGACCATGGGTTGCGGCACTGTCGGCCGGAGCCTCAGACATGAGTGCATGGGTACTCATGGGACTTCCTACCTCTATCTATGCACTGGGCTTAGGTCAGGTATGGATTCCTGTAGGACTTGCAATCGGCTACACTATAAGCTGGCTGCTTGAAGCACCGAGATTGAGAAAATTCTCGATTGTAGCAAACGACTCAATCACCATTCCGCAGTATCTGACCAACAGATTCCTGTCCAAATCACTTGCACTGCAGGTGATATGTGCAATTGTGTTTTTGGTTGCATACACTATTTATGCAGCATCAAGCGTAAAGGCATGCGGTACTCTTTTCCACACTGTAATAGGAATGGACCCACAGATTGCCATGTATCTTGCAGCGGTTGTCATCGTAGGCTATACCTTCCTCGGCGGTTTCTCGGCTGTATGCTGGACAGATTTCTTTCAGGGCATGCTCGTGCTTGGCTCTATGTTTATAGCACCTATTTTTGCAGCATTTATGCTTGATACATCATCCATGTCAGCACTCCCTGGCGGTTACTTAAACCCATTCTCAAGCTGGCAGGATATCGTATCGGGGCTGGCATGGGGACTTGGTTACTTTGGTATGCCACATATCATCATCAGATTCATGTCCATCAAATCACAGAAGGATTTGAAGAAATCAGCAAAAATCGGTATCACATGGACATTGCTTATTGTATTTTTTGCGACCTTAATCGGAGTAATCGGAAGACTTTTCCTTGGCTTTGACGAATCTATAAATGAAAACTCTCTTGTTTTCATCCAGATTGTAAGAAAGATTTTCCCGGGTGTTATCTCAGGTATACTGCTCTCAGCAGTGCTTGCCGCTTCCATGAGTACCGCAGACAGCCAGCTTCTTGCTGCTTCATCTGCATTCTCAAGTGATGTGTATAAGCCTGTCATCAGAAAAGGCAAGGCAAGTGATAAAGAGATGATGTGGACCGGCCGTATCGTTGTTCTTGGAATCGCTGTTGCAGCACTCATCATCGCATCAAACCCTAATGCCGGCTCTATCATGGCACTTGTTTCCAATGCATGGGGTATCTTTGGAGCTGCCTTTGGACCTGCCATCATGCTCAGCCTCTTCTGGAAGCGCTTTAACTTCAAGGGTGCTGTTGCAGGAATCATAACAGGTGCTGCCGTTGATATATTGTGGTATGCATTCCTCTCATCAACCGGAATCTACGAGCTGTTGCCGGGATTTGTTTTTGGACTTATCGCAGCCGTTGTTGTTACACTTTGCACAAAGGAGCCTTCAAAAGAGGTTTATGAGCTCTTCGATAAGGCAGAAAAGTTTGATGAATAAAGTATAAGCTCATATTTTTCTCCATAAAATTAAGGTATAGCATTTCACAACTACTGAAAATACTATACCTTAAGGATGTAAAGTCGAAATAGGGGGATGTAATTTTTTCGGGGCTGAATATTTATTTATATCTCATAGCAGTTATTCTTTTGAGTCAAATAATTTCTTTCTTTTTTTAATGGTATCTTCTATTTCTTCTTTAGACAATTCCACCACAATATCTGCTATCAGATCGACCGAATATCCCTCTTCATACATGTTAAAAACCATTTGTTTACGCATTTCTTTTTCAAAGCCCTTTTTATAACCTCTCAGGAAGCCCTCTGCATATGCATCGGCTCTCTCGAGCTCAAGCTGCCTGTCAAATTCATAATTTAGTAAAGCCATGTTTATCACCTATAACCGAATTTATTGATTATCTTTCTCCTTGCTATATACCCCTTCCATATATTCTATAAACTCAACTCTTTCAGGATTCTCATATCCTCTAAACACAACATCATTTACATCATAATGATTAAACAAGAAATTGAACTCATCATTTAAGTAACCTTCCGGATATATTACTCCTATATAGTCATATTCTTGTTCTGTGCCATCATCATCCTTTGATACTGGTTTAATACCAGTAACCATTATTTTTTTAATTCCACCTTTTAATAACACTACACTTCCAATCGGCAATAATTCTTTAAACATGTCTACCTCCATTATCCTTACATTACATACCATATGCTTTATTCAATTCATCATAAACAGTCCAAACAGTCTGTGCAGCTTTACCTGCTTTTTCTGCCACTTTACAAAAACCTGATACTACTTTTTTTCCTACAAGTTCAGCTGCGCCACATCCCGCAGCTAATCCTCGCAATACTATAGGCTTATTCTTATTTCCAATATATTGAACAAGCTTACTATTACTGTCAACCATATTTGTAACATCATCTTCAAGTTCTTTAGCTGTTTTATCACCATCGAAAGATACAACTCCAAAAGTCACTGAACTTGCCAACTTACTCAGACCATTTGTTGCAGAATAAACACCTACAGACGCACCATCCACAATATCAACTTTTCCATCTTTGGATACCTGTCCATAACGCTTCACTCCACTAGAAACTGCACTAACGCCTGCATCAAATATATCAATATATGTACTCGCCGTTGAAATTTTCTTTCCAACTGTTGCAGCAGTTGTGTATTTTAATGATGATTCAGTTACTAAAATCTGATTTTTCACTCCTTTAGAACAGCCTTCTAAGTTATTCACTATTCGTAAAGATTTTGTACCAGACATTTTTGCAATTTTTATTTTTCCATAAAAATCAGCTAATGAACCCCCTACATTAATTGCCTGGCCTATTTTATCATATGCATTGCTATTTTTATCAACCATTACATCATGCATTTTTACACTATTCTCACCAATTTCAGCAACACTCGAAATTGCAGACAGTACAATATTTCCTTTTCCATATTTTTCACCTAATTTTGATGCTTCATATGGTGTCAATGTTTTTATGAAATAATCATATATACCTTTTTCAACTTTAATTGACGATTTTGCCAGTTTCAACCAACTAGATATAACTTCACTTCCACTCTTTGGTTTATTATCAACTATTCCACAAAGAGTTCCTACATATGATGCTATATTTGAAATCATTGATGAACTGTCTAACTTTTTAGTTTTTTTATCTATTGCTGCAATAGTTTTAATAGCGCTCTCAATATTCTTTATATAAACCTTATACCATGAATCACTAACCTTTCCATTTATATCTCTAATCCTTGACAAGAGCTCTTCCATTGTATACACAAAATCATCCGCATCTACAAGCCATTTATTTGTTGGAAATTTAATTGGTTTTATTAACCTAGGTACCTGACATCCTAAAATTTCTATTATTACAGTATTAACTGACTTAAAATTTGCGGTTTTCTTATTCGTCCCTGATATTATATATAACAGCATTTGCAGCTTTTCCATAATATCCTGCTGTTCTGACATATCGTTATCAAATTTCTTTAAATACTCAACACTTTCCAATGCTCCCATTTCTGTATAATTTGGAAAAAAAATATAATTCAAACCTAAATCCAATTTATTCAAACAAGACTTTTTCTGAACCACCCTATCCTTAAGTCCAGCTATTATATTCCCATATCGTACATCTATAGATTGCGCTTTTTCATAAATATCTGAAACTTGACGCTTTGCATTTTCATTTTTACTTGTAACTTTATGCTGGTAAGAATTAACCGCATTTATACTGTTTCTAAGCCCCAATCTATTAATCCATTCGGAATAATAACACCAACCATCTCTATTATAGTTTGTAAATTCATAATCATTACATGGTTCTACAGATGAAATTGCATTTTGTAATTGTTCTTCTGCCTGTTGTGAAAAATCTTTACTCATAAAACATTCCCTGCCCTATATTAAATACTTTTTATAGCCATAGATATCTGTTTATCAGTTTCTTCAAACGTTTCTCCTGTTTTACTCATAACTGCTATTGTTGAATCTATTATCTTAGCCATACTGCTATACATATCCAAATAAATATTGGATATATCTGTAAGCTGATTTATAACCTGTCCTGAAACATCACCATGTGGAATTTTTTTCATTGAAGCACTTTTACAAAGGGTTTCAAGTTTCTTAAGCCTATCTAGAGCATCATCAATACCATTAATATTAACTTTTATTTCAGCCATATCATCACCCCAAATATGTTTTGTTATTCTTTGTTATTAAAAATTACAATTATCACAACATTTCATCTGCATTTTATAAGCCTGTATAAAAATATTTATAAAACGAGTCAAACTATCAATTTGTCCATTCATTTTTCTAGTACATGATTTATATAACTTGAGTGAGTTTGCTATTTTTCCCTCCTTAATTGCCGAACTGATGATTTCATCAAGAATTTTTTGATATTCCGTAAATATATCCTCCAATTCACCTGCACATTCCGAATTAAACTTCACAACTTCATTGATATAATTCTCGTCAAATTTCAATTCTCTCATGAACGTTCCTTCCTAACAAAACTATTTATCAACATAACGCATTTGATTATTCAAATAATCTATATTGCAAGAGAATCTTTTTATCGAACTATAATTGTTACTGATTTGATTTTGTAATTTTCTTATCTGACTATTAACCTTATCAATAGCCCTGTATATCTCATTACAAGCTTTCCTATACTCACTTCCATTTACAACCCCATGCATGGCAGAAGTATATGAACTTACAATTTTTGAATTAATATATGACATATTATTTACATCCGAAATTCTAGCATTTTGCATATTATGTTTATAATTAAAATCATTAAGCAATCTGTTAAAACTATTCCTGAGTCCTTCAAGATTTTCAATCTGTGACTCCTGCTCATTTATAGTGGTTCGAATATTTCCAATTTGATTCTGATTGTAAATGAGCTTTTTCCTTATATCATCTCTCGTCATCTCACACACACTCTCTTAAGAAGTTGTAATGGTACTTTATTCTTATTTCATTTTGTCACTATTTTTATCTTTTGTCAATACTATATTTACACACAGTAAATACAGATTGCATTTAATATATGCTGAAATAGCCGGCACAAAAGTGCCGGCTATTTTAGCGTACTTAATAATTCTATTTTACAATTGAAAAGGTCAAACGACTAAAGCATTCCTTAGCAGATTTTTCTGAAACATTGTTTCCAATTAAAATACCTGTTTTAGAATCTTTGAGGTGAATTGCATAATCATATTCCTCATCATTGTTACTCCACATGATATACTCGTATGTTTCATTATCTCCTTTGTCAATAACGGTTGCTGTGTCTGTGTCATTAACCACACTGACATATGAATCATAATCATCAGCTGTAATAAAAGTACCCTGGCTCAAGGTTTTATTATCCTTTGATATAACAAATGGTAAATCAGAGGTAATATCATATCCATCTGCTGTATTCAGCTCAACCTTTACCTGATCCCCTGTATCAACCTTGAATGTATATGCTTTTGACGAATTAGTAGAACAAGCACAACAGCCAATTACAACTCCTACAATTAACACCATACAACTAAGCTTCTTTAATAAATTTTTCATTTTTTATTCTCCTTTTAACTCTCTAATTTTTGTATCTGCCATTTGTTTAAATGCCATCTGTTCTTCATCTTGATATCCCAAAGCATATACATGTAAAATTTGCTCACGATTGAATAAAAACATTTTCTCTGCATCTAAATATCCCTCCGGAAAGATAACGCCCGTATAGTCCCATATTGCATTAGGATCCTGACCACCTTTCTGACAGACACCAACAATCATAACTTTCTTTTTACTATTTCCAATTAAGACTACACTTCCAATAGGTAATAATTCATTATTCATAATATATCCTCCTAGATTAATTTTTTACCATAAAAATACATATAACAATAATTACCAATATACCAAACGATGCCAATAATCTCAAATCACCTGACAAATCATCCTTGCAAGGAACAATATTTTCATCTAAAATTTCAACCAATCTATTTCTTCCTTTGGGTGTTTCCCAATAATTCACAGAAACTTTTTTCCCATCAGGTAAACTTTTTGTTTTAGATGAATAATGAATAGATTGTGCTTTTACTATATTACCATTTAATTCAACATTCACAATATACATAACATTTCCAGTATCACTGTAAATTGTTTGATCTATGACTCCTGTTGTATTTATTTTATCCATGAACTATTTAAACCAGCTTGTTGCGGTTTTCCATCCTTTCTCTAATCCATTCCATGCAGACTCGGCAGCATCACAAACAGTATCTACCATACCTCCAATATCTACCTCTGATCCTACAGAACCCCCCAATCCAACAGAAGCTCCTATATCAAATTTGAATACTCCATCTTTGTAACCCACATCCGCATGTGCACCTACTCCGACACTTACACTTCCACTAACACCAACTTCACCTCCAAGTACATTTACTCCTAATGAGCCTTCCAGCTCAGCCGCGGTGGCTTCAGCTTTTGCACTAGCTCCGAATTGAGGTTTAAGTTTTCCATCTTCGCCATATAACTGAACACCAATATCTGCTTTGGCTCCAGCATCTCCAGCCTTTACCTCAACATCACTATTCAATCCAAGCATCTCATCTCCAAGCCACTGTTGTTCCCATTCCACATCAAGAGCAGTCACACTCGTTCCAACTTCTGCATTTACACCAGGACTAAATTTTTTTCTCCCTCAGCCCCCATAACATAGAGACCAGCCGAAATATCTGCATGTGCTTCTGCATTTCCCATAACAACATTAACGCTTCCTCCCCCAAAAAGATCATTTGTAAATGTGCCATCATATAAACTTGCATTAGCAGATACGGATTTTTTCAGTTCTGCCAATGTCATTTCTTTTTCGTAAAATGTTGGTGCATCATTTTTTGAAATCTCATTTCCAAAGGAATCGTAATATTTTTGTCCTTTTGTTTTCTCAAAATATTTATTGGAATTTTTCAACTTGTCTTCAATTGCCTCATTGAATTTTTTAGGTTTTTTGGAACCTTTTAATGATTCTTTCTCACCTGCTTCCAGTTTCGCAAAATATTGCTCTGTATGTTCCGATTTATATTTTACCAAATATGCCGCAACTGTTGTACCACCGAAGATTGACTTTATTTTCTTTTCATATTCAGTTCCAACGACTGAAATACTACTGTCTCCATCTCCGATTTTTGCCAAAGCGGCCGCTAAAGTACAGCTTTCCTCATCCTGTTCTGAAATATAATTTAATAGACTAACATATATATTGCTATAGTGAGCGCTGACCGCCGAAAAACTATTATACTTTTCACTTTCTCGAACCCATGATACTTTTTGAGCCAGTTCAGCACCTAAATTATCGGTTCCTACTTTAGCTGCTGATTCATAAACCGTAACTGCGTCATCCAACTTTACAATAGTATTTATAAGTATTTCTTTTTCTTCTTTTGTCAGCTCATTAGGATCTTTTTTCATATATTCGTATATCAAGTCTTCATCAAAAACAAGTTCTCCACCTATATCTTTACACATCCTATCTTCAAGTAGCTTATTATTATTTTTGGATATATCATCTAAAATGCCATCTAAACTACCCTGCATAGCTGATACTGTGAAATTGCCGTGTGATGGTTCTACAATCTCACTCATTTGTTTAATATAGGCATTCCAGTTATTTAGCGTAGCATTTATACTGCTAAACGTACCCGCATATGCACTATTTACACTCTTAACAGCTCTAAATATCTCTTCTATATTATCTTTTGTGGTATTATTTTTGTCAATTACTTTTTTATGATATGAATTTACATTATTGATGTAATATTTAATGTTAAGCTTTCCTATCCATTCTTCAAATGAATACCACCTATCTCCTACCCAATCAGTAAAATCACATAATTTTTCGCTTTCAACTTCTGAGACAAGATTTAGCAATTCTGTTTTAGACTCATCTGAAAAATCTCTAACCATTTTACAAATCACCACCTCATCTAAAGCCCATAGCAGCTTTATGATCATTGCCTATAAAACTATTATTCACATTTTCCATAAAGCCAATAGTATTTCCAATCAAAACTGAAATATTAGATTTCATCTGTTTATAATTGTTAGCCATTTTTTCCAGTTCCTGTACAGCACTTCCTCCACCCCTGACAGCATCACATTCCTTATCATTTGAGTCTATTTCCTGTTTTAAAGCTTTTAAATCGGAAATATTAAACATCAAATTAGTATCATTTAAGCGAATTTCACTCATAACCATTCCTCCCTCAAAAAATGTATTGATCTGCATCATCAACACTCGAAAGAAATTTATCTGTTTCTTTCTGTGCAATATCAGATATTTCTTGAATCTGTTTTTTCATTCTGCTTGCGTAGCCAATATAGCTTTTTAAAGCTTTGGCAACATCGCCCTGACAGATTGCAGACCTATTAATATTGTTTAAAATTTTTATATATCTGTCCAAATACGATTGTAACATCTGCCCCTCATCACCAAAAAACTTGCCTGCAGACCTACACCATTCATCATCTATTTTTAATGTGCTCTCAGCCATATTGTCCCTCTTATTTCTTTTTTACCTTGTTCTTTTTTCTCAAATCACTCAGCTTCCGATTCCAATAATCAACATTGCGATTGTATTGATTTATAGCATTATAATTACTCTGAACTTTTCCGCCCAAGCTTCTGATTTGTTCATTTATTCTCTCTACAGCTGCTGATAATCCATTACTTGCATTATTATACTCGCTGCCATTTAACAGATCACTCATTGCTGACGTATATCTATTCACAATATTTTTATTACGTTTTGAAGCTGAATACATATTTGATAGCTTCGCACGTCTCCTAGATTGTCGATTAGAAAAATTACTATGTAGATTTTGTACCTTACCACGCAATGTCTCCAATTGTGCAATCTGATTTTCTAAATTTCTTATATCAGCTCTGCAAGCCCCTATTCTGTCATTGTTATAAGAAATCTTCCTTATTATCTCATTTTCAGTCATTATTACTATCCTCCTAAAAAATAATTCGGTGGCAAAAAAGCGCCACCGAACTATACCTTGCTGTTGTTTATTTTCTAAACTGATTAGCAATGTCTCTGTCTGTAGACTCAACAATCTGAGCAGTTTTTGTGAGTGCCGATGAAATTTCATCAATCAACTCTTTAGCCTTTGTAAATCCTGGACGAAGCTGTGCAAATTTCTCTGCGTAAGCTCTGCTTGAATCACCCTCCCACTCAGACTGCAGTTGCTTAAGCAGTGAATCCATCTTTCTAATAATGGAATCCAGGTTATTTGCCTGTGTTGTATATTCCCCTGCTCTCTGTCTCATTGTTTCTGGTGTCATTCTAATCTGACCTGACATAACTTTGTACCTCCTTGGTATGTGTTGTAATTGGCATATCGATTGCCATCATTCATAATTCTATTTTCGCAGTTTATTTGCTATTTGTCAATATCAATATTACTATTTGTAATACATTTTGTTATCTTTAAATATTAAAAAAATGCAATAATAAATTACTACCTTACATAATCCGACTTTTGTAATTTAAGCTTAATAACCTGGTCATCATCAATAAGATATGCATCACCTCTTTGTAGCTTTTTCTTATTAGCTTTAATATCTTCATAAGATACATCAAATACCTTGAGATTATCTAAATCCTCAAAATACAATAAATGCCTATCCTGCTTTATACGGCGAATTGGCTCTGGTGCATCATATGAGATACCTGTATTCCCATAATTAGCAAAAATAATTCCTGCATTTAACCCCTTGTATCTGTCGATTATATCAATATACTTATTCATAGCATCCATATCCTCGTATATTTTCTTAGCAATATCATTATTCTGTATCACAAGAAGTAATAGCTCGTTAGAGTTATTTTCCTGTTCCATAATCATGTTCTGATATCTTTCTTCTAAAAGTTCATGCCATGCTGCAATAGTATCAATCACAGATTCTGTGTCTACAGTATAGTTTTCAACAATATCCATATCTTTCAGGTCTTTATATTTTCTCGTAATATCATCGAAAATCCATACCTTTGCTGGATATTCTTTTCTATTCTCATTAAGCATCCAAATAACATTTGAAATAAAATTAAAATGTCCTTTGTTCTCTTTACCGCATATTCCAATCGAGCCAAGTTGCGATAAATCAAGATAATATGGTTCAACATCTGAATATGTCAATCCTATAGGAATAGCATATTCTTTCACTGTCGAATTATATTTGCCTTCCAAATCGCTTCTTAAAAGCACTCCCGGAATATATGGTATCGGTTTTGCAAACAAACCTTTATTATTTTGATTGACTTTTTCTATAAACTCTTTTATGGCATTTGCACGGTCAATTTCCTTTTCGCCATTAAAAGCAAGAAAAGTCTGGCACTCCAAAAGATTCTTATTAAATTCAAAAATACATCTGCCTGGCTTATCATCAGGTTTTATAGTTACATGATCAAATAAATTTCCATATTCATTTGAATCATTATTATACAACGCAATTTTATTTGCAAAATTTGATAAGTATCTATAGCTGATTCCACTGGTTTGAGAATTTACAACAACACATGAAATTCCAACAGCTAATCCTTCTCTAATAATTGCCAAAAATGTGTCATCATCTTGAAGATACAATTCCATTAATGCCGTCATATTATCAACCAAAACGTATACATGTGGCAAATCATTGTATCCAGCCTCGCTATATGCACTATAAGAACTTACCCCAACAGACAAAAGTTTTTCTTTCCTCAATGTTATTTCTTCAGACATAAGCTTCATAAAATTTCTAAACTTTTCATCATCTGATGAACATATTACACCACCCACATGATTAAGTTTTTCAAAATTTTTTAACACCATAGATCCAAAATCTAGCACATAAATATTGGCTTTCGAAACATTCTTTTTTAATGCAATTTCTCTAATAATAAGTTGTAACAAATTTGTCTTTCCATACTGAGCTGATCCAACAATAAATGTATGTTTATTATCAATATCCAAGAACATTTTTCCTTGATATTGATTATCTGGATCGTCGTATATTCCAATTTCAATATTTGAATTTTTTAAATCAAATTCTGCCTCCGAAAACGGAATAATACCTTTTAGTGACTGCATACAAATATTTGGTAGCTTAGCAATATCATTTTTTAAGCAATAATTATTAACATATTCAACAATTGCCTCCAACTGATTTCTTCCACCACTATTAATTTTTGACTTTTTCTGTTCAAATATCAATTTTTTCTTTCCAGAAAGACCAATTTCCCATAACTTATATTCATGAATCTGATTCTCTGCATCTTTTTCATGAGCCCCACTATAAGCAGACTGAAACAATTCAAATATTTCATTATTTCCTACTTGAAGGTATGCTCTTCCCGGTTCTTTAATTTCAGATGCTAATGGAGATTTTAAAACTTCATTACTGTCTTCCGGTCCTTGTACCTTCAAACATAGCTTAAATCTAGAATTACTCCAAATTTGATCATCTACTTGCCCCGCCGGTTTTTGGGTAGCTAAAATCAAATGTACTCCAAGGCTTCTTCCTATTCTAGCTGCTGAAATAAGTTCTTTCATAAAATCCGGTTGCTCAGCCTTTAACTCAGCAAACTCATCTACAATAATTACTAAATGAGGCAATGGTATAGATACTTCATGATTCTTATACTTTTTGATATACTTATCTATATGATTTACTTCTGCCTCAGCAAACAGTCTCTGTCTCTTTTGAAGTTCAGCTTTTATCGACTTTAATGAACGATTTATCTCTTTTCCATCAATATTTGTAATTGCACCTAGCAGATGTGGCAAATCCTTAAACTGATTAACCATTCCACCACCTTTAAAATCTATAATCAAAAAGGCAATTTCGTATGGATGAAAATATGTTGCAACTGATAAAATATATGATTGCAGTATTTCTGATTTTCCTGAACCTGTTGTTCCAGCTACAAGGCCATGAGGTCCATGTGCCTTATCATGTAAATCAAGATATACTATTCCTGTTTTTGATACACCAAGCGGTACTGACATCGATTTGTATACCATAGAATTTTGCCATCTTGACCTAATATCTAAATCTTCAACGCCCATAATATTAAGTAATTCAAAAAGTGTTATATTTTTTGTAAGGCTTCCCTCAAGTGACACTTCCTCTGATTTAACAGGTGCAAGCACCTTTACTATTGATGAAGTTGTTTTATCATCTACTTTAACATATTCAAAATACTTTTTTGATGAAATATCATCAGTATCTGTAATGCTTGCTAAGGAATCATTCTTTCCCTCGATAAGATATTTACATCCTTGTGGTATAGCTTCTCTAGCATTTGAAAAGAACACAAATGTTACTCCCAGTTCGTTCGCTTCATTAATAAATTTTGAGACAGGATGACTCATAAATCCGCACGCATCATATAAGAATACAATAAAATTCACATCATATCCTCTGTTTACTTTTCTATAGGTAAGTTTATTATATAAATATTCAAATAAAACCTTTCTACTTTCCTCATCACAAGTTATATTTCGTCTGTCTAGCTCATCATTCGCCAAATATGGTAAATATCTAAATTGATAAAATAAATAATTATTTTTTTCTTCGGCAATAAAGAACAGTTTGACATCTCTATAATAGTGTCTCGCACACAAATCGATGACCATCGTTTTAAATATTTCATATCTGAATGCATCATTTCCTATAATTCCAACTGCATTTGCACTATTTAACTTGCAAACAATAGGGGCATTAGCTATTTCTCCATAATCCTTGCAAATTTTTTCTGGTATTTCTGCTAAATCGTCATCTATTTCTAATTTTTCCTGATGCTTGTACTGTATTTTTTTCTTAGCTTCTACATTTCCACTTCCTAATCTCACATGTAAAAAATCAATATCTTCCCGGCATCTGTCAAATAACAATCCCGAAAATTTTGTCAGATGTTTAATATTATCATCCATTGAATAATATATTTCATTAAGTTTGACAAGTTCTTCCTGACGCGCACCTTCTATTTCTATTTTTTTATTTTCAATATATTTCTCATATTCTTCTTTTCGTTTAATTAATGACTCTTTATATTCCTTTTTCCCTTGAAAAATGCCTACCACTGCTGTAACAACCGCCATAATAGCAGAAACTCCGCTAAATATTATCATTGTTGCCCCACCCATATAAGCCATAACTCCCGAAACTATAAGCATACTAAGTGCCGGTAATAACGTCATAATAATATTTGTTTTTTGTTTTTGCGGTTTCGCAGGTGGATCTAATATTTCAATCGCAGCTGTGTCAATCACATATTTCGTTCTCGTATTTCTTGCGAATTTTGGATAATTATTCAATCTATTATAGTCAGAATATTCTAGTCCTGAAATTTGGCAATTGGGTATAACTTCTGTCCAAATAGTATCTCTCCTAATACAGAAGCTAAAATTAGATATTGCAATAAAATCTCCATACCTAATTTTCTCATGTAGCAACATCTTATTTCCATTTCGTCTGATTCCATATTTTGAAGAAATAATATTTACATCAAACCCGTTTGCAATTCTTATTAACTCAATTCTATCATTTTGAACCAACTCACCTGATATGATAATATTACAATCATTGCCATCTCCAATAGTAATTTTCTCAACTCCCGCTATATGTATTTTTCTCTCATATCTGATTCTCTTGCTATCAAAAGCAATCAAAAACTCTACATCTAATGCTTCAGAATCAGTATCCTGATAGTTGATGGTAAAACTATCACCATACTTTAATTCCTTTGTAAAAAGTCTTCTTGAATCACCCATCGTGATATAAATATTATCTGAACACATAAGTGACCAAACTCCATTTGAATTAACGAAATTAAGTCTGATATCTGAAAAAAATAATTCTTTATGTAACCTGTAATCACAATTAATAGCGGTTCCAATACTGTATTGTGTTTTGTCACTTGGCAACTCAATTTCTTTATAAAAAATCCTATTAGAAATAACAACTTTATACCTATTTTTCATCGCTTCTCCTCTGTAAATATGATTGAACTTCCATTTCTGATTCCTGTATCGCGCAATATCATATTGCCACGTAAAAGCATTATCGGATTATCCATTTTTAAATAACATTTTTTTATATCATTAGTATCAATTTTTAAATCATATGCCGTGTTTAAACCAATAACAAGTTCCCTCGTTGAAATATCTAACGGCACTTCAATATCATATTTTTCATTTCTATTTGTAATATAAAATATAATAGTTACTTTCTCTTCCATAATTTTACCTACATCACCATATATGTTACTTTCTTTATTCCTATACTTGCAGATATATGTTCTAAATCAAGCGTACCCTCTGATTTAATTTTCTCTACATATTCGTCAATTGAATATTTCTTATTAATATCAGACATTAAAAGCGCATTTTTTTTATCCTTATCATATCTGTTGCATAAAAATAAATACTTGTCTGCATTAGCACAATTAATATTTAAAACTAAATCATTAGTAGCTGTTACAGAATTATAACTTTGGTCTGTGATAATAAATACTCTATCTGCCAAGTCTAAAAATTTAACCTTTTCATCATCAAAAGAACTGTCCATATCAACAACTATAAAATCATAGTCATTACTTCTTTTTGCTGCCACAACAATTTGACTGTATATACTATATTTTATTCCCAAGGAAATAAGAGAAGCTTTAAATGCCGGCAAATAGTACATATTTTCATTTCGAATTACATGTTTTATATCTTCATATATCCTGTCTGTCGGATTAATTAAACATGCATATATTTCACTTTCAGAAATAACTGTTTTGTTATTAAAAGCATATTTGAAATTCTGTAATCTCCCCGCATTGATATACAATACCCTTTTATAATTCTTTGCCAGACATTCACTTATTCCAAGTGCTATCGTAGTCTTTCCTACTCCACCTGCCGCCGATGTCACAAGCACAACCTGGGTTTTCTTTTTCTCATTCTCATCAAGATTTAGTGTCTGCGAGCTCTTACCTGTAATCTCATTAAATATTTCTTTTATGCTTGTGTATTTATACATCCTTGAAACATTTAGATCTCCGGTCTGTTCTTCCTCTTCTTTTTCCATCATAAGAAAAATATTTGATATATTATGTTTCTGCAAAGTAACATCATATAATTCTTCAGAAACTATGAGAATATCCGCCTTTTGTGGTTTAGAAAATAACTCATCAAAATATTCTTTATCTGTTATAATTTCAAGTTCAATTTTATCAAAATATTCTTTTACAAATTTTAACTGAATAGTTGAAATATACCCCTCATCAGTATCCGCTATTATCACTCTTGGCTTTGCCATACCTGCCTCCTAAACTACCTGAAACTCGCTATTAGCAAGCTTTATAATATCTCCCTGCTTAAACTCTGCATATTGATGTGGAATAAGTCTCATTCCATTAATATATGTACCATTAGAGCTTCCCTCATCTGCAATATAGAGCCTACCATTATTATTTACAATAGTACAATGCTTTCTGCTTATCATCCGGTTAAACGGAATTGCAACATCTACAATATCTGCTTTCTTACCAACAGTAACCGATTGCCTATCTAATATTATTTCAAATTGAGATGATGAATTTATCAATATTAATCTTACAATATCTGCTTTTCCTTGGATTGAAGTTTGAACTGAATTAAAACCAATCTGTCTTGCCTGATGTGATGCAATATTAGTATCCTGAAACGTTTCATTTTGCAGTGCTTGAACAACTCCACCATTTTGTATAGGAATATTTGCAGCGCCTTTATAGTGATTATATATATCCTCGATTGTTATTGAACCATTTACAAGCTCCGGGACAAACCTCTTAAGCCTTTCATTTGTCTCTGTAAGCACCTGATTAATAAGCTTTACCACACCTGACCTGAGTTCACTTTCAAATTCTGCATAGCTGTCAAACGTCTTTACATTAATTGGCAGATACACCAATTTCACCTTAAATGTATTTGGATCTACGAATATCTTATCCCAGGAGATATCAATATTCTGTGTCTGAAGAAATCCGTTATTTCTTACTTCCATAATACTGCCAAATAGATTCACAATTACATTTATCAACACATCAGGCGTGATTCCAATAAACATGCTTGACATTGGTCTATATTCATCCGTAACGTAAAACAATTCTGTTTTGCCGTTATAAAGCATTTTCATACATTTTATAAATATGCCATTACTCTGATTTTGAAGTACCTTATAATCTGTACTGACAAAATATGAATTATCCATCAGAACATATCCAAAATTGTTACCACTTGGAATTTCCTTAATATATTCCTTATCCTTTAACATATACATAGCTCCATCTCCCGGTCATTTATCCGTTTTTCATTTTATTTGCTATATGAAAAAACTCATTATATATTATAAGTGCTTTCATATATCAAATATAAATATGTACTGTGGAATCCACATTATGTGGATTCCACAAACATATATTTTACTTATTCGGCATTTGCACTTGCCTTTGTCTTTTTTCTTTTACCAAAAACAATACCACCTGCTGCTCCAATTGCTACAATAGCTACACCTCCTAATGTTCCGTAGAACAATGTTTTGTTTGCAAACCAGCGAACAAAGAGATTCGTAGAAATTGTAACTAATCTGTTAAATGTATACGCACTCTTGAAGCTATCAGAATCAGTATCGGTAATATTACCTGCCTTATCTTCTACTACAAGCCGTACAGCCTGTGCTGCTGATTTCTCACCAATATTAAAGGTTCCAGAATAATTGTTATCATCAGATTCAAAATCTGTAATCTCTTTCTTCTGTTTACCATTCACATATACCTTTACAGAGGCAAGACCTATTGTGTCATATACTGTATATTTGACATTAACTTTTGTAGCATTGATGACATTATTCTCAAGACCTGATATACTGCTGATTTCAGGTGCTGTTGAATCTACCCTGAACAAAATTGCCTTATCAGCATAATTTGTATTCTCCGGAGTATTTCCTGTAGCATCCTCGGATGAAACAGTCATCTTGTATACACCATCCTCTTTGAAATTTGAGGCAGCAATATTATATCCATACTGGAACCAACCACTATCGCCAACCGCAACCTGATCATTTATTTCAGGAGAAACAGTGTACTTTGCATTCTCAATCGGCTTTCCATCTTTGGTAATCTCTATTCTAAGAGAACCATTTACCAGACGATCCGCATTATACTCAGTTATTTCTATGTCCTTATCAATTGACTTGACATATGCTCCACCACCCTGAATAAGAGATGACAAATAATCATTATATGTATATACCGAGCCAAATCTGTTGAGCGTGAATGTCACGCTGTCCTCAGCTTCATTGCCTGCAAGGTCAGTAACCTTTACAGTAAGTGTGTATATACCATCATTATCCTGAATGCTATCAAACGTGTTATTAGTTCCTGAACCACCCTGTGCACTGATATTCATGTCCTTAATAAAATCAGCTGTCACATCAACATCCTTCTCATCCTTACGTGTTCTTACCAGTGATACTGAATAATCACTATAGTTTATATCAGAGAAATCAATTGTAGGAACTACATCTCCCTTATAAGCCTTTCCATTCTCTACTCCTGAGATAACAGGCTTATCTATCTTTGTATCTACTGTAAAATTCTTATCAGTCTCTGATGAATAACTTACTCCGTTATTCTGATTTCCTGCCATATCTGTCATAGTAATATCAAAGGTATAATCTCCATCAGTATCATAACTAAAGGTTGCTGTATGAACATCTCCATTATTGCTCCATGAAGGCGCTGGTGCTGATATCGGTGAACCATTTAGAGTAGCAGTCTGTGTAAATTGTACTCTGCTTGCATCAAAGTTGTGTTCATTTATTGTTACTGTCGCTACCCTTGCCGAATTGAAATACTTTCCATTGGCAGAAGCATTATTATTGTATGAAACAGCAATTGTTGGTATTGTTTTATCAATTGTAAACTCTGTCTCATTTGCAGTTCCTGCTACAAATGTCTTGCCATCACAGTGATTGTCTGCCTCATCTGTATAATCAATATCGAATGTATAATCTCCATCTGCCTCATATGTAATTGTTGCAGTATGAGTGGTATTATCCAGATTTCCATCTCCACCTAATGTTGTCCAATTTCCGATTTGAGGAATCTTTCCATCTGTATTAGTAATATTGACTTTTATATCATTTGGATTAAAATTTCTTTCTGTTACAACAACGGTTGCAGTTCTTGACTCTTTATAATACTTTTGGCTGTCCGGATTATTGTTATCATAGCTGATATTAATTTGAGGCTTGGTAACATCAATCTTTATAGTTTCAGTGTTTGATGTAGAATTCTTGGCATTATCCTCTGCATACACTTCTATCACTACATCATTGCTGTTATTTTTTGAACTATCAACTGTTATATTGCCTGCCCAGTTCTTTTTAAGCTCTGACTGTGTCGGAGAAGCAGTATCAAATGAATATAATACACCACTCTGTGTTTCAGTTCCCATATTTATGACTCTGTATGAAACAGTCTTAAGACCTGAGTATGTCGAACCTGCCATTACATCTTGCACATTGATTGCTACAATTACATCTCTGTTGTAAATTCCATTGATAGGCTGCTCCGGACTAATTGTGACCTCAGGAGCTATACCATCTACTCTAGGATCAGTGCTATCGACAATGAGTCCATTTGTACTAATATATGTTATATTGCCAGCCATATCCACTATCTTCAGATATACAGTAAACTGCTCATCTGATTTTGTTTCTAATGAATTAAAAGTCTCCCACTCTGTAACATTATCCAACTCAGCTACTGTCTTAGCTGTAGTTTCAGCAGTCTTATAATACTGTACACTTGCTACCGGAGATGTAATATCATCCGTTTCAGCGCTCACATCAATTTGCTTTCCTGACCAGATTCCAAATGTCAACTTTCCAATAAGCGAATCCCATTTGTCAGTTCTTCCCTCAGCTGTCTTTGCAGTTACCGTTCCTGTTGGAGCATTTTTATCTACTGTAAAGTTATATGGTGCAACTGAATCACCAGTGACTACTGCATTGTTTGCATTATCAGCCATATCTGTATACGCTATATCAAAAGTATAATTTGCATCAGCTGTATACGAAATAGTTGCTGTATGGACTGCTTCATCAGGTTTTGCGCCCTCTGTTGTTGTCCATCTGCTAATCATTGCCTTGACCTGCTCTTCTGAAAGGACTTTCTTTCCCTTTGCATCCATAGCTGTGATTTTTATTCCTTCAGTAGCTGCTTTTTCATCAAAGTGATTTGTTCTCTCTTTGATTGAGACTGTTGCCTCACGGTTAGCATTGAAATATGTATTTCCACCATTATCTGTATTGTTATCATATGATACTGATATATCAGGATTTGTCACATCAATATCTAATGGAAGCTCTTTGATATTAGTGTTTCCGGCATTATCTGTTGTAGTCACTTCTACTACTACATTTGAACTATTATTTGCTCCAGCATCAACAACAATATTACCAGACCACTCATTTCTCAGTTCTTCCTTTGTAGGTGTAATACCTTCTTTTGTTACTATCTCTTCTTTTGCAGACTTGTCCATTATAATTAGTGTACCGCCATTATTATCAGTAACATTATCGCGGCTATACTCAAATGAATATAATGTACCTGACTGCGTTACATTACCATCAGCTTTAACTCTGTATGTTATTGATTGAATACCAGAATAAACACTATCATCTGTTACACCGATAGCTACATTTACATCTTTATTATAGAAGCCATTCTTATTTGGACTGTCAGGTGTAAGTGTTATTTCACATGCCTTATTGTCAACAATATGTCCATCTGATGAAATGTATGTATAGTTACCTGCTGAATCAATCACCTTAGTATAAATTGTTGCCTGCTCATTTTCACCAATTACTACGTCACTTGCATTCTTCTTATACTGTGTATTATCTGCAAATATCCTATCCAGTTCTGTACTTGACAGTACTTTATCTTCATTTGATTTATAATAGAATAGCTCCGTTGGACTTGTTACATCGTCCTTTGTTGCAGACACATCAAATTTTGTCTTTCCCCATAAACCAAATGTTATCGTATTGAGCAGCTTACTCCATGTATTTTTGTTAATTGTTATGGTACCTGTTGGCTTATTTTTATCAACTGTGAACTCATACGGAGCCACCGAACCGCCAATAGTCACTTCATTGTTAGTGTTACCGACTTCATCCGTGTAACCAACTTTAAATGTATAATTAGCATCAGCCGTGTAAGAAATAGTTGCTGAATGAATTGCTTCATCCGGCTTTGTGCCATCTATTGTTGTCCAATTGCTAATCATCGCCTTAATTTGCTTTTCAGAAAGAACCTTCTTTCCTTTTGCATCAACAGCTGTGATTTTTATTCCTTCAGTGGCTGCTTTTTCATCAAAGTGATTCGTTCTCTCTTTGATTGAGACTGTTGCCTCACGATTAGCATTGAAATATTTATTTCCATTATTATCTTTATTATTGTCATATGACACCGATATATCCGGATTTGTGATATCAATATCAAGCTTAAGCTTTTTGATAGTTGTATTGCCGGCATTATCTGTTGCAGTCACTTCTACTACCACGTTTGAACTGTTATTTTCACTGGCATCTACACTTATTGTGCCTGACCATTCATCTTTAAGATCCTCTTTTGATGGATTTGTATTATCAAAATTATATAAAATAGCTGGCTCAGTTTCTTTATCATCAACTAAAATTCTATATGAAACAGCTTTTATTCCTGCGAATGAAGAGTCTTTTTCAGCCCCAGGTTCTTTAACTTCTACTTTGAGAATATACTTTCCATCATTATTTTGATTATTCTTATTATAAATGTATGTTGCATTGTCACCATCGCCTATTTTTTTATAATAATCCTGCGGATCTATAGTAATGCTTGATTTTTGTGAATCTGCCACATATCCTTTTGATGATACATATACATAATTACCTGCTAAATCTATAATCTTTAAATATATTACAGCCTGTTCGTTAGGATTTATTGATACGACATTACTCATATCACTAACTTTTTTAAAATCCTCATCCAGTTTCAATTTATCTAAATCATCACTAGAAAGCATTTTATCTTCATTATTCTTGTAATAATAGATATGAGTCGGGCTAATATCATCGCTAGAATCAGCTGATACATTTATTTTAGAACTTTTAAAACCGCCAAACGTTAGTTTTTCTAAAAGTTCTTCAAATTTATTGCTTTCAATATTTACAGAACCTTTTGGATTTGTTTTATCAACTGTAAATATCTCCACACCCTTTTCAACGTTACTATTGGCATTGTTGGTGTATTTGATACTCCATTTATAATTAGCTGATGCTGTGAACTTAATTTTCTTTGTGAATTTTCCATCACTATAAGTCCAATCCTTTATAACCTCAAAATATTGGCCTTCAATTTTATTTTCTTCCGCACCTGTTGCTGTAATGCCACTTAATATATTTTTATCAATATTATCTTTGTTGAATGATGATTTTCTGTCTGTTACAGTAATAGTTGCAGTACGGCTAGTATAATATCCTGTTTCAGCGCCATCATTACTATTATCTTCATACTTAATTTCTACTTTTGGTGTATCCTTGTTAATAGAAAATGTCTGTGTAGCGGTTACAGTATACCCAAGCCAATCTGTAGCTGTTGCAACAATCTCTAAATTGTCATAATTATATGTATCAGCATCAACTGTTGCCGATTTATTAAATCCAGCTAAATATCCCTCTCCGCTTGAACAATTAGCTAGATTTACAGAATTTGAATCAGTATCATTTCCATCTTTTATTATCTTATATGATAAGTCACATATTCCTGTCTTTCCGGTTTTTGTGACTTTTACCACTGGTTTAATAGACTTATTATACTGTGAAAAATCACCCTTATCCGGCATTTCTATAGATATCTCTGGTTTTGTATCATCAGCCATTTGAACTATAGTTTTGATTTTTTTACCATTCAATATATCAACCGGATTATTGGTTCCTTTTTTTCTTACATATAAATGATCTATTGTACAATCATCGTTAATTGTTACAATCTTATCTTTCCACTGATAATTATCACCCGGAAGAGATATCTGATCATACAAATCACTGTCTATTGTTAATTCTGTCTGAGTAGCCTGATATATGTATATCTGCTCATCTTGTTTCTTATATGAGGTTACTAGGTTATTCTTCGACAAAACACTGTCAATAGAAACATTATTATCTGTCCCTGCTTTTTCAAATGACACTTTAAACTCGTAATTATATTCAACATTCTTAATTTTCAAGTAACTTACGTCATTTCCTTCTGTATATTCGAACAGCTTTTTCTCATAATCCCTCATATCAGTAATATTGATTTTTTGCCAACTTCCACCACCCAGTGAATATTTAACTGACTTGATTTTATATCCACAATTAGGTTTTATTTCAATATTAGCTTTAGCATTATAATCTACTTTTGAGTTACCCTCTGTAACTTTAACAGTTCCATTGTCATCAGACTCCGCTTTAATATCATACTGATTTGGCGCAAATTTTATTACATACTTATAATCTTTTTCAACTTTGGAAATAGTTTCCTCATATGATTCATCATTAGTTGCATATGTTTCTTTAACATTGTTCTTTTCAACAGATGCAACTCTATATCCTTTATTAGGTGTAGCTGTAATGGTCAGTCCTTCATTGTCCTCTGATATTTTCATACCACCAGCAACACATGCATTTTCGGGTTTAAATGTTCCATTTCCATTTACAATTGCTTCAATTATGTATAGCTTTTCAAAATCTACATCAATAGTTGTATCCTCGTTAACAACAATATCATCAAGCTTATAGTTTTCTCTTGATGTTATCTCTTTATCTTCATTGTTAATCTTTACACTCTTAATCTGATAATTGCCTGCCTTATTTGGAATTACAGCCAAATTCATTTTTGTTCCAGCTTCTACAATTTTTGTATTGCTATCCTCTTTTACTTCCGTACCATCTAAAGTAACTTCTCCTTTTGTGGAATCAAGTCCATTGACTGTAACGGTATACTGTGTTCCAAGAGTGACACCAATTGTAATGTCTTCATTTACAGTTATTTCTTCTGAATAGCCGAACTTATTATTATCATCAATTGTCCTATCATTTCCGGCAATTGAAAGAGATTTGATATATACGTTATTTTTTCCACCTACATTTTTAGGCACAACTGAAATTGTAACCTTTGAGTCATTATCTACAGCTATGCTACCATTACCACTAGTTAAATCAATATTGGTGTCTGTACCATTTATATTAGCCTTAACCGTTGCTGTTTCATTTAATCCACTTCCAGTTACGGCTACTGAGATAGTTTTTTGTTCTTTTCTTGACAATTCAACATCTGTATTTCCTGTTACATCTGCTATTTCAATATCAGAAGCAGATGTAGAATTATATCCATCCTTAGATACTTCATAGGTCAGTAAAACTTTCTTTCCTGACGTCAAAGCCTCCTTTACATCTGTATCTGCCATATCAGAAATTGTAACAACGCCATTAGAATCTGTTGTCACAATTTTTTCATCTTTTGTTGTATCACCTGCCTTAATTGTGTATTTGACAGTCGCTCCTTCTACAGCCGGCTGTATTCCAGTAGCATCTGCCGGTTCTTTAACTGTTATGGTATAATTTGTTTGTTCAGGATTTGTTGATGGTTCAGTAGTATTTGATGCATATGCCGTAGCCGGTAATATATTAAATGCAAGCAAAAGTGCTAAAACCATTGACAACAATCTGTCCATGAGTTTCTTTTGTTTTCTCATATTCTTTGAACTCCTTTCATCCTTCTGTTATATATCTCATAAATCTACCATTGAAAATACAATGGAGATTAACAAGCAAATATGTTACTGCAATGATTACCAGATTTGCGAACTCACTGTCTATTTTTATGTATACACTATATATCAAAACTATAAGTGCTATAAACATCAAAAAATCAACTACGATTGCTATTTTATTCTCAGCAAACGATATAATAGCCGGTCGTTCCATATTTATTTTGTTCTTTACACTGTTTGAACATATAATATTCAAAACATGTCCAGCTACCAGACCTATCCAAAATATAATTGGAACTACATATGAAAATACATTTTTATCCGTTGTATCACCACAGAATGTCACAGCAATGATAGCTGTTGCTGAAGCAAAAAAACAAACTATTGACAAGATAAACATTATCTCTTTCTGTTTTCTCATACTATATTGCCTCTTTTGTATTGATTATCATAACTTCATTAATCATCCTAAGCTTGATGGAAGATGGTTTTCTTTCAAGAACTCCATCCATCAGTTGCGTCTCTCCAAGCTCACCTGTTTCAAGAGAAGCTGTTACATCCTCCTCAGTGAGTAATGCAGTTTCTGTTGAACCTCTCACGCTTGCAGCATTTTCAGAAAGCAGGCCTGTTTCGTCATTAATTCTTTGCACATTTTGTTTAGAAATTCCATCCATAGTCTCTGTCGGGTTACTAATCATGCCACTCTCAGCTTTTCTATGTATTAAACTGCGCTTTTTATTATTATTATTATTTTTTTTATTCTCAGTTTCGGCCCGCATATGTTCAATTGACTTTCTAGCATTTCTACCAGACAAATCACCAATCACTTCAGGTATCTTAAAGACAAACCATATAACAATTGAGGCAATAGCAAAAACTACAGCTATAACAAATAATATTATTGAAATATTGCTTAGTACCTGTGCCATGACTAACTCCTCTCCTGTGCATTTGTATAAGCACGTATTATCGCGTTTCTATAGTCATCATAATTATTTGTCATCTCATTTTTTAATTTCTGTGACTGTTCCTTTTGTACTTCAAGAGAAGTGGCTTTTTTATATACATCATCTAACAAATTAATCACTTTATCCTGATTTACAGCCACCTGAACCATACTACTGCGCTGGTCGTATAAGAGCATAAATACGCCATTATAAAAACTTAATTGATCATATGCACTGGCGCTTTGCACATTATCAATTGCTGAATCAATCACATCAAAAAGCTTATTATAGTTATCCTTTGAAGCTTCCTCAACATTGGTTGAATTCAAAATATAAGTCTTATAAAATGAGCATATCTGATAATAGCAATCTGAAATCTGTTTACTTTCAAACTGTGCCGATATATTCTTATTATTAAAATTATCAGAAAAAAATGGGTATGCTTTCTGAACCCTTGTAGAAAAGCTATATGTACCATCATCCTCTGTATAATAGTTAAAATACATCATTCCTGTTTTATAATTTAGATTTGCATATTCAACACTTGATACATCAAATCCGTCTTTATTAGCATTATACACTGCAAGGAATTCATCATTCTGTGACTTTCCAAACATTCCCTCATCTTCATACGCTTCAAGCATCTTTTCATACGCTCTCGTATCATAAGGATAAATTTCAATTGCTGCTTTATAATTTGCAATTTTCTCTTCCAACGATGAAGCAGTTGATGTCTGAACTAACACATCATAGTTATTATTATTAATACTATTTGCCACTCTGTTGCATACAATACCAGCTATCAGGCATGCCACTGTCATAGATGCTGTAACTACAAACAAGCGCAGCTTTCTTTTTTGCTTTTTCTTATATCCTTTCGTAATAAGCTCAGGATGTTCCAAATCATACTGTAAATCCTGGCAGTTCTGATATCTATTTTCTGCTGCCGGCTGTACACATTTATCTATGATCAGTTCAATTCCCTCTGAAAGCTGTGGATTCCACATTCTTACCGGTGCATATGCTTCTCCCGATCTTGGATCTATGCCTGTTAGTAAATGATGCAACGTCATGCCTAAAGCATATATATCTGATCTTGCATCGGTCTGTCCACTATACTGTTCCGGTGGTGCATACCCCTTTGTTCCGAGAACAGTCGTATCAGCCATTTTTTGTTCCTTATATTCTCTTGCAATACCAAAATCTATAATTTTAATTGTTCCCTCGGGCTTTAGCATCACATTTGCAGGCTTCATATCCCTATAAATTATTGGAGGCTTCTGTGAATGCAAATATGATAACGCATCACAAAGCTGCTTAGCCCATGCAATTACCTTTTCCTCCGGTTGAGGACCATACTCTTTAAGTATTTTGTCTAAAGACTCACCTTCTATGTAATCCATTACAACAAATATCGTTACACCATTATCTATAATATCTACAATACGAGGTAATGCTGGATGGTCGAGTCGTTTCATAAGGTTCGCCTCGGCTAATAAGCTGTTTACTACAATCTCATCATTTTTTCCACTGCCTCTTTTTCTAATTTCTTTAACTGCCCACTGCTTATTAAGATGTGTATCCATAGCAAGATATACTACAGACATTCCACCTTTACCTATCTCACGAAGTATCTCATATTTTCCTTCAATTACAGTTCCAATCTCTGCCATAACAAAATTCCTCTAGTTTGTTCTTATAAGTATCACCGAAATATTATCCTTTTCCTGTCTCTGCTTAACAAGAGATATCAGTTGTCTAGAATTGTTATGCATAATGCATTCATCTACTAAAACTGCAGGATTTAGTGCATTATACATTTCCTGTTCTGTTATTTCATGTCGAAATCCATCAGAGCAAATCATATACGTTCCCCTCATACATCCCCCGACAATTATCTCTGGTTCAAGATTTTCCGAAGCTCCTACACACTGTAAAAGCATATTTCGTCTTTTATCCTTTGCCGCCTGCTCAGGTGTCATATTTCCTTTCTTTATCTCTCTAGCTACAAATGTCTGGTCTTCTGTAAGCTGCATCATCCCATTTCCAATAAAATAAACTCTTGTATCACCCACATGACCTATTACATATTTGTCATTCACCATTAAAATTCCAGTAAACGTAGTGCCAAGCGATATGTGATTCAGCTGTCCATATTCAATTATTCTGATATTAAGTTCCTTAAGTAACAATGACCATTTTTCGCCAATAACATTCATATCAAGTTTTTCAAGCTCATACGGAAGTTCCTCTTCAAACCATTTTGAAAACTCCTTGATTACAGTTGCACTAGCCAATTCTCCTTTTGATAATCCCCCCATACCATCACATATGACAGCAAGCATTACCTCTCCACCACAGTAATTGGCGTGTTTGATTAGAAGGCTATCTTGATTTGTACTTTTTGTGTTGCCTATGTCAGTATCCGCAGTTGCAAAATAATGCATCATGTATTCTCCTTCATCAATCACAGTAATATATTAAACTCAAATTCTTCATTAGCCAAAGTAATATGGTTTCCATCAAAAATCTCAATCTCCTGCTGTGTAGGTATTCTCTGTCGATTGATGTAAGTACCATTTTTTGAATTCAAATCACGTATAAAGTATCTATTATCTTTTTGTATAATGTCTGCATGACTTCTACTTACCTTGTCATTATTTGTCACACGATAATCGGAATATGTTGGTTCCTTTCCTATTCTGAATACAGGCTTGCTTATCACTATACGCTCATTAGTCAGTATTCGAAGCAGTTGTGCTGTTGTACCTGAGTCAATTAATAGACTTGTTGCTTCCTCACTATTATCATCTAATAAGACCGTTGCTTCCTCTTCTTCCAACAAACCGGTCGCTTCATTATTGTCTTTATTATCATAATGTTCATAATAATGAGCAGGTTTATCTGTCATAAAACCACTCTGTCCTACACCATGTCTTTTAATAATCCTTACTACTGTCGGATCTTCTTTTGCTATATACTCTTCAATCACCCCAACATCAAACTGTTTTAAGTTTTTTAAAAAATATATAAATCTTGATACATAACCCATATCCGTTTCCTGAATCGGTTTAATCTCATATATCAATTGTTCAATAAATCTAATAAAATTTGGTTCAATTCCTGGATTTTCAAGTGGTAAATAGATAAAATTAAGTTCTTTTGTAACCTCATTTATATATATTTGTTCCCAGTTCCATACAATATTACCAACAACGAGTTTATTGCTATAAATTTTCTGTATGACATCAATCACCTGTTCCATAATAAAGAAAAAATCGTTCTTATTGATTTGATTTCTTATATATTCATTGACGTTTATCGAAATAGGGCCTGTATATTCAAGCAAACATTTCTTTTTTATCTCACCTTTAAACGTTCCACGTATATTTTTTTGAGTAAAATATCCAAATTGACGTTCATCGATAATCTCATTTTTATTCAGTTTTACCTTAACTGTTAGTAAACAGTCCTTCTTTTTTATTTTAAATTTTGCCATTTTCTAGTCCTCTTTCTCTATATTTTGCCACTTTAATTACTATGTGTCAATATTTTCTTTACTGTTAGTTAATATTTTCATAATATATACACATACTTATTTTATACTTTATATTTTTAGTTGTCATTTATTTGTTTACTCCCAGTAAATCTACTGTTATAAAATCCTAATACAATTTCATATATTATAAATTAATTTTGGGAGGTTTTATGAATAATTACAACATTGACGCTCAGGCGCTGGGTGAACGCATCCGCAAATTACGGCTTAAGAAGAATAAGACACAGGCCTATTTTGCTGATATTCTTTATATATCACCATCATATTTAGCATTAATTGAAGCCGGAAAGCGAGTCCCAAATCTGGATGTACTTGTTCATATAGCTGAAATCACTGATGTATCCATCGATTACCTGATTTTCGGAGATAACAAAGAACCAAATTCACTACAGCTCACATTAGAAAGACTAAACAAATCGTATCCCAAACGCAATGTAGAACATGCCCTTATGCTTGCCGAATACTATTTGAAACTCGAAAAAGGACTTTTCGATACCAAAGATTCTACAAATTGATATTACTTTGGCAATTAAATAGCACAATTTATGCTATGAATTTGTGGTTGTTTCTGATATAATGGACGTATGGAAAAAATAAATCTTACATCAGTAAATTCAGAAACTCGAGAAATAATTAAAAAG
>Ga0256404_1000479_pt1 | contig 103607 bp, 88 predicted proteins | sample RumenRJG_01DNA_FD_185990 | JGI IMG/M metagenome (GOLD analysis project Ga0256404, IMG submission 185990) | Bovine rumen microbial communities from Lethbridge, Alberta, Canada - RJG_01 | ecosystem: Host-associated > Mammals > Digestive system > Stomach > Rumen | place: Canada: Alberta...
AAGTCCGACCTTCGTCCAACAGACGCATATATTTTAGAAGGTCTGCATAGTCATGTTTCTTCCTCTTTGTTTTTGACATAATGTACCCTAAAAGTTTTTTGTCCAACTTTTGGGGTGCACTTCAGATGAATCGAGTTAACTCACGCGATTTTGGGAGTTAATTCACCGAAGACAAAGCTAGAACGAAAAAAGCGCCCGCAGGGAAGCTGCAGGCGCCAATGTTTATACATAAAGAGCAAAAATCATTTACCATTCATAGCCAATATTTACTGCCGCATGAGTTGACTTTAAATCATCCCCTATCTCTGTGATTCCAAGACAATATTCTGCTCCAAACAATATATGTTTGTTTATTGTAAGCTTGAAGCCAACCTGACAGGACGCTTGAATTTCGTGATGAAGATATTGTTTCGTCTTTCCTTCTGGCATAATTAGAGAAGCATAGACATAGTCCGGCGTTTTCTTATAATCATCTGTATATTCCGTCCAACTCGTTATATCATTTAAAGGATTAAAATGACATGTAAATCCTGCATAAGGAGCTATTATTAATTTATTACCAACAGAAATCCGATATGAGACGTTGAAGGGAACACCCAGACGAAGAAGGGAATATTTTGAAGAAGACTCTACAGCTTTGGCCAAGACGCCATCTTCATTAATGTATGGAAGTTCCCAACTCTCTTTTTTCCCATTAAACGATAAAGTAAAACCAAACTCAAGATAAAGCGGACATTTTCTCGTCAAAGGCAGACCATATGCCCAACCTATTATACCACCATGATACGTTTTCGTTCCGGCTTTATGGTAGCCGCCTTCAGACATGAATATCGGCGAATAGCCAACATACAGTTGGCTGTATGGCTTGTATGGAGATTCTGTGGCCTGCTTTGATGGCAATGCCTGACTTTCTGCTCCTTCCTGTGCATTTACTCCTAAAGAAAGCAGAGCAAAACTTAATAGAACTAATTTTTTCATGGAATAACTTTTGATCAAATAGTTTCTACATATACAACCGAAATATTTCCCGCTAGAACACTACACCGATTCGGGCAGACAAACCACGAGTATGACCCAAACCTTCCTTAGTGAAAAACTCTGCATGGTAAACAACACCAAAATAGAATCTCTTATAATCTAAGTTCAGACCAAACTGTAAACCCGGCTGGAAAGTCATATCGTCACCAGAGTGACGGAGATTAAATTTACATACAGCATCTGCGAATGGAGACAACGCCAACTTCTGCGCCAAATTAAATCTATAAGAAATTCCTAAAGGGATAACAGAAAGCCCCAGTTCGTCCGAACCATTAGGATCACTCAGCCAATCAAACTGTGCTCCTATTTGATAATACACTCCGCTTCCACTGAGCCTGATATCTGAAACACATCCTAACTGCAAACCCTCATAGAAATCCTTAGCGTCGCCCACAGAATGTATTGTCGGGGTATAAGCAGCAAAAATTCTGTAATAACCACTTTTGTTTTTAATTACGGCATTTTCGCTTGAAGAAGATACGTCGTTAGCATCTGCTTGTTGAGCATGAAATTGCATGGGGAACAGAACCGCCAACAGCAATAATAGAGATAATTTTTTCATAATAATAACATTATTTGGTTTAACATAGTTACTTTTTACATACACTACGTCTCCAAATAGTGTTCAGCATTAGATTTAATTCCACTTCCCCCAAGATACAAAAAAAGCGTGGAGACTTACCAGTTACTCGCTCCACGTTTCGAGGCCCTGAGATTGCCCATCTTGTCGAAACGAGCAACCACGACCCCACGCCGATATGTAGACAAGCAGTCACTATACACATTAGACCCAAGAACAGGATAAACGTGTACGCAACCAACTGATTACATACCCATGGGCGCCTATCGTTGCAGAGTTCCTTGACAAGATTGAAATTTCTCAGGTTTCGAAACGTCAAGAACAAAGCGCGTGATATACGCCTTTTCCATATATGGTGTCCCACAAACGCCAAAGGAACGCTTTCCTGAAGTTTTTCCCAGCGGTTTTTGGCCGCTTTCGGCGTGAAGACGTTGCAAATATACACTTTTTCTTTGAAACGACAAATAATTGGGGCAGATTTTCACGCACTAATGCACGGAATCCGATTCATTAACGACTTTTATCGTACTCATTAATGAATTCGATCGTTTTCATTAATGAATTGCATCGATTTCATTAATGAACGGTTTTTCTCGGTTTTCTTAAAAAAAGATTCGTGCAAATTAGAGAGATTCGTGTTCGACCAATCAAAGCATACATAAAACTTGACATCCGACCCCGCTTTCACGGGCTCTGCTCGGCCTCTGCACGGTCTCTGCACGGTATCTAATCGAGGGCTCGACGAACAAGCTGATATTGATTATCAGATACTTAAACTTCCGCAACAAAGCGCATTTCTTCGAGAATCCGACGCCGAAATTTTGACAAAACCGCAATTTGCTTGCAACTTGCGTGTTTGCACGAGTAAATTCCGCGCAACACAAAAAGCGGCACTTACGCGATAATTTTCGCGGGAAAATTTGGAGATTCGGACAAAAACCGCTACCTTTACGCAGTTTATTGTGCAAAGTACCATGGAAGTCGTTCGCTTTTCTACCCATAAATGGCTGTCGCCGCTGAGTTGGCTCTACGGCCTGGGGGTGAACGTGCGCAACGAACTCTTCGACGCCGGATGGCTCAAAAGCGTCTCCTTCCCCATCCCCGTCATCAACATCGGCAACCTCACCGTGGGCGGCACGGGCAAGACACCCCACACGGAATATCTCATACGCCTCCTGAGCCACGAGTTTCGCGTGGCCGTGCTCTCACGCGGATATCGCCGCGAGAGTTCGGGCTACGTGCTGGCAAAACCCGACACACCCGCCTCGCAAATCGGCGACGAGCCTTGGCAGATGAAGCACAAATTCCCCGAGGTGTATGTGGCCGTGGACGCCAATCGCCGCAGGGGCATCACCCGGCTGATGCACGACAGGGAGACGCGCGACGTGGACGTCATCCTGCTCGACGACGCCTATCAGCACCGCTACGTGAAAGCCGGTCTCAACATCCTGCTCGTCAACTGGCACCGGCCCATCCATCTGGACCGTCTGTTGCCCATGGGGCGTCTGAGAGAGCCCTTCCGCAACCGCAACAGAGCCGACATCGTCGTCGTGAGCAAATGCCCCCGAGACGTCAGTCTGATGGACATGCACGTGATGCAAAACCATCTGGCGCTGCCGCCCTTCCAGGACCTCTTTTTCAGCGCGTTCCGCTACAACAACCTGCGGCCCCTCTTCCCCGAAGCCGAAGCCCCCAGCATCACGCCGGAGTCGCTCAGGGAGACCAACGTGCTGCTCGTCTCGGGCATCGGATGCCCCAAGCAGATGGAGAACGAACTCAAGCCGCTGGTCAAGAGTCTCAAGACACTCACCTTCCCCGACCATCACGGCTACACGACCTCCAACGTGAAATGGTCGGAGAACCTCTTCTCGCGGCTGCCGGAGCCCCGTATGGTGATCACCACGGAGAAAGACGCCGCACGCATCGCGGAAAAGGTGAGCTACGACGGCTCGGAACTGCAGCGATCCACCTACGTACTGCCCGTCGAGGTGGCCTTCCTGCAGAATCAACAGGAAACATTCAACAAAAAAATACTGAACTATGTACGAACAAATCTTAGAAACCGCAAAGTGGATTAAGAGCAGAATGAACCATACGCCCAAGACGGCCGTCATCCTGGGCACCGGACTGGGACAGTTGGCAGCAGAAATCAAAACAGAGATGGAGATTCCCTACGCCGACATCCCCAACTTCCCCGTGACGACTGTGGACGGACACGCCGGCAAACTCATCTTCGGCACACTGGGCGGCAAAGAGATTTTGGCCATGGACGGCCGCTTCCACTACTACGAAGGCTACAGCATGAAGGAGGTGACGTTCCCCATCCGCGTGATGAAGGAGCTGGGTATCAAGACACTCTACCTCACCAACGCCTCGGGCGGCGTGAATCCCAGCTTCCGCATCGGCGACATCATGATTATCACCGACCACATCAACAATATGCCCGAGAATCCCCTCCACGGGGAGAACATCCCTCAGGGCCCCCGATTCCCGGATATGGGTCACGCCTACGACCCCGACCTCATCGACCTGGCCGACGCCATCGCCGCAGAGAAGGGTCTGAAGGTGCGTCACGGCGTCTATGTGGCCACTCAGGGCCCCTGCTACGAGACGCCGGCCGAATATCGCATGTATGCCCAGATGGGCGGCGACGCCGTCGGCATGAGCACCGTGCCCGAAGTCATCGTGGCCCGCCATGTGGGCATCCGCTGCTTCGGTTTCAGCATCATCACCGATCTGGGCGGACACGGACAGGTGATGAAGGTGACACACGAAGACGTGCAGAAGGCTGCCAACGAGGCACAGCCCCGTGTGGCCGCCATCATGCGTGAAATGATCGAGCGTTCCTGATGGAGATCGCCAAGCTGGGTGAGTTCGGCCTGATACGCCGTCTCACCGAATCCATCGCCCCAACACAGTCCTCCACGCTGAAAGGCGTGGGCGATGACTGCGCCGTCATCGCGCCGACAGAAGGCGAGGTGACGCTCGTCACCACCGACATGCTGATGGAAGGCGTCCACTTCGACCTCATCTACACACCGCTCAAGCACTTGGGCTACAAGGCCGTCGCCGTGAATCTCAGCGACCTCTACGCCATGAACGCCACGCCGCGACAGCTGACGGTGTCGCTGGCCATCGGCAAACGTTTTCAGGTGGAAGACATCGACGCACTCTATGAAGGCATGCGCCTGGCCTGCGAGAAATACGGCGTGGACATCGTGGGCGGCGACACCACCGCCAGCATGACGGGTCTGGCCATCAGCATCACCGCCATAGGCACCGCACGGAAAGAAGATATCGTTTACCGCAACGGCGCCAAAGAGACCGATCTCATCTGCGTCACGGGCAATCTGGGCGCCGCCTATATGGGTCTGCAGCTGCTGGAGCGCGAGAAGACGGTGTATCTGCAGCAGGCACGCGAGAGCGGCGATAACACCAATGTGCCCTTCGAGCCCGACTTCGCCGGACGCGAATACATCCTCGAGCGCCAGCTCAAGCCCGAACCCCGACGCGACATCATCGCACGACTGAAGGAGGCGGGCATCCGTCCCACCTCGATGATCGACATCTCCGACGGCCTCAGCAGCGAACTGCTCCACATCTGCCACGAGAGTCTGTGCGGCTGCCGCATCTACGAAGAGCGCATCCCGCTGGACTATCAGACTGCGGTGGCGGCGGAGGAGTTCAACATGAACGTCACCACCTGCGCACTCAACGGCGGCGAAGACTACGAACTGCTCTTCACCGTGCCGCTCGCGGATAAGGAAAAGGTGGAGGCGCTGGAAGACGTCAAAGTCATCGGCTACATCTCCAAGGCCTCACAGGGCAAAGTGCTCGTCACACGCGACGGCGCCGAGTTCGAGCTGAAGGCTCAGGGATGGGTGATGTCGTCGGAATAGTGTTTGTGGTTTAGGAGTCTCCGGTCTTTAACCTTTAACCCTTAACCTTTATTGCTTCCGCCAGGCGTTAACCACTTCGCCGACATACATCGTGTGGACGCCGGAAGAGTTGTTGCGATACATCTGCTTGGGCACATCGCTGCGGAAGCCTTTCTGGTCGAAGGGCGCAGCATACATCGTCTTGCACTCAATCACCGATTCTGCCTCTGTATAATAAGGTGTGCCGTTGGCGGTATAGGCGGTATGCAGTTTCAAGGCGGCTGCTTTGTCGCCGTCGCGTCCGCTCTTTGAGCCCATATAGCGGAGCACGTTAGCGTGCTTCGGGCCGAAGGTCATCACGGTGAAATACTGCGACTCGTCCATGAACTTCTTGGTGTAGCGCTTCTCTGCCACATAGACCGTCAGCGCCGTGCGGCCCCAAAGGGTGCCGATGCCGCCCCAGCCGATGGTCATGGCGTTGTGTTTCTGCTTGTTGCCTGCAGCCAGGATCTCGGCCTTGCGGAACCACTGGAAGCCGTTCTCGCTGAAGCCCTTCTCCACCTCGAATTTCTCAAATCCGTACTCCTCCTGCGCTTTCACACCGGAACACAGCATCAACGCTGCCACTGCGAGCACCGCCGTCATCAGGTTATTTTTCATCATTTCTAAAAATTAGTCTTAAACTGTTGCGATAATTAAAGTAGTTCCACATCCAGTTGATGAGTACTACCAATTTGTTTCTTACACCCAACAGCGATCTGAGATGAACCACCAGCCACAAGAGCCAGGCCGTGTTGCCGCCGAACTTTAGACGGCCGATCTCTGCCACCGCCTTCTTACGGCCTATGGTGGCCATCGTGCCAAGGTCCTTGTAACGGAACACACAGTCGCCAGCGTTCCCCACTCCCCGCTTGGATGATGCTCGGAACTTAATCGTTTTGGCCACACAGTCGGCCTGCTGCATCGCCACCTGTGCCAACTGCGGATGACCGTGGGGATAATCTTGATCGCCGTCCACAATACTTACGTCGCCAATGGCGAAGACATCGTCCATGCCTTTCACCCGCAGAGAGGTGTCGGTGACGATTCTGCCTCCTGCACCCAGCGTCATCTCCGGTGTCGAAGCAATACGGTTGGCTCTGACGCCTGCCACCCATATCACGGTCTGTGTGGCCAATGTGCTGCCGTCCTCCATATGCAACACGCCGTCGCGATAGTCGGCAACTCTCGTGCGCGCCATCACCTCCACACCCATCTCCCGGAGGTCGCGCTCTGCACGCCCGGAGGAAGCCTCGTCCATAGATTTCAGCAGGCGCACGTCGCTGTTCACCAGCACGATGCGTATCTTCGAGGTGTCAATGTCGGGATAGTCACGAGGAGCTATCGTGCGCTTCATCTCGGCCAACGCGCCGGCAATCTCCACGCCCGAAGGCCCTCCGCCCACAACGGCGACTGCCAAGAGCGATTGGAGCGTCTCTTCATCGGTCTCCACCTCGGCTCGCTCCATGTTGCTTAAGATGGTGTTGCGCAGGTTCATGCCGTCCATCACCGTCTTCATGGGCAGCACGTTTCGGGCTATGCTCTCATTGCCGAAGAAATTGGTCGTGGCACCGGCGGCAATCACCAGATAGTCGTAGTAAAGTTTGCCGAATGAGGTTTGCAGCACCTTTTCGCTGGCATCGATGCTTTTCACCTCGCCCATGCGGAAATAGACGTCTTCTCTCCCCTGCAGCATTTTGCGAAAGGGAAACGAGATGCTGCTGGGCTCCAAACCGGCCGATGCCACCTGGTAAATCAGAGGAGGGAACTGGTGGTAGTTGTTCCTGTCAACCAGCACCACCTGCATACCGCAGCCTTTTAGGGCTTTCATCAGACGCAGACCGCCGAGTCCGCCGCCAATGACGACGACTCTTGTCTTACCTTTATGTCTTATATTGGCTTTCATACTGTAAACTGAAGTCGGTGTTTATTTAAACTTGGGCTTGAGCTCGTCGGGGGAGTCGTTGGTGAACATGTTGACGGGCGGCGCCTCACGTTCGTAGAGATGGCGAAGCACCTCCGCATCGAGCGAAAGCGCCGGACGGAAAGCCTCCGACGACATGTAGAGCAGGATGCTGCGGCGCAACTGACGCGCCACAATGCGGCGGTCGAGGTCGGAGGAGACGTCGAGCGTCGTCATCACCAGACGTCCGCCCGAGACATTGGCTTCGAAGAGCATGCCCAACTTGCGGGAGAGATGCCAGGTGTCGATGGGCTGCACGATGGGCTGGAAGTCGCGGGGAAACTCCGCCAGATTCATGCACTGGGCCCGATTGGTGAGCTCCCACCACTGGAGGTCCTGCCAGTCGTCCGTCGGGAAGTCGCAGAAGACGGGGTGCTCGCGCTGAATATATGCACCGGTGGTGTGCGGCGGGCGCATCTTGAACCACGACGTGTTCCAGAAAACAGGCAGGAAGCGATGCACCACATCGCTGCCGTAGCGCACCCGTCCGGCTGCCGTGAGCAGCACCTTGCCGCCGCGACGCAACTCAGCGAGCGCGGAGTCGAGATCGGCCGTCACCAGCACGTCGGACTCAAAGCGGCGACTCTCGGCGGGGTAGATCCAGAAGTCCCAATGATTGCGGTGGCGGGCATCAGCCTCTATGGTGAGCGTCAGCTTGTCGGCCTGAGTGAGGCTGGAGGGTAAAAAGACGATTTCATCGCCTCTGTGACAACGGCCGCGCTGCAGCACGCCCTCGCTGCCGGCGATGGTGTAGCCGAGTTCCGGATCACCTGAGCGTCCGCCCAGATAAAGGTCCACGCCGATGTGCACGGTGTCCCTATTAGAAAAGGTGAAGCGCGGGAAACGCGCCAAAGGCACGGTGTCGCAGCAGAACTCACGCCAGTCGGCCGGCGAGCAATAACCCTTCTCGCGCCAATGCACATTGAGCGGGCCCACGAGCGCAGAACCCTGACCGGCGTAGTCGTTGAGCCCCAGGAGCTGGAAGCCGGCGTAGTGCGGCGTGCGCAAGTGCCGCTCCGTCTCATATTTGTAGGCCAGGAGTTGGAGGCGTCCGCTGGCCATGAGGAACTTTCGCGCCTGAGAAGCCATACCGTTGGCCGCAAGAAGGTCGCGAAAGATGTCGAAATTACCGGCACGATAGACACCGGTGTATTGCGACGTCTCACTGAGATCGGGGAAAGCGCACCACTGTCCCTGCTCGTGAGAAATCATGGGAGAGCGATTGGGCAGCGTATCGGTGTAGTGACGGGGAAAGAGAATCTCGCGCCCGTAGTCGTCGAGAGAAGAGGGCCGGCTGCGGTCCCAGGCGAGACCGCGTGCTCCGCCTTTGACGTGAAACTCAGAGCCGTAGTCCCACTCCCATCCGCCGCCGACGGAGGCCACGGTGTAGAGGCGCGAAGGATCGTGAGCCTTCATCTCGCGCACGAAATTGGCACCCCACTCTACCCAGCGTCCGGCCGGCTCGTTGCCGGCAGCCATCATGACAAAAGAGGGATGGGCGCCATATTGGTCCAGGATGGCGAGACACTCCTGCTTGAGATACTCGTCGATGCTTTGGCCGAGACCGAGCTTCACTCCGTGATTGGGCCACGAGGGGCCCTCGGGCTGCAGGTAGAAACCTATACGGTCAGCAGCCACAAAGGCAGCCTCGGGCGGGCAGTAGCTGTGGAAGCGCATGTGGTTGAGGCCAAAGCTCTTGCAGATGCGGAAGATGCGCTCCCAAGAGGCGGTGTCGCAAGGCGGGAAGCCCGTCTCGGGAAAGCAGCAGCTCTCCACCGTACCGCGCAGGTGTACGGGCTCGCCGTTGAGCAGGATGTCGCTGCCCGAAATGCTGATTTCGCGGAAGCCGAAGGTGATGTCGACGGGCTGCCCCTCGTAGTCAAGCGTCACGGTGTAGAGGCGCGGCGAGCGTTCGCTCCAAGGCTGCGCATCGGGGATATGAACGTCAAAAGTACGGTCGTTGAGCGTGATGTGCGCTGTCCCGGAAGCCAAATCGGTGATGACGCGACGACGGCGGATAAGGGGCGAAGTGCTGAGCTCGATGCGTCCGGCAATGCCGTTCCAGTTGCCCTGCGTCTGGTCGGTGACGCTGTGAGAATCCTGCCCCACGCCGACATGTTCTATGCCGTTGTAAACGCGCACCTCTATTCTGTTGTCTTGTCCGAAACGAAGTGCTTCGGTGATGTCGTACTGATGGGGCACACTGAGACTCACGTTGCGCCCCATCTCACGGCCGTTGACCAGAACGACGGTCTCGATGTGGGGACGTTCGAGGAAGAGTGTCACCCTCCTGCGCTTCCAATTCTTGGGGATGAAGACCGTGTGGCTATAGACAGCCTCGCCGACAAAATGACGGTTGGGTGTGAGAAAGAAGGGGAACTTCATCCGTCCGGCACGCCGGTAGGGCTCCATGAAGGGGTTGAAATAGAAACTGGAGTCGTAGAGCGTGCCCGTCCACTGAGTGTTCACGGAAAGCTCGTCGCCGATGCCGTTGGTGAGCAGAGATCCCGGCAAGGTCACGGAGCGCTCCGAAAGACGCGAAGCGAGATCCCAACATCCGGCAAGGGAAATCTGAGCCGAAAGAGCGGCGGCCGTCAGAAAAAACAAAGAAGCAAGAAACAGACGTTTCATCGGTGAAAGCAAAAAATTACTTGTTGTCTGAAAGCAGACGGAAATAAGAGTCTATCAACTGCTGCGCGGCCACGAAAGAGGTCTTCTGACCATCGAGAACGGCACGCTCCTCTGCCACCAGCATGTCCTCGATGGTGGGGTTCTGATAGAAGGAGTGACGCAGGCGCTCGTTGATGGTCTCGTACATCCAATAGCGGGCCTGCTGGGCACGACGGTGCTCGAAGTATCCGTTTTGCTTCACGAAGTCGATGTAGCGATAGACCATATCCCACACCTCCTTGATGCCGAGGGCGTAGAAGCCGCTGTAGCAGAGCACTTCGGGCGTCCATCCGCTCTCTGGCATGGGGAAAAGCTGGAGCGCGTTGCGGAAATGAGAAGCTGCTAACTGAGACTTCTCCACATTGCTGCCGTCGCACTTGTTGATGACGATGCCGTCGGCCATCTCCATGATGCCGCGCTTGATGCCCTGAAGCTCGTCGCCCGTGCCGGCAAGCTGAATCAACATGAAGAAATCGACCATCGAGTGGCAGGCGGTTTCACTCTGGCCCACGCCGACAGTCTCCACGAAAATCTTGTCATAGCCGGCAGCTTCGCAGAGGATAATGGTCTCACGCGTCTTGCGGGCCACACCGCCCAGACTGCCCGCCGAGGGGCTGGGGCGGATGAAGGAATCGGGGTGCACGGAAAGCTTCTCCATGCGCGTCTTGTCGCCCAGGATACTGCCTTTGGTCTTCTCGCTGGATGGGTCGATGGCCAGGACGGCCAATTTGCCGCCATAGGCCTTCAACACATGGATGCCGAACTCGTCGATGCTCGTGCTTTTGCCAGCGCCGGGCACGCCGCTGATGCCCACACGGATACTTTTGCCGCTATGGGGCAGGCACTTCTCAATGACCTCCTGCGCCATCTGCTGATGAGCAGGATTGGTGCTCTCGATGAGTGTGACGGCCTGGCCGAGCACGGAGGTGTTGCCCTTGAGGATACCCTCCACGTAGTCGGACACCGACATCTGACGGCGGGCAAAACGCTGACGGTTGAGGTAGGGATTGACCTGTGCGGGCTGCTCCACGCCATTATTGACCGTGAGGCCCTGATATTCTTCTGAGTTTTCGGGATGAATCATTTCAAAGAGATTTTGATGATTTGTACGGGACGACGGGGATCGTCGGAAATCAGCAATAAACGGGGTTCTGCCTTGGACGTCTTGACAAGCGCGGGCTTCACCGTGAATTTCAGTTTCATCGATTTGCCGGGCAACAGCTCGGAACCGTCCAACACCGCCTCAACACCTGGATTAAACGCCTGGAAGCGACTGAAATGAAGAGGGATCTGTCCGTCGTTGGTAATCTCGATTTCGCCCTTGAGCTTCTTCTTGCCGGTGTTGCCCAGAGTGACACTCTCCTGAGACAGCCTCATCACCGGCGCTTGTGCCAACTGCTCAGCAGTGAGATCGCGCGCCGACGGACACAGGACGGCAGACACACGGATTTCGTTGTCCTTGCCTGCAAGGTCGTTCGGATAGCGCGAGAGATAGACGCTCGTCTGGAACAGGCCGTGGTCGGAAAACTGGCTGCCGTCGAGCGTCAAAAGAATGACACCACGCTGCCCTCCGCGCAAAATCTCGGGAACAAAATCCGCCTTCAGGTAAGGGGGCAGCTGCATCAGTTTCGGCTTGTAGTTGGAGCGCTCCATGTTGACCACTTCTATCTGTGCCACAGGGCGTTCGTCCACGCCGACATAGTCAAACTCCACATTGTCGGTGGAAAGGCGCACATTGCCCATATCGACGGGGAGGTCGCACTCCACCTGCAAGGGCTCCTTCACCACACGGCCCTCCATCGTAAGCCACAAAGGCTCCGGACGACCTTCGAAATAAACGGCTACCTCTTTATAGAATACACCCAGGAGACGGGCATCGTAGGTCAGATAAATCGTAGCGCTGCCGCCCGCAGGGATGCGATAGGTGGAGACACGGCTTTGAACACAGCCACACGACGGTTCGATGCGCTCGATGCGATAGGGCTTCGATTCCTTATTGGTTAGGGTAAAAGACGCTGTGCAAGGCTTGCGAAACTGCACTTCTCCAACGCGTACAAAATTCCGATCCGGGACGGGCTGAGCCACTGCGGTTGCGGCCCACAGATTCACAAGGAGGAGCAAGAATGAGAGGTTTTTCATATAATCACTCGTTTTTGATGGTTTGACTTGCGGTGTGTGCCCGGAATTCCGGAGCATAGAGACACTCCACACGGGTCACACCCGTGGCGGCGCGACCATGGCGCTCCAAACGTTGACGCTCCTCCAGGACAAAGGTACCCTGAGGCAACTGTTCGATGAAATACTCCGTGCGGTCGTCGTGTATCTCGCGATAGAAAGAGAAGCCGTCGCTCCAGCCGTAACCGGAGGTCTGCACTTCAGGCTCGGAGAGTGAGGCGCGCGGCACCACAAGATGCACGTATTCGTAGTTGCGATCAGCCGTGAGGGTGATGCGCTGAATACCGGGCACAGAGAGCGACAGGCTGACGCTGATTCCGGTAGAGGCGTCACGAACCTGTTCCATAGGCAGGTCAAAGTCGGCAAACACGCCGACCCACTGCTCCCTTCCGGCCACAGCCTCATCTGAGAGCAGGGCGTAGACGGCATTCACCGTGAGGAGAGGATTCTGCCAGCCTTCCGTGCGCCGCTGGTCCAGAATCCACCGGCGGATGCCGCGATGGATGAGCGTGTCTTCGGGATAAACTTCCTGCATCAGCTCAAGCGCATCCACATGGCGCGAGAGACGCTCGTCCACGCTGTAGGAGAAACCGCCGGGGAAACTGAGATAGTAGCCATCGGGATGCGTGAGGCGGCGTTTAAGACGCGGCGCATCGGCCACAGCCTCTGCGTGCTCGGCATCCAGTTCTTTACCCACCACCTTCTCTGCTTTTTTCAGAAGAGAAGCGTGAAGTGTGAAGAGCGGTGAGGATTCGTCCTCTCCGTTGAGCTTCATGAGGCGGTTGAGGCGGCGCAGCGTGCGCACCACCTCGCGGGTGATCCAGCGGTTGGGCCTCATGCCGGAGAACCAGCAGAAGAAGCCATCGTCCGTCTGGAAGCGTGACAGGCGCGAAATGCAGAATTCACGTCCGTAGGGAACTGCCAGAGGCGAATGCATGGCCTCAAGCAGCGTCTGTGCATAGTAGCCGGCCAGGAGAGACAGCACATCATTGTGACGCGGCAGGGTGAGATGGGGTAAAGCTTCACGAGCGGAAGTCACAGGATCGGTAACCACCTTGCGAAGCTGTTTGTTGGCAGCTCCTTCGGGGAAAAGATCGTCGAAGGAGAGGCGTTCCAGCTCCTCCGGCGTACAGGTCAAAGCACGACTGACGGTGACGTGCTCCACATCGCTGAGCACGGGCAGGCTGCGCTGCTCTCCATCGGAAGCCTCGGACGTTTCGGCCTGCCAGCGGCATATCATCTCACTCCCCTCGGGAGCCTTGATGCGGAAGGAGAAGATTGTGTCGCTGCCGGGCGAGAGCGAGAAGCTGACCCGCTCCTGATGCAGGACGCGGCTGGAGGAAGCCTCCAAACATTGCATCACGGCGCGACCCGTCTGCTGCTCCTCACTGATGTTGCTCACAGAAGCCGCCACCGTCACTTCGTCGCCCCGACGCAGGAAGCGCGGTACACGGAGCTCCGCCATCAGGGGCTTTTGGGCTACAACGGTGTCGTCCCACGCCACCGACTCCAAAGTGCGTGTGTGGGCCAGGCCGCGCAGATGCCAGGTGGTCAGACTCTCGGGCAGCTCGAAGACGATGGAGATGCGGCCCGACGCATCCGAGCGCAGAGAGGGATAAAAGAATGAGGTCTCGGAAAAGTCCGCACGCAACGGCTTTTCGTCCAGGTTCTCCTCCTCTTCCGACATTGCGGCATCATCCGGACCCATAGCGACAGCGGCTCTTGCCTCTGCCGAAAGGCCGCCGATCCTGCCGTTCAAAGATGCAGCATCGAGTGAAGCATAGAGCATCGGTTCACTCCCTTTCTTTCGCGCGCCAACTTTGACCTCACGCAGCATCACATTGTTGTGACGGTAATGACGGCGGTCAAGATAGCGGGGTTGGAAATAGAGGTCGTTAAAACGGGAGAAATCCCGCGCTTTTTCGCTTTGGGCCCAATGCACCATATTGTAGCGCAGGCGGCGGGCATACGGGCTGAAATCGTTCCATTCGTTGTGGCTCGTCCAAGGCATCTGATGATAGCGCGGCACACGGAGCGACCAGTTTTGAGAGGCCAATGCATCGAGCGAAGCATCGTAGAGCGAAAGCATCAGGTTGGCAGAGACGGGAGTGCCGTCCTTGCGTGTCAGCGTGAGCGACCAGCGCTCCCGTCCGCCGGGACGGACATGATCGCGGAAAGTGTCCCAACGATACTGCAGCGTGTCGGCCGGAAGCGGACGCTTCACGCTGCGTTGGTTGCGATGGAGCTCACCGTCTTTGACGTAACTCCACACGACGAGAGCGCCGTCGCCGAAGCGCTTTTCGTAAGGGATTTGGGGCAGACAAAGAGAGTCTACGGCCAACCACATTGTGTCGCGCAACACTTTGTCGCCGGCCAACATGGTTTCAAAGACGTAGAGCGTGTCGGAAATCGCACAATGCCAGGGGTTGCGGACTTCAGGCTGGGGAGGATCCGGGAACAAACGGACGAAGGCGGACGCGTCCTGCACCTCACCCGCAGCGCTCTGCACCTCCACATGCACCCTCAGACGGGGGAAGAAACCGTCACCTTTGGCCACAGCTTCAGCAGGCAACACATAAGAGAAGCGGCCTTCGGCATCAGTATATACGGTGTCCAGACGCTGCAACGGCTGCACGCCCTTGCGCCACAAACACCCCCAACGGCTCAGGGAAGCCGTAACACGTGCCCCCCGAACAGGCACACCGTTGTAGCCCGTTGCCACACCCCGTACGCTGACGCTGTCCGCTTCAAGCGAAACCCAGAACGTGGGGCGCCGGTATTCCTCCACCGCGAACGTCACAGACTCTCCGCCTGCTTCAATGGCAAAGCGCCCGGTGCGCCCCTCCTTCGGCAGAGAGAAGTCGCAGGCAAACACGCCGAGCGTGTCCGTCACCACCCAGACGGTGTCAATGGCGTTATGACGGGCGTCGCGCAACACTACGGGCATATTGAGCGCCGGAAGCACTTCGGCATCCCAATGGCGTTGAGTATAGGCCACACCGCCAAGATGCACGGTCTGACCGGGGCGGTAAATCGGACGGTCAGTGAAAAGCGACAGACGTCGCCGAACCTCCATCGAGGGCGGAATGTATTGGAAATAATGATAGAAATTGGCCGTGTCCACCAACAGCGTGTCCATCGGAGCTCCGCTCATGGCATCCACCTTCCACAGGCGCACCTTCCCGCCCGGGAGTCCCATGCTGAAGACTTTTTGAGGAGACACGTTGAACGTGATTTCCGTGCGTTTGGGACGTTCGGCCAAACGCACCGCAGGGGTACCTTCCAAAAGAAGACGATATTCTCCTGCGGGCAAAGAGTTAAGCTGCAGGGTGTCGCTGCGGCTTTCCGTGGGAGGACAGGCCGGCAACGTCAGGCGCAGACGCTGCACCGTCTTCTTTCCCTGCATCACCCGAAGCGTGGCGTTCTTCATGTTGCGAAACCACAAGACCACGGGTATCGCCTTTCCGGGATAGACCGTTGCGGCTACATCGACGCTCAAACGGGGCGTCAAACGGGAAACGGAATCGTCGCGCTCCCATGTAAGCCAGCGCACGGCATCCTTCATCCCCTGCTTTTCGTAGAAATCAATCAGGCGCTGCAGCGAGAGCACGGAGTCCTCGCGCCAATACTGCTGCGGCAGAGACCATTGCATCGCCTGCCACACCACATAGAGCATGTCACCTCCAAAGATTTTTTCCTGATGTCCCCTCGTCACAACAGGCAGCCAGCTTTTGGTGGATTCTCCGTGGAGCAGCTGCTGATCGGCCAGAGCCTCGCGGAAAAGCGTTCGGGCACGCTCGTTCCACTCCACCCGACTCCACTCCTTGAGTTTGTCGGGCGCGGAAGGCGTCTCCCGCTGATAGACCTGAGCCAACGAAGCCCGCTCTGCATACAGGCGGGCCAAAGCGGCCGTGTAGACTGGATGCTGATGACAAATGCCCTCCAGGCGGCGAATGTCACCGTAGATACTGTCGGGCACCAATTCTTCGCGTGTCAAACAATCGTCCAGAAGGGTTGCCAACGCACGACCGGGACGCTCCGCACCCATGGAAATCAGCGGCAGGAACGTGAGCAGAAGTAGAACGCGCCTCATAAAAAACTTTTTATCAAATCGCTTTCAAAAGATTTTTAAGGAACTCCCAGAATTCAGCCACAGTCTGAATATTGACCCTTTCATCGGGCGTATGGGGACTCTTGAGCGTCGGGCCGAAAGCAACCAGGTCCATACCGGGATATTTTCCCCCGATGATGCTGCACTCCAAACCGGCGTGACAGACGCGCACCACAGGCTTCTTACCGAAAGTGGCTTCAAACACCTCCTGCATCTTGGCCACGATGGGCGAATCCCAATTGGGCTGCCAGGCGCCGTACTCGCCGTCCATCGTCACCTTCATGCCTGCCATGGCGAAGGTGCTCTCAAGCATCTCCTGCAGGTATTCGAAGTAGGTAGCCTGACTGCCGCGAGCCAAAATTCTGAACTCCGCACGACCCTCACCCATGTTGATGATGGCCAGATTGGACGACGTCTCCACAATGCCGGGAATGGAGGGAATGTAGCGCAGCACACCGTCGTGACAGGCCATAATGGCGTCCACAAGGTTGTCCCGGATCTCGGCCGGCATCTGCTTCGGCGCCTTCTCTGCCGCAGCGAGCGTCAGGGTGATGCCGTCCTCAATGAAACGGAACTCCTCCCGGAACGCCTTCTCGCAATAGGCGACGAGATCGTGCAAGTCCTCCACATTCTCCTTCGGCAGCGAAAGCACAACTTCGCAGGTACGGGGAATGGCGTTGCGCATGTTGCCGCCCTTCCAGCTCACCAGACAGGCATCGTCGTCCTGAATGGCCTGACGCACCACGCGCGCCATCAGCTTGTTGGCATTAGCCCTGCCTTCATGTATCTCACAGCCGGAATGGCCGCCGCGAAGACCCTCCAAGCGCACCCGGACGGTGACGTCATCCACCTCCGTTTCCTCCTCCTGATATTGCAGCTCGGCCGTGATGTTGATGCCTCCGGCGCTGCCTACGACAAACTCTCCGTGGGTCTCTTCGTCGAGATTGAGCAGGATGTCACCGTGCAGCGTATCGGGCGAGAGATTGTTCACCCCGTGCATACCCGTCTCCTCGTCGGCCGTAATCAGGGCTTCAATCGGGCCGTGCTCCAAATCTTTTGACTCCATGACGGCCATAATGGCAGCCACACCCATGCCGTCGTCGCTGCCGAGCGTGGTGCCCTTGGCCTTCACCCATTCGCCGTCAACGTAGGCTTCGATGGGATCGGTCTCAAAGTTATGCTGCACCTCGTCGAGTTTTTGAGGCACCATGTCCATGTGGGCCTGCAGCACCACGCGCTTACGGTCTTCCCGACCGGCAGTGGCGGGCTTCCTCATGACGATGTTTTCTGCGTTATCCTTAAAAGCCTCCACGCCGTGCTCTGCAGCCCATTGGAGCAGGAACTGCTGAATCTTTTCGAGATGACCGCTCGGACGGGGCACCTGAGTGAGCAGGTAAAAATTCTTCCAGATAACCTGGGGGTTGAGATCTTGAATGTTCATCGTATTTTGATTTTAGTTAAAGACAAAGCCGCCAGAGCATAGAGCCCCAGGAGCACCACCAACAACGTTTGCAACGTGTGGACGAAAAGGGCAAACACGGCGCCGTCGTCAGCCGAAACGCCATAGAGCATCAGCACCGTCTTGACGGCGAAATGCCAGGGACCCGCACCGTTGGGCGTGGGCACCAGCACCGCAAAGCACCCCACCACGAAAGCCACCAAAGCACAGTCACTACCCAAAGAGGCGGTGAAATCGAAACATTGGAACGCCACCCAGAAATGCAGGTAATAGCTCAGCCAGATGGCCACACTGTAGAGCACGAAGAGCGCGGGACTCTTCACTCTCTTCACGCTGACCAGCCCGTCGCGGAAGCCTCTCAGCCGTTCCTTCACGCTGCTGAAAAGTTGCACACGCCACACCAGCCACAACGCCGTACAAAGGATGAGCACGCCGCTCAAAGCCGTCACCCACCAGCCCGCCGGCGTGAAGCGACTCAGCACACTGCCCAGACTCAGCCCCGTGCGCTGCATGAAGCGAACAAAGACCGGAATCTGCCACAGCACGGCACCCAATGTTAACAAAAGAATCATCAGCATGTCGATGATGCGCTCCGAGACCACACTGCCGACCAGACGGGAGAAGTCGGCGCCGTCGTAGCGCCTCACCACCCCGCATCGCAGCACTTCACCGCTGCGGGGCACCACCAGGGAACTGGCATACGAGAGGAAAATGCTGTTCAAGATGACGGACAAACGCCCCTCCTTCAACACCAGTTTCCAGCGCAGGGCACGGAACAGTTGTGCCGTCACACCGAAAGGCATGGACAGGAGTATCCACACCCAACAGCGACGGCTCGAAAGTGACAGCATCACCACAGACCAGTCGATGCCTCGATACATCCACCAAAGAATTGCCGCGGCCAAAACAAGCGGCAACCCGATTTTTACGACTGCTCCGGAGTGTTTTTTCACTAAAAATTCATATCTTTGCAACAAAAATACAAAAAAATCGCAACACGATGCATCAAGTTCGGCCAAAAAAGTTCCTTGGGCAACATTTTTTAACGGACCTAAGTGTGGCACAGCGCATTGCCGACACCGTTGACCTCTGTCCCGATCTCCCAATCCTGGAGGTGGGGCCCGGCATGGGCGTCATGACCCAATACCTCATGAAGAAAGGGCGTCCGCTCAAGGTCGTCGAATTAGATTTCGAGTCGGTGGCCTATCTGCGCAAGACCTTCCCCACCCTGGAGGATGACATCATCGAGGACGACTTCCTCAAGATGCACCTCGACCGCACCTTCGGCGGAGGACTGTTTGTGCTGACGGGCAACTATCCCTACAACATCTCCTCGCAAATCTTCTTCAAAATGTTGGATTTTAAGGAATATATACCCTGCTGCACCGGCATGATACAGAAGGAGATGGCAGAGCGTCTGGCGGCACGCCCGGGCACCAAGGCCTACGGCATCATCACCATCCTGCTGGGGCTGTGGTATGACGTGGAATATCTCTTCACCGTGCCGCCCGGCGTGTTCAATCCGCCCCCCAAGGTGCAGTCGGCCGTCATCTGCATGCGCCGCAACGGAGTCCGCGACATCGGGTGCGACGAGCGCCTGCTCACACGCCTGGTGAAACAGTCCTTCCAGCAGCGCCGAAAGATGTTGCGCGTGTCGCTGCGCGGCATCCTGCCGGAAAACCATCCTTTTTCCACGCAAAGACCGGAGCAACTCGGCATTGAGGAGTTTATTCAACTGACAAATGACGTAGAAAAGCAGGTTTTAGACGAAAAAAATCGAAAAGAATGAGCAAAACTTAAAACTTTTTTTCTACATTTGCGCGTAAAAGTGACATAAATACCATAATTCCAAACCCAAAGTTTTAACCATGGAGTTTTTTGTCTTGATTGGCTGTGTGGCTCTGCTCATGTACGGTATGAAGGTGATGAGCGAGGGTCTTCAAAAGATGGCGGGCGCCAAACTGCGCAAGGTGCTGGCCACCATGACCACCAACCGTTTCACCAGTCTTCTGACCGGTGCGTTCATCACGGCCAGCGTACAGTCGTCCACGGCCACCACGGTGATGACCGTGTCGTTTGTCTCGGCCGGGCTGCTGACGCTCACGCAGGCCATCAGCGTCATCATGGGCGCTAACATCGGCACGACGCTCACGGCATGGATTATGGTGTTGGGCGGTGCGTTCGACATGCGCAGCGTGGTCTATACCGCCATTGTCCTCTCCATCATTCTGATTTATTCCAAGCGCAACATCAACCTGGGCGAATTCATCATGGGTTTGGCCCTGATGCTCCTGGGACTCACCACCCTGAAGACCAACGCCGTGGAGATGCATCTCGACCAGAATCCCGTCATCCAGAATTTCTTCGCCTCCATTTCGGGCTGGGGCTATGGCAGTTATCTGCTCTTCCTCTTCATCGGCGGTCTGCTGACGTGCGCCGTGCAGTCGTCCGCCGCCATCATGGCCATCACGATGACGCTCTGCTCCACCGGCGTGCTCGATATCTACATGGGCATCGCCCTGGTGATGGGCGAGAACATCGGCACCACCGTCACCTCCAACATCGTGGCGCTCTCGGCGTCCACGCAGGCGCGCCGGGCTGCTATGGCCCACCTCATCTTCAACCTGTTCGGTGTCTGCTGGGTGCTGTGCATTTTCCCCTACTTCGTTGATTTCGTGTGCAGCGTGGTCGGCTGCAATCCCCATGAGGAGATTGCGGACAAGAATATCCTCAATGCCGTCCTGGCCGCCTTCCACACGGCATTCAATGTCTGCAACGTGCTCATCCTGATATGGTTTGTGCCCCTTCTGGAGAAGGCTGTCTGCTTCATCATCCCGCAGAAGCAGGGCAACGAGGAGGAAGAGAGCCGTCTGCTCTATATCTCCGGCGGCCTGCTGTCCACGGCGGAGCTGTCCATCTTCGAGGCCAAGAAGGAGCTCAACGTGTTCATTGCACGCTGCGTGCGCATGTACGGCTTTGCGGAAGAACTGCTCCACACCGATAAGGGCGAGGACTTCAACAAACTCTTCTCGCGCATCGAGAAATACGAGAACATCACCGACAACATGGAGATTGAGATCTGCGACTACCTCACGAAGGTGTCCGAGGGACGCCTTTCGGCAGAGTCCAAGGTGGAGATTCAGCGCATGATGCGCATGTGCGGAGAGTTGGAGAGCATCGGCGATTCCATCTACCACGCCGCCCGCACCATCTCCCGCAAGCGCCAATACGGCAAGGAGGACTTTACCGAGAAGCAATATCAGCACATCCACTCCATGATGCAGCTCACCCGCGAGGCCATGGAGCTGATGCAGTCCACCATCGAGCAGGGCGACCACCGCTATGTGGATCTCAATCGCAACTACAACCTGGAGCACGAGATCAACAACTACCGCAACCAGCTCCGGAATCAGAACATCACCGACATCAACAACAAGCTCTACGACTATCAGACCGGTGTCTTCTATATGGACCTCATCGCCGAGTGCGAAAAGGTGGGCGACTACGTCATCAACGTCATCGACGCCTCCGGCCTGAAAGAGAAATATCCGACTAAAGTGGTGAAAGGTTAAGGAGAGAGATTATGAGAACGTTTTGGAACATCAAGGGCGGCCTCCATTCGATGGAGGAGTGGCAGAGCGGCTGCTGGATTCAGATCACCTGCCCGACGGACGAAGAGGCCGACTACTTGGAGAAGACTCTCGGCATGCCCGACTATTTTCTCGGTGACATCGCCGATACCGACGAGAGAGCCCGCTACGAATACGACGACGGCTGGCAGCTCATCATCATGCGCATCCCCTACGTCAAGGAGGTGCGGTCGCGCACGCCCTACACCACCATCCCTCTGGGCATCATCATGAAGGACGACATCCTCATCACCGTGTGCCACTTCGAGACCAACATGATGATCGACTTCGTCACCTTCCACCAGAAGCGCGGCACGGGCTTCACCGACGCCGTGGATTTTGTCTTCCGCGTGTTCCTCTCCTCCGCCGTGTGGTATCTGAAGCGCCTCAAGCAGATCAACCTGCTCATCGACAAGAGCAAGCGCAACCTCGACCACCACATCGACAACGCCGACCTCATCTCGCTCTCGCGACTGCAGGACTCTCTGACCTATTTCATCACCTCCATCCGCGGCAACGAAAATCTGCTCTCGAAACTAAAGTTCAAGCTGCCCGTGGACGATCTCGACGCCGACCTCATCGAAGACGTCAACATTGAGATGACCCAGGCCCGCGAGTCGGCCGGCATCTACACCAACATCCTGGAATCCACGATGGACACCTACGCCAACATCATCAACAACAACATGAACGGTGTGATGCGCGTCCTGACCTCCATCTCTATTATCCTCATGTTCCCCACCCTCATCTCCTCGCTCTTCGGCATGAACCTTGTCAACGGCATGGAGTCGGAGACATGGGGCTTCCCCGTGGCCCTGATACTCTCTGTGGTCACCACCGCCGTCTTCTGGTGGTACTTTCATCGCAAACAATGGATCTGAATATGGAAACAGAAAACACACCGCTCTACTCCTCTAAGGAGGAAGTAGTGGCACGCGTGCAGGCACTGGCTGCCGGCACCACCTCCGGCGACAAACAGGAGATTGACCTCCTGAAGTCGCTCTACTACAAATTTCACAACCAGGAAGTCATTGCGGCCCGTCAGGCCTTCATCGACGGCGGCGGCGAGGCCGAGGCCTTCATTCCCGACGTTGACACGCTCGAACCGCAATTCAGAGAAGCCATACAAACCCTCCGCCAGCGCCGCGCCGAAGAGATGCAGCGCCTGGAGCAGGAGCGTGTGAAGAATCTCGACCGCAAGCTCGACATCCTGGAGCGCATCAAGGAGATGGCCCTCACGCCTGAGGATGCAGCCAAGAACTTCTCCGAGTTCAAGCAACTGCAGGCCTCCTTCAAGGAAGGCGGCCCCGTGCCCCCCGAGCGCGCCACCGAGATATGGAAGAACTATCAGCTCTACTGCGAGCAGTTCTACGACCTGCTGAAGATGGGTCACGAGATGCGCGAATACGACTTCCGCAAGAATCTGGAGCAGAAGCTCCTCCTCTGCCAGCGCGCCGAAGCGCTCGCCGACGTGGAGGACGTGCTCAGCGCCTTCGACACCTTGCAGCATCTGCATCAGGAGTGGAAGGAGATCGGCCCTGTGGAGAAGGATTTGCGCGAAGATCTCTGGAACCGCTTCAAGGCCGCTTCCACCGTCATCAACAAGCGCCACCAGGCCTACTACGACGCCATCAAGGCCGAGGAGGAGGAAAACCTCAAAAAGAAGGAGGCCCTCTGCGAGAAGGTGGAGGCCGTCGACACCGCTCCGCTCAACACTTTCGCCGACTGGGATGCCATCGCCAAAGACATTCAGGCCATGCAGTTGGAGTGGCGCAACATCGGTCGCGCGCCGCAGAAGGACAATCAGGCCGTCTATGAGCGTTTTCGCACCGCCTGCGACAAATTCTTCACTGCCAAACAGGCCTACTTCAAGGCCGTGAAGGCCAACATCAACGAAGCGCTTGATAAGCGTCGCGCCCTCGTGGAGAAGGCCGAAGCCCTCAAGGACAGCCGGGAATGGAAGGAAACCGCCGAAGCTCTCATCCAGCTGCAGAAGGAGTGGAAGGAGCTCGCCGCCACGCCGCGCAAGCAGAGCGAACAGCTGTGGCAGCGCTTCAAGGCCGCCTGCGACGCCTTCTTCGAGGCTCGCAAAGCCAACTGGGAGGAGACGCGCCAGCAGCGTGAAGCCGACCGCGAAGCTCTTCGCGCACGCGCCAAAGTATTCAAGGAGAAAGCCGAGGCCCGTACTCAGAAGCACGCCGAACACATTCAGGAACTTATCGACGGCGACCGCCAGAAACTCAAGCGCGCTTACGACGCCATCAAGGCCGAGTTGCAGAGCTACGAGAACAACATCGGTTTCCTCACCGCCGCCTCCAAGAAGGGCAACAGCCTCATCGACCAGACACAGAAGAAGATAGAGTCGCTCAAGAAGGACCTCGAACAAATCGCCCAGAAACTCAAAGAGTCATGAAACACTTTCTTGCCGTCGACCTCGGCGCCACCAGCGGACGCACGATTCTCTCGTCCGTGGAGGCCGGCAAGGTCGTCATGCGCGAATACACCCGTTTCCGCAATCCTCAGATTCCCTTCGCCAGCCATCTCTATTGGGACCTCCCCCAGCTCTTCAACGAGATTCTCGAGGCCCTGAGAAAGCTTGCCGCAGAGGGCGTCACCGTCGAGAGCATCGGCATCGACACCTGGGGCTGCGACTTCGCCTTCTTCCGCCCCGACGGCCAGCTCGCCGCGCTGCCCTACTGCTACCGCGACACCCACACCGACGGCGCTATGGAGCGCTACTTCGCCGACCGGCTGCCGCGCGAGGAGGTCTATCGCAAGACGGGCATACAGTTTATGCCCTTCAACTCCCTCTTCCAGTTCGACGTCATCCGCCGCAGCGGCTTCTGCGCCGACGGCCTCTCGGTGGCCTTCATTCCCGACGCGCTGGCCTATATGCTCACGGGGCGCATGGTGTGCGAATACACCGTCGCCTCCACTTCCCAGCTGCTCAACCCCGTCACGGGCGACCTCGATGAAGACCTGCTTGCGAGCGTCGGGCTGCAGCGCAGTCAGTTCGGCCCGATGGTGCAGCCAGGCGAGCGCATCGGCTGCCTCACGCCACAACTGGCCGAATACACCGGAATGGGCTCCGTGCCCGTGGTGGCTGTGGCGGGGCACGACACCGCCTCCGCCGTGATTGCCGTTCCGGCCGAAGACGACAATTTTGCCTACCTCTCCTGCGGCACCTGGAGCCTCCTGGGCATCGAGAGCCCGAACCCCGTTATCACCGCAGAGAGCGCTGCCGCCAACTTCACCAACGAAGGCGGCATCGACGGCACCACACGCTTCCTCAAGAACATCACCGGCCTTTGGATTTTCGAGAACTGCCGCCGCGAGTGGGGCGAGAGCGTGCCTCAGAACGTTAACGACCTCAACGCCCTCTGCCTGGAGAGCAGCTTCGACGGACTCATCAATCCCGACGATCCCGCCTTTGCCCATCCCGTCTCGATGACGGAGGCCATACGCAGCAGCTTCGCCTCGCGCGGAGAATCCGCTCCCGAGACGCCGGCCGACTTCGTGCGCTGCATCTTCTGCTCTCTGGCCCGCCGCATCCACGAGGTGCTCGATCTGCTCACGGGGCTCTCGCCCCATCCCGTTGAGCGCCTGCACGTCATCGGCGGAGGCAGCCTCAACCGCCACCTCATGCAGTTCATCGCCGGAGAACTCGGGATGCCCGTCATCACCGGCCCCGCCGAAGGCACCGCCCTGGGCAACACTCTGGTGCAGCTGCGCGCTTCGGAGCGCGAATGGCTCTCCCTGTCCGAACTGCGCCGCATCGTCCGCAACTCCATTAACACAAACATCTATAGACCATGACATCAGAACTTATCTCCAAAGCCTACGCCATAGCCAAAGAGCGCTATGCCGAGACCGGTGTGGACACCGAGGCCGCTTTGGCTCTTCTTCAGGACTTCCACCTTTCCATGCACTGCTGGCAGGCCGACGACGTACACGGCTTCGAGGTGCAGGCCGGCGACATGAGCGGCGGCATCCAGTCCACCGGCAACTTCCCCGGCGCCGCCCGCAACATCGACGAACTGCGCGCCGACGTGCTCAAAGCCAAGAGCCTCATCCCCGGCAGCCACCGTCTCAACCTGCACGAGATTTACGGTGACTTCAAGGGCAAAGCGGTGGACCGCGACGAAGTCACCGTGGAGTATTTCCGGTCGTGGATCGATTGGGGCAAGGAGACGGGCACGCAGCTCGACTTCAACTCCTCTTCCTTCTCCCATCCCAAGAGCGGCTCGCTCACGCTGGCCAATCCCGACGAGGGCATCCGCAAGTTCTGGATCGAGCACACCAAGCGCTGCCGCGACATCGCCAACGCCATGGGTGAAGCTCAGGGCGACCCCTGCATCATGAACCTCTGGGTGCACGACGGCTGCAAGGACGTTTCCGTCAACCACGCCCTCTACCGCCGTCTGCTCAAGCAGTCGCTCGACGAGATCTTCTCTAAGAAGCAGCCCATGATGAAGGACTGCATCGAGGGCAAGGTGTTCGGCATCGGCCTGGAGAGCTTCACCGTCGGCAGCCACGACTTCTACACGGCCTACGCCGCACAGAACGACAAGATTCTCACCATCGACACGGGCCACTATCATCCCACCGAGATGCCCGGCGACAAGGTGTCGGCCGTCCTGCCCTTCATCAAGGAACTCATGCTGCACGTCTCGCGCCCCGTCCGCTGGGACTCCGACCACGTGACCATCATGGATGACCCCACGCAGGATCTCTTCTTCGAGATAGTGCGCGCCGACGCCCTCAGCCGCGTGCACTACGGCCTCGACTTCTTCGACGGCAGCATCAACCGCATCGGCGCCTATGTCATCGGTTCGCGTGCAGCCCAGAAGTGCATGCTGCGCGCCCTGCTGGAACCCCGCGAGCGCATCTCCGCTCTCGAGCTCAAGGGCGAGGGCTACAAGGTGCTCGGCCTCATCGAGGAGCAGAAGGCCATGCCCTGGCAGGCTGTTTACGACGAGTTCTGCCTGCGCAACAACGTGCCTGTGGGCGAAGCCTACATGAAGGAAATCGACCGCTACGCCGCCGAGGTGACGGACAAGCGATAAGCCCCCGAGCCCTATGTCACAACACAGCAGCCTCAAGAGCACCGTTGCGGTGTCTCTCACCAACTATCTGGATGCCGGCGCCATCGTCGCCGGCGCCAGCGGCCTGACCCTCTGGCAGAAATATCTCGGACTCTCCGAGGTGCATCTGGGGTGGCTCAACTTCATCAGCGCCAACTGCCTGGGCGCCGCCATCGGCGCCATCATCGGCGGCTTTCTGGCCGACCGCTACGGGCGCCAGTTCATCTTCACCTACAACCTGCTGGTCTATATGACGGGCGTGCTGCTCGTCATGCTCAGCGTCAACTTCCCCATGCTGCTGGCGGGCTTCCTCGTCACGGGCATCTCCGTCGGCGTAGGCGTGCCGGCTTCGTGGACCTACATCAGCGAGAGCTCCGAGGTGAACACACGCGGCCGCAACATCTGCATCTCCCAGATGTCGTGGGGCGTGGGCCCGATGGTCATCCTGCTTCTGGGCATGTTCTTCGCGCCCGGCGGCTATCTCTTCTCCTGGGTGGAAGCGCTGGCCCATGCCGTCGGCGGCGAGACGCTGGCGGGCGATGCGCTCAACGTGTTCTCATCGCGCGTGGTGTTCTTCTCGCTCTTCGTGGTGGCCTTCATCGCCTGGAACCTCCAGCGCAGCCTGCAGGAGAGCAGCGAGTTTGAAGCCACTCAGGCCAGCGGCAAAAAGACCGGTCTCATCGACAACATCCGCGTGCTTTTCCAGAACCGCATCGCACTCGGCACCGCCTGCTTCCTGGCCACCATCTACCTCACGTGGAACCTCGTGGCCTCCGTCCTGGGCTTCTTCCTGCCGCACATCTACGAGACGGCGGGCGGCATCAGCAACGAGCAGGCCAACTGGATTGCCTCCACGCAGTGGATGGCCACCGTCGTCACCACGCTGGGCCTTTCCTTCCTGCTCGACCGCATCAGCCATCGCTTTGTTTACATCCTGGGCCTTCTGATTGCCATCATCGCCTGGGTGCTCATCGTCACCGTGGGCGTCAACAGCCGTGCGGTGCTTTGGGGCTTCGCCCTCCTGTGGGGCGTGCAGAGCGGCCTCTCGGTGCAGATCTTCTATGCCCTGTGGGGCTCGGAGCTCTTCCCGGCCAAGTTCCGCGCTGGCGCTCAGGGTCTGATGTTCTTTGTCGTGCGCGGCCTCTCGGCTGTGTGGGGCATTGTCTTCACGATGATCTACGGCCCCGCCGGCGAAGGCTTCACGCTGGCCTCCTGGTGCATGATCCTGCTGCTGGTCATCTCGCTCGTTGTGGGCGTCATCGGCTGCCCGAACACACGCGGCAAGAGCCTGGAGCAAATCACCCGCGAACGCTACGGGGACAACTATTAAAGTTGAAAGTTGAAAGTTAAAAGTTGAAAGCTATATGAAATCCATTCTCGAAGGCCGTCCCGAACTCAAAGCCGTCATCGACCAGATTGCCGAAGTCACCGGCTACCTCTGGCAAAAGGGCTGGGCCGAGCGCAACGGCGGCAACATCACCGTCAACGTCACCGAATACATGGACGAGGCCTGCCGCGCCTTGCCCGCCATCTCGAAGCCCGTCTCCATCGGGCTCACTCTGCCCCATCTCAAGGGCAAGTATTTCTATTGTAAAGGTACGGGCAAGCGCATGCGCGACCTGGCCCGCCAGCCAATGCAAAACGGCTCCATCGTGCGCATCCTCGACGACTGCGCCTCCTATGAGATTATCGCCGACGAACCCGTGATGCCCACCTCCGAGCTGCCCACGCATCTGGCCCTGCAGAACTATCTGCTCGAAACCGGCAGCCGCTACAAGGCCACGCTCCACACGCATCCCATCGAGCTGGTGGCCATGAGCCACATCCAGCGCTTCCTCAAGGGCGACGAGATGACGCGCGTCTTGTGGAGCATGATTCCCGAAACGTTGGCCTTCGCTCCCCTGGGCATCGGCATCGTGCCTTACGGCCTGCCCGGCAGCGTCTCCCTGGCCGAAGCCACTCTGGAACAGATCAAGACCCACGACGTGGTGCTTTGGGAGAAGCACGGCACCGTAGCAGTCGGCACCGACATCATGGACGCCTTCGACCAGACCGATGTGCTCTGCAAGGCGGCCCACATCTACATGTGCGCCCGCAACATGGGCTCCGAGCCCGACGGCATGACGGCCGAGGCCATGAAGGAGGTGCAGGACGTCTTCCATCTGCCCACTTCGCGCCCCTGTTGAACCTTTAACTTCCCTTCCTGCCCTATGAAAAGATTTGCTTTCAAGATGTATCTCAAGCCCGGCTTCGAGAAGGAATACGAGAAGCGCCACGCCGCACTCTGGCCCGAGCTCAGGAAGATGATCAAGGAGGCCGGCGTCTCCAACTACAGCATCTACTGGGACCGCGACACCAACATACTCTTCGGCTATCAGGAGGTGGCCGACGGCGCTGCCAACACGCAGGATGTCTCTCAGGCCGACGAGGTCACGCTCAAGTGGTGGGCCTACATGAAGGACATCATGGAGACCAACCCCGACAACTCTCCCGTCACCGTCCCCATGCAGGAAGTCTTCCACCTCGACTGAATCCCGCAAAACCATGAAATCCAACACCCTGCGCGGCGTCAGCTTCGTCATCATCTTCGCCGTCTACGTCGTCGCCTTCATCTTCGGCCTGGTCTGCTTCGAGGCAGCCAGGGAGTCGATGCCCGAGCTGTGGGCGGTGCTGCTGGCCGACGTGCTGACTACGGTGGCGGTGTGGGCCTTCGGCGTGGCCTGCCGCAACGTCTCCGTCTACGACCCCTATTGGAGTGTGGCGCCGCCCCTCGTCTTCACGGCGTGGGCCTTCTATAAGGACTGCTTCACGCTGCCCGTCGTGCTACTGCTCGTTGCCGTGTGGTATTGGGGCATCCGCCTCACGGGCAATTGGGCCTACACCTTTCGCGGTCTGGCCCACGAGGACTGGCGCTACACTCGCTACCGCGAGTCGCAGCCTCCCCTACTTTTCCAGATGACCAACCTCTGGGGCCTCAACATGGTGCCCACACTGGTGGTCTTTGCCGCCATGCTGCCGGGCTTCGCTCTCTATGAGGGTGCGGAGGCCGGAGCGCTCACCTGGATCGGCTTTGCCGTCTGCCTCATGGCCGCCACCATCCAGTTCGTCTCCGACATCCAGATCCACCGCTTCCGTCGCGAGCATCCCGGGCAGTATTGCACCGCCGGCCTTTGGCGCCACGGGCGTCATCCCAACTATTTCGGCGAGATCTCGATGTGGTGGGGCGTCTGGCTGATGTACGCCGCAGAGGGCGGCCTGGACTGGCTCGTCATCGGTCCGCTCATCGTCACGGCGCTGTTTCTCTTCGTCAGCATCCCCATGATGGAGCGCCGCCAGCTCGCCAACAAACCGGGCTACGCCGACTATCGCCGGCGCACCCGCATGCTCATTTAAGCATTAGGGAAAAATCCCTCCGAAGCCGCGCCTTCGTTAGAAGACGTGGCCGAGGTTGAGCAGGAAGTCCACCTTCTTGGTGTGGTTGCTGTAGCCAAAGGAAGCGCCGACTGGACCGAAGATGCTGTTGTAGTAGTAGGCCACCTGACCGCCGATGAGGGCCTTGTTGTCGAAGATGCCGCCCACCTTGTCCGACTGTGCACCGACGGCGGCGCGCAGCAGGATGTAGTGCTTCTTGCCGATGCGCTCCTGGGCCTGCAGCTGTGCGGCCACGAAGTGCTTCTGGACAAACTCCACGTTGCCGATGCCGGCGAAGGGCATCTGCTGCTCGACGTAGTGGCCGAACCAGTTGCCGCCGATGGTGTTGCCGAAGATGGTGGGCGTCTCGTCGCCGAAGAGCAGACGTCCGTAGAGCATGGGCTGCAGGGTGAAGCGCTTACCCATGGTGAACGACATACGCCAATCGGCGCTCACCTCGTGCATGCCGGAGGTCTTCCCCACTTTTTTGCCGAGATCATCGAGCACGTCGAGCTGCGTGAAGTCGTTGGTCACATAGGCGTATTCAGCCTTGAAGCGTGCGCCCTGCGTGGGGAAATACCAGTGGTCCTCGCTGTTGTAGTTCACACGGGCGCGGTAGCTGATGAAGTGCTGGTTGGGCAGCGTCACGCGCACGGCGTGGTCCGATCCGAGCTTGTCGAGATAGTGCACGTAATCCCAGCGCAGTCCGACTTGCACGTTGAAGTTGCGCAGGTCGAAGTTGAAGGGCGTCAACTCGGCCTGGCTCTGATTGTAGCGTACGTCGTAGTCGAGGTCACCCTCCTTATAGACGTCCACATCGTAGTGGCGGAAGATGTAGCTGAGCTTGGGGCGCGTGAAGAAGGCGGGATGCACGGTGAAATCGCCCTTGGCGAAGATGCGTTTGCCCAGACGCACGGTGAGTTCGGTGTTCACGGGGATGGAGGTCCTCAGAGGCACGGTGGCGCCCAGCTGCAGGGCGGCGTGCTCCTCCTGATCGTAGCGGGCACCGATGTGCAGCAGCATCGACTTGCGGTTGCCTACGGAAATCTCCACGCGCACACCGTCGCTCTCGGGGATCACGTCGCACTCGGCGCTCTGGTAGAAGAGGTCCATGCGCAGACAGGTGGTGATGAGCTGCACGGTGGTGGCGTCGATGCTGTCGTTCTTGTCCAGCTTGAATTTGCGGCGCAGGAACTGCTCGTCGTGCTTCGTCAGGTTGCCGAAGTTGTAGCTCTTGACGTATTGCTTCTCAGTGAGCACCTTGGGGCGCAGCGGCTGGTGGATGACGGGGCGGAAGCTGTCGTCGATGCCGATCTTCTTCTTCAGGGCGATGATTTCGTCCCAGTGCTGGTTGCCGGCCAGTTCGCCGCGATCGATGAGCGAGTCGATGGCCTCGGTGGTGAAGCTACCGGTGCTGTAGCCCCTCACGTCGACCTTCATGTGGAGGTCGGTGATGGCGAGGTTCTCCTCCACCTTGTTCTTACAGTTCACATCGACGATCTGTCCGATGATGCTCAGCGTGCCGCCCAGGTCTTCGGCCGTCTTGGCGTCGCCCTGCACGGTGACGCCGATGATCACCTCGGCGCCCATCTCACGGGCCAAGTCGGCGGGATAGTTGTTCTTCAGACCGCCGTCCACCAGCACCATGTCGCCCATCCTCACGGGCGCAAACACGGCGGGGATGGCCATGGAGGCGCGCATACACTGCCACAGGCGTCCGCTGTGGAAGTCCACCTCGCTGTTGTCCACGATGTTGGTGGCCACGCAGGCGAAGGGGATGCAGAGGTCTTTGTTGAAGTCGAGCGAGTCGTTGTAGCCCATGCAGACGCGCTGAAAGAGCTCGGCCAGGTTCTTGCCCTTGACCAGTCCGCCGGCGTTCTTGTCGCGCTTGCCGAAGGCGAAGCCCGTCGAGAAGACGTAGGTGTTGCTCTTCTCGCGGTCGTCGAGGCTCTGGTTGCGCAGGTTTTCCTTATCGGTGATCACGTAGCCCCAGTCCTGCTTCATCACCAGCGAGTCGAGGGCCTCGGCATTGTAGCCGATGGCATAGAGACCACCGATGATGCTACCCATCGAGGTGCCGGTGATGACGTCCACGGGGATGCCGGCCCTCTCCAGCACTTTCAGCACGCCGATGTGCGCCATGCCTTTGGCGCCGCCGCCGCTGAGCACCACGCCCACCTTCTTGCGTCGGGGGACCTGTGTGGCTGCTTCGTGTGCAGCGATGTCTTCCGCACTGTGGTGCACGGGTGCGATGCTGTCGCTTTGTGCCTGCAGGCTGCTGCCGCTCATCAGCGCGGCCAGACTCAGGAGTATCACTTTCAAGGTTTTCATAGCCTTCATAATGTTTATATTTGTTAAATTCTGTGCAAAAATCGTAAAAATCGCTGAAACACACCGCCTCCGTGCATCAAAAAATTGCCTTACAGTCATTTTTTTATACTTTTTGCCCGCAGGACGAGACAAAAAGAACGCCGGAGCAATTCCGGCGGTCTATTGTTTTTTTACCACTTCGCCTCGTAGACGAAGTCGTCGGCGGCATTGCCGGTGCCGTTGACCTGGTGCCAACGAATCTTGAAGGGCCGCGCGCCCCAAATAAACGACTTGCCGGGCTTCGGCAGCGGCCTTCAACACGGTCTTGCTCTTGTCGAAGATGCCCTTCGATTTGGCCACCCATGCGCTGATTTCATCCTTCGTGTCGGCAGCAGTGTGCTTCTCCTGACGCGTCCAGATGGTGCCGTTCTTGATGAAATCGTTCTTCAAGTGACTGGCCAAATAGTCCTCCACAGCCTTGTTGGCGGGCTCTACCGTCATCACCCACTCCTGCTTGAAGCGCGCCGGGCATGATGACCACCTCGGCCCGGTCGATGCCGACGGCGTTGACGGCGCGAGCCACAAGGGCTTTGCCCTCTCCGGTGTAGTCGCCCGCGAAGACGAAGGCGGGGCGGGTAATCTTGGTGGTGAGCTGGTCAGCCGTGGGCTGAGCGGGCATTTCCTCATACTGCGTCTGCTCTGTGGCGGCGGGGGCTACAGGGTCGGCAGACGTCACGGGGTCGTCGTCTTTGCTGCACGATGATGCAGCAAGGCCGCAGGCAAGGATGGCGGCCGGCATCCACAAACAGGATTTTTTCATCATTAAAACGTTTTTCATTCCTTAGGGGGGGGTATATGTTACACGCCGCAAAAACACTCATTTTTCCTTAATCTTCTGCATTTCGGTGATTATTTTTTTTTCTAAAAGCACGTCGGTAGCAATTATTTTTCGTATCTTTGCCGCCAAGATTGACAACAAACAAACCGAAACCGAAAAAAAATGAACGGAAAATTTCTGAAAAAAGCCTTCGCCGTGCTGCTCACGGGAGCGGCACTCGCCTCATGCAGCGATGACAACAAGGAAACGCTGCGCCAGCCCGACAACTACATGACCCCCAATCAGGCCGAAGTGGCCGTGCTCTACTATTCGCTGGGCGGCGGCGACCTGGACGCCTCCACCGAATTTGACTTCTGCAAGGCTGCCTCCGAAATAGCCGGCAGTGTCAAAAACGTGCGCTATTTAGTGCAGCACAAATACAGCGGCAAAGAAGGATACGAAGCGTATCTCGAGAGGACAAAGAAGAATGAACGCAACTACAACTACGTCATGAGCGGAGATTTCGGCGGCGTCTATCGCTACGAACTGCTGTGGGGACTGGTGAACCCCAACATGCAGAACGAAAACTTCTGGAGCGCCGGCGAAAAGATGCTCAACATCGGCGAATACAAAATCGGCGATGCCGCCTATCAGATGTATCAGCCCGCCAACATGGCCGAATTTATCCGCTGGAGCATGATGAAAGCACCCGAAGCCCAATCGTTCGTGCTCTGCATGGGCGACCACGGCGGCGGCTACAACCCCACCAGCGACTTCGACAAGAAGAACCTCACCAAAGGCATCCTCTACGACGACAACATGAGCGAGAAACCCTGTATGTCGCCCCAGGAAATCGCTGCCGCCCTCAATATGCTCAGCGCTAAGGAGCGCGCCAAAATCAAAATCCTCTGCTTCGACTGCTGCATGATGAACAACCTGGAGACGCTGGCCGAACTCAAGGGACTCGTGCCCTACGTCATTGCCTCCAGCCATTCGGTGCCCGCCGCCGATCAGGGCGTTTTCGTCAGGTGCATGGGACAGTCAAGAGGGCAGCTCGGCGCAATGGCCGAAGCAAGCAAGGCGTACATCACCGAAGTGCAGAAAAAACTCAAGAAGGAATTTGTTGACGAAGGCCGGAAAAATGCCTTCACACGCAATCTCGACTTCACCGTGACCGACATGAGCAAAATGGACGCCCTGTTGACCGCCATAAAGAATATGAGGGAGTTCCTCACCGGCGAAAGCAACGCCGCGACGCTGACCGCAAAGAAAGAAGGATACGATAAGGCCGCAAGCCAGTGTTACCACTTCTTCAACAGCGCGCCCTTCTACGACCTGGTGGACTACGTCAACAAACTGAGCGAACACGTGTTTGCCGACAACGAAGAGTTTAAGACACTCGCAGCGGAAGTGAAGAAAGCCGCCAAGGCCGCCATGTATGCCCACGCCGGCCACTCCTACTCGCTCGACCCCGAGAACGGCGACGACCTGAAGGGTCACACCTTCACCTACAGCATCACGCTGGGCAGCAATGCCGCCCGCTACAACTTCACGGGAGAAGCCGAAGACACCAACCCCAATCAAGGCGCCATCGTGATTTGCCCGCAGGACGGAGACGGCACCGCCGAAGACAACTACAGGAGGGATATCCTGCTGGAGGACGGCAACATGCGCTACCACATCTGGCAGTCCGGCGATCCCGGTGACAACCAGAGAATCTTTGACAAGAAACATCCCCACTCCGCCTCTTACAAGAGCTGGGCGGAGACCTACGAAAAGACCGCCTTCGACAAAGCCACCGGATGGAGTCAGTGGATGAAAAAGAACCCCGGACTCCCCATCGGCAATCCGCCCACCGACGACAGCGACGAGAGCGGCGACTGGTTGCTGGACTACCTCTATTGAAAAGCAGAAATGTGAACGTCTGACCGGCTCAACCGCGCACGCTGTCAAAGTCATCAAGGACAGCGCGCTCGGGAGCACGGTCGCAGAGGGAAACGACGGCGATGCACAGCGCCGACACCAGGAAGGCGGGCAGCAACTCGTAGATATCCCACACGCCGCCCAAAGGACGCACACCGTATTTCCACACGAAGACCATCACGCCGCCGGCTGTCATGCCCGCAACAGCGCCCCGCAGCGTGGTGCGGCGCCAGAAGAGGCTCGCCAGCATCACCGGGCCGAAGGCCGCACCGAAGCCCGCCCACGCAAAGGCCACCACATTGAAGATGGAGCTGTCGGGATTCCACGCCAGCACCAGAGCGACCAGAGCCACAGAGACGATGGTCAGGCGCGCCAGCGTCATCGACGTGCGCGCGGAGACCTTCACGCGGAGGACGTCCTGAAGGATGTTGTCGGAGAAGCTCGACGCCGCCGTGAGCAGCTGGGAGTCGGCAGTGGACATCGTGCAGGCCAGGATGCCGGCCAGCACCACACCGGCCACAAGGGCCGCAAGGGCGCCGTGAGAGGCCAGCACGCGGGCCAGCTCGATGATGGTGCTCTCGGCAGCGCTGGTGGTGGCGAACAGGGGGATGGCCCCCAGCTTGGCGGCGGAGTAGCCGATGAGACCGAGGGCAATGGCCACAAACATGGAGATGAAGACCCACACGGTGGCGATGCGCCGCGAGGTGGCTATCCGACGCTCGTCGCGGATGGCCATGAAGCGCAGCAGGATGTGGGGCATGCCGAAATAGCCCAAACCCCAAGCCATCATGGAGACAATGTTAAGCCAGCCGTAGGGCTCTGCGGCACCATCGGTGTGCGTCTCCGTCAGCGAGAGGTAACCCGGCAGCTGCTCGGCGTTGTAGATCACCATCTGAATACCGCCGGCGATATCCAGAGCGAAGACCACGATGAAGACGAGCGCCAGCGTCATGACGATGCTCTGGATGAGGTCCGTCATCGAGACGGCCATGAAGCCGCCCATCACCGTGTAGGCCACAATGATGAAGGCGCCCGCGAGCATGCTCTCGTGGTAGGGGAAGCCGAAGAGGCTGTGGAGCAGCGTGCCCACGGCCTTGAAGCCGCTCGCCGTGTAGGGCACGAAGAAGATGAGGATGATGACGGCCGAGATGCACATGAGGATGTTGCGGCTGTCGCGGAAACGCTTGGAGTAGAACTCGGGAATTGTCACCGCCCCCACACGGATGGTGTAGCGGCGCAGACGGCGCGTGACCAGCAGCCAGTTCATATAGGTGCCGATGCCCAGACCCAGCACCGTCCAGAAGGGATCGGCCAGACCCGTGATGTAGGCCAGACCGGGAATGCCCATCAGCAGCCACGAACTCATGTCGGAGGCTTCGGCACTCATGGCTGCCACGAAGGCGCCGAGCTGGCGGCCGCCCAGATAAAACTCTGCCGAAGAGGCGGTCTTGCGGCGACCGTAGTAGTAGCCGATAAACAGCATCAGGGCCAGATAGACCGCGAAAGAAGTGAGAATCAAAGCCTGTGTCATCATTCATTCACGTTTTTGGAGTTCACACCGTCGCGCCAGAGGAACCAGGCAGCCACGAGGGTGCCGGAGATGCTGTGGTAGGCGCACGACACGGCACAGGGCACCACCGCCAGCGCCGCCATCGGATTGAGCGCCAGCACGGCCGGATTGGCGAAGAAGTTGCGCGAGAGCACTGTGGCCATACCCGCATTCTGCATGCCCACCTCAATGGACAGCGTGCGCTTCTTGGCCACGGGGAAGCGATAGAGGACACCCACGCCGTAGCCCAGGAGATAGCCGGCGAAGTTATGGCAGGTGACCACCGCCAGAGTGAGGCCGATAAGGCTCCAGCCCTGAGACAGAAGCTGCGGCTTCACCGTGAAAATCACACCGCCCACGATGAGCGCCAGACAGCACACGCTGAGCACGGGGAGCAGCGGACGCAGCGTCTCGCCGTTCCAACGGCGCAGCGCCTCGGTGCGCGAGAGCAGGAAGTTTATCACCACGCCCAACGTGACGGGCAGCAGCGTGACCAGCAGGATGTTGAGAAACATGCCCTTGGCATCCACGGCAATCTCCGCACCGGCCAGCTGGAGCACCAGCAGCGGAGTGACGAAGGGGGACAGCAGTGTGGACACCGTGGTCATCCCCACCGAATAGGCCACATCGCCGCGACAGAGGAAGCTCATGATGTTGCTCGACACGCCGCCGGGACAGCAGCCCACCAGGATGATGCCTACCGACATGAAGGGGTCGAGACGAAACACGTGCGTAAGCACCAGAGCCACGAGGGGCATGATGGTGTACTGCGCCACCGCGCCGATGAAGATGTCCATCGGACGCGTGAAAAGGATGCGGAAATCATCGAGCGACAGGGTGAGGCCCATCGTCAGCATGATGAGACCGAGGATGACGGAAGCACGCTGGCCCTGCTGCACCCAGCCGAAGAGGTCGGGAAAGAAGAAGGCCACCACCGCCGTGAGGATGATGATTACGCTGGTGTAGCGCGAGAAGAAACTGGAAATCTGTAGAAGCATTATAATAAGGAGTTGTATAGTTCGTACATCTGCTGCGTGAGACACACGGGGTCGAACGTGCGGCGGCAATAGTCGCCGCCCTCCCGGGCCAGACGCCGGCGCAGCGCTTCATCGTCCACCAGGCGCTGCATTTGGGCGGCCATAGCCTCTATGTCGTCGGGCGCACAATAGAGCGCACCGGGGCCTGCGGCCTCAGGCAGCGAACTCACCGTGGAGGTGAGCACCGGGCAACCCGAGAGGAGCGCCTCCACCACAGGGAGGCCGAAGCCCTCGTAGAAACTGGGATAGAGCATCGCCGTCGCACCCGCGTAGAGCCCGTGAAGGCGCTCCGTGGAACTGATGCTGCCCAGGAAGACAACATCGCGCTCCAGCCCCTGCTCCGCCACAAAGCGGCGGCACAGACGCTCGTAGTCTCTGCCCTGTCCCACCACCAGCAGGCGCGGACGGTTTTCGGCCGAAAGGCGGGCATAGGCCTTGAGGGTGGAGAAGAGGTTCTTGCGCGAATTGATGCTGCCCACGGAGAGCAGATAGGGAGCCTCCTCGGGCAGAGCACCCTCATAGGGGCTGTAGAACATACGCTGCACAGGCTGATAGACGACACGCACGCGCTCCGCAGGCACATCGTAGAAGCGCATCACGTCGCGCCGCGTGGATTCCGAGATGGCCACCACACAGTCGGCGTGACGCGCAGCGTGGCCGTACTTTATATCATAGATGCGGCGGTCGATGGGATGGTACATCGCCGGGAAGGTGCGCCAGGCGGTGTCGTGTATGGTCACCACGCTGCGCATACTCCCTGCGCGCGGAAGGTCGTAGGGCAGTTCGTTGGACAGGCCGTGAAAGAGCCGGCAGCCGTCAGCGGCCGCCCTGCGCCCGAGGCGGAAGGTGCGGGTGAAGGCCTTCTCGTCGTAGAGCACAGCGTCCACATCGGGAAACTGGCGCCTGAGGTCGCCCACAAGGGTGCGGCTGTAGTTGCCCAGCCCCGTATGGTTGTGGAAGTATCGCTTGGCGTCGAAACCTATTCGCATAATCTTTTTACTATTTCGTGGGGAGAGATGTCCATGCAGCGGAAGTCGCCCAGGCGGCAGGGTTTGCTGCCGTAGATGCTGCACGGGCGGCAGGACAGGTCGCGCTGGAGGCAGATGCTCCCGTCGCGCCCCCAGGGCAGGAAACCGCCCAGGGGATGTGTGGCGCCCCATAGGGTGAGCAGCCTGACGGGCGTCAGAGCCGCCAGGTGCATATTGCCGGAGTCCATCGTGAGCATGACGTCGAGCGAGGCAATGAGGTCCATCTCGGCCGCCAGGTCAGGCAGAGTGCCGACAACGCTCTCAACGCCCTCGTAGCGCGACGCCCACTGAAGCATGAGTTCCCGCTCTTCGGTGCCGGCGCCGAAGAGGTAAACACGGGCGCCCCGCTGACTCAGCAGGCCGACGACCCGCTCCATGCGCTCCAGGGGATAAATCTTGGTGGCATGAGCCGCAAAGGGGGCGATGCCGATGCGCAGGGGGGCATCAGCGGCACGCTCCGGGCGCTCCGGCCAGGAGAAGGCGGGCTGCGAAACATCCAGGCGCACAGGAAAGCCGATGCGCGACAGGGCTTCGGCATAGCGCACGAAAGAGGTCTGCTGCTGCGTGAGCGGGCGGGTGACGACAAAGTCGCGGCGGGCCCTGCGGTCCTTGACGATGTGCGCCGTGGGCACACCGCGCAGGCGGAACATGGGGCGCATGAGCTTGGTGCGCAGCACGTCGTGGAGGTCGCACACATGAGTGGGACGGACGCGTTCGCAGAGCTCGCCCACCAGGCGGGAAAGGCCGGTCAGGCCGTGATAGTCTCTGGGATTGACTCCGATGAAGCCGACATTGGCCGGGCAACGGCGGAAGATGCTCTCCACAAGGGGACGGGAGACCACCGTGATGTCGGTGTCGGGATACTGACGGGCAAGCAAACTGACAACGGGCACCGTCATCAGCACATCGCCCAAAGCGCTGAAACGAATGAGAAGAAGTCGCTTACTTCTGGCCATAGAGCACGGGATTCGTGCTGGGATCGTTGTACATCTTCATCTGGCGATAGACCTTCATGTACTTGCGGCCCTCGCGGATATCGGTGAGCAACTGGTCGATGGCCTGGGAGAGGTCCTTCTGCTGCTCAAGCAGGATGTCGAGCTTGCCCTGACAGAGCGCATGATGCTCGTCGGAAGCGTCCTTGCGCACGGCCTGCTCCTTCATGTGGTAAATCTTGAGCGCAAGGATGGACAGACGATCTACGGCCCAGGCGGGCGACTCGGTGTTGATGGTGGCGCCGGGCTGCACTTCCACGTCGCTGTAGAGCGAACGGAAATAGGAGTCGATGGCCTCAACGAGGTCGGTACGCTCCTGATTGCTGGCATCGATGCGGCGCTTGAGGGCCAATGCCTCCACGGGATCGATGTGGGGGTCGCGGATGATGTCCTCCAGATGCCACTGCACGGTGTCAATCCAGTTCTTCAGGTAGAGGTCGTGCTCAATGGAACCCTCTTCGAAGGGGTTCTGTATCGGCGCGTCCACATCGTCGGTGACGTGATAGTCCTCGATGGCGCGCAGGAAGATGTCGTTAGCGAGTGTGGTAAACATAATAAAAAAAAGAACGGTCGGCAGCCGTCAGTGGCCACCAACCGTTCCTGATGAGGGTTATTAGAGCTTCGGACCGGCAGCAACGAGAGCCTTACCGGCTTCGTTGGTCGTGTACTTGGCAAAGTTCTTGATGAAGCGGGCAGCCAAATCCTTGGCCTTCTCCTCCCACTGAGCGGGATCGGCGTAGGTGTCGCGAGGATCCAGGATGGCGGGGTTCACGTTGGGCAGAGCGGTGGGCACCTCGAAGTCGAACATGGGGATCTTCTTCGTCTCGGCCTTCAGGATGCTGCCGTCGAGGATGGCGTCGATGATGCCGCGCGTGTCGGGGATGGAGATACGCTTGCCGGTGCCGTTCCAACCGGTGTTCACCAGATAAGCCTTGGCGCCGCTCTTCTTCATCTTCTTCACGAGCTCCTCAGCATACTTGGTGGGGTGCAACTCGAGGAAGGCCTGGCCGAAACAGGCAGAGAAGGTGGGCGTGGGCTCGGTGATGCCGCGCTCGGTGCCGGCCAACTTGGCGGTGAAGCCGGAGAGGAAGTAGTACTGGCACTGCTCGGGCGTCAGGATGCTGACGGGAGGCAGCACGCCGAATGCGTCGGCAGAGAGGAAGATGACGTTCTTGGCCTCGGGACCTGCGCTCTTGCCGTTGACCTTCTTCACGATGTTGGTGATGTGGTCGATGGGGTAGCTGACGCGGGTGTTCTCGGTCACGCTCTTGTCGTTGAAGTCAATCTTGCCCTGAGCGTCAACGGTGACGTTCTCCAGCAGGGCGTCGCGCTTGATGGCGCCGTAGATGTCGGGCTCGTTCTCCTTGGAGAGGTTAATCACCTTGGCGTAGCAGCCGCCCTCGAGGTTGAACACGCCCTCGTCGTCCCATCCGTGCTCGTCGTCACCAATCAGCAGACGCTTGGGGTCGGTGGACAGAGTGGTCTTGCCGGTGCCGGAGAGACCGAAGAAGATGGCGGTGTTCTTACCCTCCATGTCCGTGTTGGCAGAGCAGTGCATGGAAGCGATGCCCTGAAGAGGCAGGTAGTAGTTCTGCATGGAGAACATGCCCTTCTTCATCTCGCCGCCGTACCAGGTGTTGATGATCACCTGCTCGCGGCTGGTGGTATTGAAGGCCACACAGGTCTCGCTGTTCAGACCGAGCTCCTTGTAGTTCTCCACCTTAGCCTTGGAGGCGTTGTAGATAACGAAGTTGGGCTCGAAGTTCTCCAACTCTTCCTTGGTGGGCTGGATGAACATGTTCTCTACGAAATGAGCCTGCCAAGCCACCTCAACGATGAAGCGCACGGCCAAACGGGTAGCCTTGTTGGCACCGCAGAAAGCATCCACCACGTAGAGCTCCTTGTTGGAGAGCTCCTTCTTGGCGATCTCCTTCACCTGGGCCCATACGGCCTCGCTCATGGGGTGGTTGTCGTTCTTGTAGCCCTCAGTGGTCCACCACACCTTGTCGTGGCTCTGAGCGTCGTCGACGATGTACTTATCCTTGGGGCTGCGGCCGGTGAAGATACCGGTCATCACGTTCACAGCACCGAGCTCGGTCTCCTGGCCCTTCTCGTAGCCGGTCAGAGCGGGGTTGATCTCAGCCTTGTAGAGCTCCTCGTAAGAGGGATTGTGGGCAATCACGGTAGAGCCCGTGATGCCATACTGGGTTAAATCCAATTTTGCCATTGTTTTAAACACTTTTATAGGGTTAATACATTATTGCGCCTACAAAAGTAGGAAAAAGTTGCGACATAAGCCCCAAACGGGGAAAATATTTATCACATTTTAGCACTTTTCGGACAGAGAAAGCCCTTCCCCGCCCCAAAAGTGCCCTCTACGAGGGCGTCATTTGTTCTTCTTGTTCTGCTCGCGCTCGGCGTTGCGGTGCTGGATCGTTTTCTCCTTGTCGGCCTTTTGCTTGGTGAGCTCCTCGGGCTTCTGACGAAGCAGGGGAATGCCGCGCGGCTCCCAATCCTGCTCCACATCCCACATGGCGCGCACGTTCATCGGCTGGGGGAAGTAGAACATCTGCTCGGGCTGGAGCCCCTCGTCGTAAGCGCCCGTATCCCAGCGGTTGTTGCCGTTGGGGTCGAGGAAGCAGCGCATGTAGTAAGTGCCGGGACGCAGATAGTAGAAATCCACCTGACCCTTGTCGTTGCTGCGGGCGGTGTATTGCACCTTGTCGCCCTTGTCGAGCAGCTGCACCACGAAGCCCGTATCCTTGTCTATAATGTGCAGGAAGAGCGTGCCGAAGTCATCGAAGCTGCGCACGCGAAGCTCGGCGTTGACGGGGTCGGAATTGTGACCCATCACGCTGCGGGCGGCCAGTGTGTCAATCCTCAGGCGATACTCCTCACGCGGCACCCAGCTGGCGTAGAGCGTCCAGGCCATCGGGTCGCTGGGGTTCTGCTCCAGTTCGTAAGGCTCCGAAGCCCAAACGCTGTCCTTCTGGTTGAAGCGGTCGAAATGCAACATATCCTCCCGGAAATACTCCAGCGGCTCGTCCACGCTGATGCGCATGTTGCGGTTGGGGTCGAGCATCGTGGAGGGCTCCACCTTGAATTTCAGGTGGACGATGTCCGGACGCGTGCGATCCGGGTCGCGCAGTTTGCCCTGCTTCACACGCTTCTCCTGGCGCTTCTGCCAGTCCTCCAGCTTCTTCTGCTGCTCCTTCTGAATCTTGCTCCATACCTTTCGGGGCACCAGCTCCAGAGTGTCGCTCTTCGGAGAGAAACCGCCCAGAGTGTCGCTCTCCATATAAGTCAGCTCGAAGCGCGCCGTATCCTGCGTGTGAACAAAGGCTGTGTCGGTGATCCAATAAGTAATGGTGTCGTTGGTCAGGCTGTGCGTCACGGCCAGACAACTGTCGTTGAAATTGAGGCCGCGCACACGAGGCAGAGAATCCAGCGGCGCCGTAAAATAGAGACGGAACCAGTCGGGCAAGGGCCGTTCGCTCTTGAGGAAGTGGCGCTCCTGCCCCTCTTCGAGGAAAGCGCGCAGAATGATGTTGTCGGGGCCGTATTTGGGACGCGGCGTGTAGAGCACGGTGTCCACATGGAGGGAGTCACGCCAAATGGTGTCGGCGTGGTTCTCGGTCCAGACCGTAGGCACAACGACAACGGTGTCGAAGGCAATCATCTCGGACTTCTGGGAGAAGCAGAAATTGCCGTCGCCGTCCTTGAGGGCAAAGCAGCGATAGCGCCCCTCCTTGACACCCTTAATGGTGAAATGGCCGCTGCCGTTGGTGCGACCCAGACGCAGGAGCGGCGTCTTTCGGAAGAGGCTGTCATCCCAAAGGCTGTCGCAGGGAATCAGACCCACGAGGATGCCTTTGACCGGCTCCAGATCGGCCGCCGCCAGCACGTGGCCCGACACCTCCATCGTGTCGATGACGTCGCCGGTGGAGAAGGAGAAGGTGTAGTTGCCCATCGGGTTGCCCTCGTTGTTGTCCTCCACAGCGTCGGAGAAATCGATGGTGTAGGTGGTGTTGGCCTTGAGCGAATCGTAGAGGTCCACGCGAATCTGCTTGCCCTCGGCGCGCACGTTGGCGGGCTCCAACTGCGCAGGAGAAATGATGATTTTCTCGTTGGCGTTCTCCAGCTTGATATATTCGTTGAAATCGATACGTATCTTCTTCGTCAGAACACCTGTGGCGCGGTCCTGCGGACGACTCTTCACCACGTAGGGCGGCTCCTCGTCGTAGCGTCCGCCGTCGGGTGTGCCGATGCTGGCACAGGCGGCGAGCAGGAGCCCGAAAGCGCCCATAAGCACCTCACGAAGCCGGAGGCGCTGCGGCGTACGGTGTCTGTCCTCGTGCATGTTCATACGTTCATCTTCAACAGTTCTTCAATATGCTGACGGCTGTTGGAGAGGCGGGGCACCTTGTGCTGTCCGCCCAGCTTGCCTTTGCTCTCAAGCCAGTCGTGGAAAAGCCCCTCACGCGCCTTGACCACCTCCAGAGGCTGCAGCGTGATGTCCTTGTGGCGCTTGGCGTCGTAGTCGCTGTTGATGCCCCTGAGCGCCTCGTCGAGCAGACGGGCGAACTGCGGCAAATCCTCCGGCTCGCGGGCAAATTCGACGAGCCACTGATGACGGCAACGGCCGGCAGCATCCATATAAACGGGCGCCGCCGTATATTCCAGGACCTGAGCGCCCGTTTGGCGACAGGCTTCGTGGAGCGCCTTCTCGGCGTTGTCCACAATAACCTCCTCACCGAAGGCGTTGATGAAACTCTTCGTACGGCCCGTGATGACGAACTTGTAGGGATTGCAGCTCGTGAAGCGCACGGTGTCGCCGATGAGATAGCGCCAAAGTCCGCTCGAAGTGGAGATGACCACGGCATAGTTTTTATTCGGTTCCACCGCCCAAAGAGGCAACACATCGGGCGACTCCTTCTCCAGCTCCTCCATGGGCACGAACTCATAGAAGATGCCGTAGTCCACCATCAGCGACATGGCCGCGTCGGCCGGATTGGTCTGCACGCCGAAGAAGCCCTCGGAGGCGTTGTAGGTCTCCATATAGTGCATCCCCTCGGAGGGAATCAGCTTGCGGTAGAGCTCGCGGTAAGGTGTGAAGGCCACGCCGCCGTGGAAGAACATCTCCAGATGGGGCCACACCTCCAGCAGATTGGCGGCACCGGAGAGCTCGAGCACGCGGTTCATCACCGAGAGCATCCACGAAGGCACACCGCTGAGATTCGTCACATCCTTATTCATGGCCTCACGGGCGATACGGTCGCGCTTCACCTCGAAATCGGGCAAAAGCGCCGTCTGCTTGGCAGGCACGCGGATGAGATTGACCAGTGGATTGATGTTCTGAATAAGAATGGCCGAGAGATCGCCCACCATCGACTCGGGGGTGCTGTCGGCCTCGCTGCGGCTGCCGCCCAGGATGAGCGCACGGCCGTCGAAGATGCGGCTCGCAGGATTGTTTTTCAAATAAGCGGCCACGCAGTCCTGTCCGCCGCGATAATGTGTATCGCGCAGGGCATCCGATGAAACAGGCAAAAACTTGCTGCGATCGGAAGTCGTGCCGCTGGATTTGGCAAAATGGTTCACACGCCCGCGCCAGAGTACATCCTTCTCTCCGTGCATCATGCGGACGATGAACGGCTTGAGGTCGTCGTAACTGTTGAGCGGCGAAGAGGCGGCAAAGTCCTCATACGAGCGGATGCCCGCAAAGCCGTGCGCCACACCCCACTCCGTGGACGACGCCTCAGAGAGAAGACGGCGCATCACGCCCGTCTGCAGCCTCTCTGCATCGGTGGCGTAACGCTCCAACTGACGCTGACGCGGCTCAAACAGCGGCCTTAGTAGACTGGTGATGCTCATAGTTGCGTTGTCTTATGGTCTTCAGCGCCATCTTGGCGGCGTTCTGCTGACTTTCTTTCTTGCTGTAGCCTCTGCCCTCTCCCATCACTTCGCCGTCGACCAGCGCTTTGGCGATGAAAAGCGGCGAGACCTGGCCCTCCTCCCGAATTTCGTCCACGGGGAAGTCGATCTCCACGCGGTGTTTCTGACTCCATTCCAGCAGCTTCGACTTGAAGTTCATCTCCTCGAAGGCGAGCTTGTCCAGATTGAGGTGGTTCATCACCCGTTTCTCCCAGAAAACGCGACAGGCATCGTAGCCCCGGTCGAGATAGAGCGCACCAACGAGCGCCTCGAAGGTGTTGCCGCCCATAAAACTGTTGTGGGGACGGTGCGGACCGCTGATGCGGGGCGCCTCGACCATCGCCGTGATGCCCATCTCGTCGGCCAGACGTCCGAGCATCTCGCGCTTGACAAGCTTGGAGCGGGTGTTGGTCAGGAAGCCCTCACGCCTGCGGGGGAAATGGCGGAAAACCATATCGCCCACCACGGCGTCAAGCACCGCATCCCCCAAAAACTCCAGGCGCTCATTCTTCACGTGAGTGAGCGCCTGGCGATAGAGGGATATCTTTCGCGGCCAATAGCCGAGAATACGGCGAAGCTTCAGTATTTCTTGAAGATAGCACATGCGTTATGTCCACCGAAACCGAAAGTGTTGGAAAGGGCGGCACGCACCGTGCGCTTCTGAGCCTGGCCGAAGGTGAAGTTGAGCTTGTAGTCGATCTCTTCGTCCTCGTCACCGGCCTCGTGGTTGATGGTCGGGGGCACGATGTCGTTCTGAACCGACAACACACTCACCATCGCCTCAATGGCTCCGGCGGCACCCAGCAGGTGGCCCGTCATGGACTTCGTGCTGGAGATATTCAGGCTGTAGGCGTAGTCGCCGAACACTTCCTTGATGGCTTTCACCTCGGAGATGTCGCCCACGTGGGTGGACGTGCCGTGAACGTTGATGTAGTCAATGTCCTCGGGCTTCATCTCTGCGTCTTCCAGAGCGTTGAGCATCACGAGCTTGGCACCGAGACCCTCGGGATGGGAAGCCGTGATGTGGTGCGCGTCGGCACTCATGCCGGCACCGGCCATCTCGGCGTAAATCCTGGCACCGCGAGCCTTGGCGTGCTCCAACTCCTCCAGAACGAGCGACACTGCACCCTCACCCATCACGAAACCGTCGCGCGAAGCGCTGAAGGGACGCGAAGCGCCCTCGGGATTGTCATTGCGGGTGGAAAGGGCGTGCATCGAGCAGAAGCCGCCCACACCGGCACAGGTGATCGCTGCCTCCGCACCGCCGCTCACGATGACGTCGGCCTTGCCCAGACGAATCAGGTTGAAGGCGTCAGCCAAGGCGTTGGTCGAACTGGCACAAGCCGAAGAGGTGATGTAGTTAGGTCCGTGGAAGCCATACTTGATGCTGACGTGACCGGCACAGATGTCGGAAATCATCTTGGGCACGAAGAAGGGATTGAACTTGGGCCCGAGGGTCTCACCCGTGCGGGCATAATTGCTCACTTCCTCTTCGTAGGTGGTCATGCCGCCGATACCCACGCCGAACACCACACCCACACGGTTGCGGTTGAGGCTGTCGGAAATCATGCCGGAATCCTCCACAGCCATCGTGGCTGCGGCCAAAGCATACTGACAATAAGGATCCAGTTTGCGGGCCTCCTTACGGTCGATACCGAAGTCCTCGGCCTTGAAGCCCTTCACCTCGCAGGCAAACTGCGTCTTGAACTTCGAGGCATCAAAATGTGTGATGGGCGCAGCACCGCTCTTACCAACGAGAAGATTCTGCCAGGTCTCCCCGACAGAATTTCCCAGCGGTGTGACAGCGCCAAGGCCCGTCACAACGACACGCTTCAATTCCATATTAATAAGTGCGTACTTTTAAAGGAAGAAGCGTCGGCTTACTTGTTATCCTGGATGTATTTGATGGCATCGCCAACGGTAGAGATCTTCTCTGCCTTGTCGTCGGGAATGGTGATTTCGAAAGCCTTCTCAAACTCCATGATGAGCTCTACGGTGTCCAGAGAGTCGGCACCGAGGTCGTTGGTGAAGCTTGCTTCGGGCACTACGTCAGCCTCGTCCACACCCAACTTGTCAACAATAATCTCTTTTACTTTTGCTTCAATTTCAGACATAATCGTACAATTTAAATGTATGTTAATACCTTTTTTGTTTTTACTCTGTTTTTAAAAACCGGTGCAAAGGTACGACCTTTCCTTAACATACACAACATTTTCTCACATTTTTTTGCACAAAATTGCACAAAGTTGACAAAAGTGTGCAAAATCCAGCCTCTTTTTGCATTTACTTAAGAGCAAAGCGTGCAGATACGTGCATCCTCTCACGCGGGCGCACATGTACTACATTAATCCCCACCCTCAATCCGTTCAGTTCTCGTTCAGTCTTCGTATCTCCTTCGTGTTTCTCCCGTGTAAACAGCAGTGATGCAGCAGTGATACAGCAGTGATGCAGCAGTGATGTGGCAACTCTGCAGCAACTCTGCGGCAACTCTGGGAACAAAAAAAAGGAGGAACCTCACGATTCCTCCTTAGTAGCTTTTTGCTTAACAGAGTCTTAAACGAGCTCGGAAGCGGGCTTGAATTTAGCCACCTTCTTGGCTGCGATGGTGATCTTCTGCTTGGTCAGGGGGTTGATACCCTCACGGGCAGCGCGAACGCTGGTGGAGAAAGTGCCGAAACCTACGAGCTGAACCTTCTCGTCCTTCTTCAGGGCACCTGCGATGGCAGCGAAAGCAGCGTCAACGGCCTTCTTGGCATCAGCCTTGCTCAGAGCAGCAGCTTCTGCAACACTGTTAATCAAATCTGTCTTGTTCATAACTGGGAGATTAGATAAGTTAGTAAATAAGGTGAATTAAAATTGATTTTTATCGCTTTCCGACACAAAAATATAGAAAAAGTTGAGAGAAATCTAGTTTTTCCCCAAAAAAAAGCAAAAAAAAACGCAAAATGTGCATTTTCGGGGCTGTTATTGCACATTTTGACGTACCTTTGCGCACAAATTGAAGCGAAAAACGATGAATTTGCTACCTCCTGTTACCAAAAACCTTCTCATCATCAACGTTCTGTGCTATTTGGCGATGGTGGTGGGGCGCCAATACTACCTCGACCTGAACGACATTCTGGGTCTGCATATATGGCTCTCGCCAAGATTCCACCTCTGGCAGCCACTCACCTACATGTTCATGCACGGCAGCCTGGAACACATCTTCTTCAATATGTTCGCCTTGTGGATGTTCGGACGCGTGTTGGAGCAAATTCTGGGGCCCAAGCAGTTCCTTATCTTTTATATGGTATGCGGACTCGGCGCGGCCCTCACTCAGGAGCTGGCACAGACGGGCCAGATGCTGCTCACGGGACTGCCCTTCGACGTGAGCGTCGTCGGCGCCTCCGGTGCGGTCTACGGCATCCTGCTCGGATTCGGCTATCTGTTGCCCGAGGAGCGCATCTTCATCTTCCCCCTGCCCGTCCCCATCAAGGCTAAATACTTCGTCATCGGATACGCCGTCATCGAGCTGACTTCCGCTCTGGCGCAAAGAGGCGACGGCGTGGCTCATTGCGCCCACTTGGGCGGCATGCTTTTCGGATTCCTGCTGTTGCGCCACTGGCGCCGCATGAGAATACGCTGAACGAAGTTTCCAGTAAACAATGAAGCGACTGATTGTCACACTGTTGGCCGGTGCCAACGTCTGCACCATACTGGCGCTGTGGGCGGTGTGTGCCTCCACATGGCTGCACCCGGCTCTGGCGCCGAAACTGGCACAGGCGGGCCTGCTGATGCCGCTGGCGCTGGCTGCCAATTTGGGCTTCCTGCTGCTGTGGTTCATCGTCGACTTCAAAGGACTGCTGCTGCCTCTTATCGGCATTCTGCCCGTGACGGGGTTCTGTTTGGACTACTGTCCTCTGAATTTCAGCGGAAAAGAAGCGCCCGAGGACAGCGTGCAGACACTGCGTGTCGCCACCTTCAACAGCTGCGGCTGGCAATACAAGGACAGCACCGACGGCGTGTGGAATGCGCCCCAACTGCTGCGTCTGCTCGACGCCGACATTCTCTGCCTGCAGGAAACCTCGAGTTTTCCCGCAGAAGCTCAAGGCGTTGTTGACAGTCTGGGCTACGACATCCGCAAGTCCAAGGGCGTCATGATCTGCAGCCGCCTGCCTTTCGTTGGCGACAGCATTCCTATCGGTTTCATCGGCAGTAAAAACGGCATTTTGGCCTGGCGCGTGCGTCACGGAGAAGACACGCTGACGGTCATTTGCGCCCATCTCGAGAGCAACAGCATCCCCGAAGAGGAAAAAGCCGCTCTAGGCGAACGACTTCATGCACACAACGAGGAGAAACTTAAGGAGAGCGGGCGCGTGATGCTCTCGTTTCTCAGCGCCTCCGCCGCCGAGAGAGCGCGCCAGACCGACCGGCTCGACAGCCTGTTGACAACCCGCGAAGGCGAAAGCATCGTGCTCTGCGGCGACTTCAACGACACACCGATTTCTTACACCTACAGGCGCATGAAGCAGCATCTTGGCAACACGTATCGCGAAAGCGGATTCGGCACCGGGTTCTCCTACAACCGCACCGGATTCTGGGTGCGCATCGACCACATCTTCACGAGCGACGACTGGACGAGTTTCGGCACCCGCACCGTGCGCGAGTTTCCCTCCTCCGACCATTATCCCGTTCTCACCACAATCCGAAAAAAGAACAAATAGGCCGCCTTGCGTCACTTTTTTGACGGCAAAGAGCTTGCGTTTCGTTTTTTTTTGCTACCTTTGTGCCCGAATTTTATAAATAAAACTATCAAATATTCACTAACAACAATGCAAAACAAAGGATTTGTCAAGTTCTTCGCGCTGCTGCTGACGTTGGTATGCCTGTTCTACCTCAGCTTCTCCGTGGTCACCAGCCACTTCGAGAGCAAGTATGAAAACATGGTGGCCACCGAAGGCCAGGAGGCTGCGGATCGCTACATGGATTCACTCCAGAACAACAAAGTGTATCTGGGCATCTGGACGCTGAAGGACTGCCGCGAGATGGGTATCGGACTCGGTCTGGACCTGAAGGGCGGTATGAATGTCGTGCTGGAAGTGAGCGTGCCCGACGTGGTGAAGGCACTCTCCGACCACAAGGAAGAAACCGACGAAACATTCCGCAAGGCTGTAGAGCAGGCCACCAAGGAGGCCACTCAGAGCCAGAAAGATTTTATCACGCTTTTTGTCAAGGACTATCGTGAGTTGGCTCCCGAACGCCCGCTGGCTGAGTTGTTTGCCACTCAGCAGCTGCGCGACAAGGTCACCACGAAGAGCACCGACAAGGAAGTGGAGCAGGTGCTGCGCAGCGAGGTGAAGAGTGCCATCGACAACTCTTACAACGTGCTCCGCACCCGTATTGACCGCTTCGGCGTGGTGCAGCCCAACATCCAGGCCCTCGAGGGTCAGGAAGGCCGCATCATGGTGGAGATGCCCGGCATCAAGGAGCCCGAGCGCGTGCGCAAGCTCCTGCAGGGCTCGGCCAACCTGGAGTTCTGGGAGACCTACAGCACGAGTGAAATCGTGCCCTTCCTCATCCAGCTCGATCAAAAGCTGGCTTCCGTCACCAACAGCGGCGCACTGGAGGAGAAGACCGACAGCGTAGCTGTAGCCGAGCAGACGGAAGAAGTCGCTGATAGCGCCGAGACCAAGCCTGCCGACAAGGCCGGTCTGGCCGCCATCGTGGGCAAGAGCTCGCAGAAAGAAGATAACGCCAAATTGAGCGAGGCCGACATTGAGCAACTGCGCAAGCAGCACCCCCTGCTCTCCCGTCTGCAGGTGGCTCAGCAGGAGATGGGCTGCATCGTAGGCTATGCCTCCAAGCGTGACATGGACGCCATCAGCGCCCTGCTGGAGACCCCCGAAGCCAAGGAAGTGCTGCCCTCCGACCTCAGCCTCAAGTGGGGCGTCAAAGGCATGGGCGAAGGCGCTGCCGCCGACGTCTATGAGCTCTACGCCATCCGCATCACCGAGCGCAACGGACGCGCTCCTTTGGAAGGCGACGTTGTGACCGACGCCAAGGACGAGTTTGACAACAACGGCCGTCCCTGCGTTTCGATGAAGATGAACGTGGACGGCGCACGCCGTTGGGCCGCTCTGACCAAGGCCAACCTGCACAAGTGTGTGGCCATCGTGCTGGACAACAACGTCTACAGCGCCCCCACCGTACAGAGCGAGATCACCGGCGGCAACAGCCAGATCACCGGCAACTTCACCACCGAAGACACCCGCGACCTGGCCAACGTGCTCAAGAGCGGTAAGATGCCCGCTCCGGCCAAGATCGTGAGCGAGGAAATCGTCGGCCCCACGCTGGGCGCCGAGTCCATCCGCCTGGGCATCTGGAGCTGTGTCATCGCCTTCATCGTGCTGATGTTCTACATGATGGCCATGTACGGCCTCATCCCCGGCATGGTGGCCAACTGCGCCCTGCTGCTCAATCTCTTCTTCACCGTGGGCATTCTCACCAGCTTCCAGGCAGCCCTGACCATGAGCGGTATCGCCGGTATGGTGCTGACACTGGGTATGGCTGTGGACGCCAACGTGCTTATCTACGAGCGCACGAAGGAAGAGATGAGAGGCGGCAAGAAGGTGCGTGAAGCCCTGAAGGCCGGCTACGAAAACGCCTTCTCGGCCATCTTCGACTCCAACCTGACGAGCTTGATCACCGGTATCATCCTTTATAAGTTCGGCACCGGCCCCATCCAAGGCTTCGCCACAACGCTGATCATCGGCATCATCGTCAGCTTCTTCACTGCCGTATTCCTGACTCGCCTGGTTTACACCGCCATGCTGGCACGCGAGAAGTGGCTCGACCTGACCTTCACCAGCAGCATCGGCCAGGCTGTCAGCTTCAAGAATCCGCAGTATAAGTTCATGAGCGCTTACAAGAAGAGCTTCACCGTGTTCCTCACGCTGGCAGTCATTGCCATCGGCGGCATCGTGGTGCGCGGCTTCTCCAAGAGCATTGACTTCACCGGCGGCCGCAACTTCATCGTGCTCTTCGAGAATCAGGTGGAGCCCGAGCAGGTGCGCGGTGTGTTGGCAGAGGCCTTCCCCGAAAGCACCACCAGCGCCATCGCACTGGGCGCAGAAGGCAAGACCATCCGTGTGTCCACCAACTACCGCATTGAAGAAGACGGACTCGAAGTAGACAACGAAATCGAGCAGAAACTCTTTGAGGCTCTGAAGAAGGGCGGCGTGCTCTCCGACGACCTCACGCTGGAGAACTTCATCAACCGTGACGAACGCGCCGGCGGCAGCATCATCTCTTCGCAGAAGGTCGGTCCTTCCGTAGCAGAAGACATCACGCGCGGTGCCATCATCAGCATTATCCTGGCCTTCATCGCCATCTTCATCTACATCCTGGCCCGCTTCCGCAACGTGGCCTTCTCTGTAGGTGCCATCGTGGCCCTGGGCTTCGACATCATCCTGATTCTCGGTGCATACGCTCTCCTGTGGGGCATCCTGCCCTTCTCACTGGAGATCGACCAGACCTTCATCGGTGCCATCCTGACGGCCATCGGTTACTCCATCAACGACAAGGTGGTGGTGTTCGACCGTATCCGTGAGAACATCACGCTCTTCCCCAAGCGCGACCGTCAACAGCTGTTCAACGAGTCGGTCAACAGCACCTTGAACCGCACCATCAACACTTCCGTATCCACCTTCATCGTCTTGCTGGTGATCTTCCTCATCGGCATCTTCGGAGGCGGCGCAGGCAGCATCATCAGCTTCTCCTTCGCCATGATACTGGGTGTGGTGTTCGGCACTCTGAGCTCCATCTTCGTGGCAGTGCCCACTGCCTATGTGACGATGGGCAAGACCATCAAGGAATAAACTCTTCCGTGTTTCTGCGGCCGCTGACGGCCGCAGAAACCGCGGGATGCTCCTGTAGTTAAATGGATAGAACGGAGGTTTCCTAAACCTTTGATCCGGGTTCGATTCCCGGCGGGAGTACAAAAAAGAAAAAACAAACCGGCGTGCATCATCTTGCACGCATACGTAATAATATAAGGTAAAGAAGATATGGCAGAAAGTTTCACTCCCACCAATCCGACAGAAGAGACTGATGTGGTCGTTCGCTTCTCAGGCGACTCCGGCGACGGCATGCAGTTGGCCGGCAACATCCTCTCTACGGTGTCCGCCACTGTAGGCAACAGTATTTCAACCTTCCCCGACTTCCCCGCCGACATCCGCGCCCCGCAAGGCTCTCTGACCGGCGTGAGCGGATTCCAGGTGCACATCGGCAGCAGCGAAGTGTTCACCCCCGGCGATCAGTGCGACGTGCTCGTGGCCATGAACGCTGCAGCGCTCAAGACCCAACTCAAATACGCCAAGAAGGGTGCCGCCATCATTATTGACACCGAGGCCTTCGGCCCGAAAGACCTGGAGAAGGCACAGTTCAAGACTGAGGACTATCTGGGCGAACTGGGCGTTAACCCCGACCAGGTGGTGGCCTGCAACATGACGCAGATGGTGAAGGACTGTCTCACGGGCGACCCCGCCTTCACCGTTGACGGCAAGACCGATGTGAAAGGCATCATGAAGTGCCGCAACATGTTTGCCCTCGGACTGGTATGCTGGCTCTTCGACCGCGATTTGGACATCGTCGGCAACTTCCTGCGTGAGAAATTTGCCAAGAAACCCGCCATTGCCGAAGCCAACATCAAGGTGGTGCAGGCCGGCTATGACTTCGGCCACAACACCCACTCTTCGGTGGCTCACGTGCGCCATATCGAGACCAAGAAAAAAGTGCCCGGACGCTATATGGACATCACGGGCAACAAGGCTACGGCCTACGGCTTCATTGCCGCAGCTGAGAAAGCCGGTCTGAAGCTCTATTTGGGCTCCTACCCTATCACGCCCGCTACGGACGTGCTGCACGAGCTCTCCAAGCATAAGTCACTCGGCGTCACCACCGTGCAGTGTGAGGACGAAATTGCCGGCTGTGCTTCTTCTTTGGGCGCCAGTTTTGCCGGCGCGTTGGCAGTGACCTCCACCTCCGGCCCCGGTATTTGCCTCAAGAGCGAGGCGATGAACCTGGCCGTCATCATGGAGTTGCCGCTCGTCGTGCTCGACGTGCAGCGCGGCGGACCCGCCACGGGCCTGCCCACCAAGTCGGAGCAGACCGACCTGCTGCAGGCACTCTTCGGCCGCAACGGTGAAAGCCCCATGCCGGTAATGGCCGCCAAGAGTCCCACCGACTGCTTCAACGCCGCTTATGAGGCCTCCAAGATAGCTCTGGAGCACATGACCCCCGTCGTGCTGCTCACCGATGCTTACGTCGCCAACGGCAGCGGTGCATTCAAGCTGCCCAACCTGGCCGATTATCCTGCTATCAAGCCGCCTTATGTGCCCGAAGAAATGAAGGGCACATGGACCCCGTATATGCGTGCGGAGAACGGCACCCGCTACTGGGCCGTGCCCGGTCGTGAAGGCTTCACCCACATTCTGGGCGGACTGGAAAAAGACGACAAGACCGGCGCCATCTCCACAGCTCCCGACAACCACGACCTGATGACGCGCAAGCGCGCTGCCAAGATTGCCAACATCCCCGTGCCCGACCTTGAAGTGGAAGGTTGCAAGGACGATGCCGAACTGCTCATCGTGGGCTTCGGCGGCACCTACGGCCATCTGCGCGCCGCTACGGAGGAAATGATACGCAGCGGCAAGAAAGTGGCTCTGGCCCACTTCCGCTACATCAACCCGCTGCCCGCCAACACCGCAGAGGTAATGAAGAAATACCGCAAAGTGGTAGTCGCCGAGCAAAACATGGGTCAGCTCGCAGCCTGGCTGCGCATGAAGGTGGACAACTTTGTACCCGAACAGTTCAATCAGGTCAAGGGTCAGCCCTTCGTGGTAGAGGAGTTAGTCAACGCATTCACAGAAATCTATAATAAGTAAGCGCTATGTCACAATATACGTCTGCAGATTACAAGAAAGGCCAGCCCCGCTGGTGTCCCGGTTGCGGCGACCACTTCTTCCTGGCCAATCTCCACAAGGCAATGGCCGAAATCGGCATTGCACCTTATGAAACGGCCGTCATTTCCGGTATCGGCTGCTCCAGCCGTCTGCCCCACTATATGGCCACCTACGGCATGAACACCATTCACGGCCGCGCAGCAGCCATTGCCACCGGCTGCAAGGTTGCCAATCCCCGTCTGACGGTATGGCAGGTGAGCGGTGACGGTGACGGTCTGGCCATCGGCGGTAATCACTTCATTCACGCCAACCGCCGCAACATTGACATCAACATGATCCTGCTGAACAACCGCATCTACGGCTTGACCAAGGGTCAGTACTCTCCCACATCACCGCGCGGTTTCGTCTCCAAGTCGTCGCCTTACGGCACCGTGGAGGATCCCTTCCGTCCGGCAGAACTGTGCTTCGGTGCACGCGGACACTTCTTCGCCCGCGCCGTGGCCACCGACGCTCCCGGCACTGTGGATATTCTCAAGGCCGCACAGGCCCACAAGGGTGCTGCCGTATGCGAGATTCTGCAGAACTGCGTCATCTTCAACAACGGCACACATGAGAGTGTTTACACCAAGGAAGGACGCGCCAAGAATGCCATCTACGTGAAACACGGCGAACCTCTTATCTTCGGTGAGAACAACGAATACGGCATCATGCAGGAAGGCTTTGGCCTAAAGGTGGTGAAGATTGGCGAGAACGGTATCACACGCGATGACATTCTCGTGCACGATGCCCACTGCCAGGACAACACCCTGCAGCTGAAACTGGCCCTCATGGGCGACGGCGACGGATTCCCCATTGCTTTGGGTGTGATTCGCGACGTGGAAGCTCCAACCTACAACGACGCCGTTGAGGCTCAGATTGAAGAAGTGAAGGCCAAAAAGCCTTATCACACTTTTGCCGAGCTGCTTGAAACCAACGACATCTGGGAAGTGAAGTAATACACGAAAAATAACTCGGTATCATTCGATGATCAAAAACTTTGTAGAAGAACTGAAATGGCGCGGAATGCTGGCTCAAATGATGCCCGGCACAGAAGAACTGCTCCAAAAAGAAATGGTAACGGCCTACCTGGGCACCGACCCCACGGCCGATTCCCTACATATCGGCCACCTGTGCGGCATCATGATGCTGCGTCATCTGCAACGCTGCGGACATAAACCCATCATCCTTGTAGGCGGTGCCACAGGCATGATTGGCGACCCTTCGGGCAAAAGTCAGGAGCGCAACCTGCTGAACGATGAAACGCTGCGTCACAACCAAGAGTGCATCAAGGCTCAAGTGGCCAAGTTCCTCGATTTTGAGAGCAGGGAGCCCAACGCCGCTATCATGGTGAACAACTACGACTGGATGAAGGACTTCACGTTTCTCGACTTTGCTCGCGAGGTGGGTAAACACATAACGGTGAACTACATGATGGCCAAGGAGAGCGTGCAACAGCGCCTGAACGGCACGGCCCGTGACGGTCTCAGTTTCACAGAGTTCACCTACCAGCTGCTCCAAGGCTACGACTTCCTCTATCTCTATCAGCACTACGGCGTGAAGCTCCAGTTAGGCGGCAACGACCAATGGGGCAACATGACCACCGGCACGGAACTCATCCGTCGCACATTGGGCAATGATGTAGAAACTTTTGCGTTGACCTGCCCGCTCATCACCAAGAGCGACGGCAAAAAGTTCGGCAAGACGGAAAGCGGCAACATTTGGCTTGACCCCAAGCGCACCACACCGTATAAGTTCTACCAGTTCTGGCTCAATGTCTCCGACGACGATGCTGCACGCTACATCAAAATCTTCACGTCACTGGACAAAGACACCATCGACACACTTGTTGCAGAGCATCAGCAGGATCCCGGACGCCGCGTGCTGCAAAAGAAACTGGCGGAGGAAGTAACACTCATGGTGCATGGCAAAGAAAGCCTCGAAATGGCTCAGGAAGCCTCCAATATCCTCTTCGGCAAAGCCACCAAGGAAAGCCTCGTAAAACTCGATGAAAAGACGCTTTTGGACATTTTCGACGGCGTTGAGAAGTTTGAGATCAACCGCAATCTTCTTGAAGGCGACGGCGTAAAAGCCGTAGACCTTTTGGCCGGTGAAACCCAATGCTTTGCATCAAAGGGCGAAATGCGCAAACTCTGCCAGGGCGGCGGCGTTTCTCTCAACAAGGAAAGGCTTCAGGCTTTTGATCAGATGGTGACAACGGAAGACCTGCTCGACGGCAAATATCTGCTGGCCCAACAAGGGAAAAAGAAGTACTATCTGCTCATCGTTAAGTAAAAAGTGATATTTAAGGCATAAAAAACGACTTATTTCTTGCATTCGCTTAAGAAATGTCGTATCTTTGCGGGCGCAAATGAATGCCGGTTCGGCAACGATTTGCATTTGGATTGGGCTATGGTGTAATGGTAGCACAAGACATTTTGGTCGTCTTAGTTCTGGTTCGAAACCGGATAGCCCAACCAACAACAGCGCGAAAGATAAACTTTTAACCTTAAAGCATCACAACAATGAATCTTTTTTCTCTTGAAGGTAAGAACGCGTGGATTACCGGTGCGTCTTACGGTATTGGTTTCAACATCGCCAAGGCTTTTGTTGCCGCCGGTGCGAAAAACATTGTTTTTAACGATATCAACGAGGCTGCTCTTCAGCGCGGATTGGACAACTACAAGGAAGCCGGCATCACCAACGTCAAAGGATACGTGTGCGATGTAACGGACGAAAAGGGCGTAAAGGCTCTGGTTGAAAAAATCCACAAAGAAGTCGGTCAAATCGATATTTTGGTGAACAACGCAGGCATCATCAAGCGCATCCCCATGCACGAGATGAAGCGCGAGGAGTTCCAGCAGGTGATTGACATTGACCTGGTTGCCCCCTACATCGTGAGCGCCGCCGTACTGCCCGAAATGATGGAACGTCGCGAGGGCAAAATCATCAACATCTGCTCCATGATGTCCGAGTTGGGTCGCGAAACCGTGAGCGCCTACGCTGCAGCCAAGGGCGGCCTGAAGATGCTGACCCGCAACATCTGCTCTGAGTACGGCGAATACAACATCCAGTGTAACGGCATCGGCCCGGGCTATATTGCCACTCCTCAAACAGCTCCTTTGCGTGAGCGTCAGCCGGACGGTAGCCGTCATCCATTCGATTTGTTCATTTGCGCCAAGACACCTGCCGGACGCTGGCTGGATCCCAGCGAACTGGGCGGCCCTGCAGTGTTCCTGGCCTCACATGCATCCGACGCTGTGAACGGTCACATTCTTTATGTGGACGGCGGCATTCTGGCCTATATTGGCAAGCAGCCCAGCTAATATAGGGTTGATTTCGACAAACTCCAAACATGCTACAATATTGAAGAAACTCTTCATTGAGACATACGGATGTCAAATGAACGTCGTCGACAGTGAAGTCGTAGCGAGCATCATGGGACAGGCCGGATATGAAACCACAGAGATTCAGGAGGAAGCAGATGCTATCCTCCTGAACACTTGTTCTGTGCGTGACAATGCAGAGCAGAAAATCTATGCCCGACTGGAGTTTCTTCAAAGCCTGAAACGCAAGAAAAAACTCATTGTCGGTGTTCTCGGCTGCATGGCAGAAAGAGTGAAGGACGAACTCATTGACCGGCACGGAGCTGATCTCGTTTGCGGGCCCGACAGTTATCTTTCACTGCCCGAACTCTTTGCTTCTGCAGAGCTTGGACACAAGGCCGTAAATGTAGAGCTTTCCACTTCAGAAACCTACCGCGACATTGTCCCGAAGCGTCTGCACAGCACCCGCATATGCGGCTTTGTCAGCATCATGAGAGGGTGCAACAATTTCTGTCATTACTGCATCGTGCCCTATACCAGAGGTCGTGAGCGCAGTCGCGATGTAGAGAGCATCCTGCGCGAATGTCGCGACCTTGAAGAAAAGGGATACAAGGAAGTCACCCTGTTGGGACAAAACGTAAACTCCTACCACTTTGGCGATGTGGATTTCCCCCAGCTTTTGAGATTGGTTGCTCACGCCGTACCTTCTATGAGAGTACGCTTCACAACAAGTCATCCGAAAGACATGAGCGATGCCACCCTCCATGTCATCGCTGAAGAGCCCAATGTATGTCACCACATTCACCTGCCGGTTCAAAGCGGTTCGAATGAAGTGCTCAAGCGCATGAACCGGAAATATACCCGGGAATGGTATCTTGAACGTGTGGAGGCAATTCGTCGTATCATCCCGGATTGCGGTCTGTCCACAGACATCTTTGTCGGCTATTCCGGCGAGACGGAAGAGGATCACAGGCAATCCCTTTCGCTGATGAAGGCATGCGCCTATGATTCGGCGTTTATGTTTAAATACAGCGAGCGCCCCGGGACCTATGCCGCCAAGCATTTCCCTGATGACATTCCGGAGGAAACCAAAATACGCCGTTTAAACGAGCTTATCGCCCTGCAAAACGAGTTATCTGCAGAATCCAACGCCCGATGTGTCGGCAAGACATTCGAAGTCCTTTTGGAAGGAACCAGCAAGCGCAGTCGCGAACAACTTTATGGCCGAACGGAACAAAACCGTGTCGTCATTGTTGACCGCGGGCAATTACGCGTCGGGCAGAGCGTCACGGTACGCATCACAGAAAGCACTTCCGCAACACTGAAGGGCATACAGGTAAACACAGAGAATCACTAACGACAATGAAGAGAAAAAAGGATTGGTTCCGCTGGCAAGCCTTGACCAGCACCATCAGCACCACCATGGTACTGGTGCTTTTGGGCATCTTGGTACTTTTTGTCCTTACCGCCAAACAACTGCGTGATGAGGTAAGGGAAGACCTCGCCGTGACCGTTGTGCTCAAAGACGGCGTGGATAACCAGAAGGGTCTGGCCATCAAAGAACGCTGGGAGCATCTGCCCTATATCAAGCACTTGGACTATATTAGCCGCGAGCAGTCGCTCAAAGAACAGATAGAGACCATGGGGCTGGATCCCACCGAATTTTTGGGCGCGAACCCGTTCTCCATATCCATGGAACTACACCTGGTGGCAGACTATGCATGCAGTGATTCGCTACAATGGATTACCAAAGAACTGCGCAGAGAGATTGACGTTGCTGACATTGTTTACCAGAAAGACATGGTGGAAACACTCAACAGCAATCTGCAGCGCATCACGTTCGTTCTGCTTTTCATCACCGCCCTTCTATGTATCATCTCCCTGAGCCTCATCAACAATACGGTGCGTCTCAGTGTTTATTCGCGCCGGTTCATTATTCATAACATGAAACTAGTGGGTGCCAGGTGGAGTTTCATCAGGCGTCCTTTCCTCTTGAGAAGTCTTTGGATTGGTTTGATGGCCTCAGTTTTGGCCGTCATTGCCATTGTGGGCGGAGTGGACTGGCTGCGAACCCGCGAAACGGATTTGGCCCATTTCCTCATTTGGCATAACGTAGGAATTACCCTGATTGTTGTTGTCAGCTTTGGACTGGCGATTACCTTCATCTGCACCTACGTCAGTGTGACCCACTATTTGAAGATGCGCGAATCCAATCTTTACAAGTAAACAACAAGCACTAAAGCCTCAGCAACATGGCATTCAACAAAATCAACTACATCATCCTTGCCATCTCAATGGCCGTTATTGTCATCGGCTTTATTTTGATGTCCGGCAGCGGAAGCACCGAAACGGCCTTCAACGAAGATATTTTTTCTCCCATTCGTATTAAGGTCGCTCCAATTGTGTGCTTCGTCGGCTTCATCGGCATCATCTTCGGCATCATGTTTCACGACAAAGAAGCAAAAAAATCATGAGTGAATTCCAAGCCCTGCTCATGGGACTCATTCAGGGTCTCACCGAATATTTACCCGTTTCATCCAGCGGACATCTGACCATCTGCGGCACATTCTTCGGCCTGAACGGGGAAGAAAATCTCACCTTCACGGTAGCGGTACACGTTGCCACGGTCATGTCCACCATTGTCATCTTGAGGAAAGAAATCGTCCGAATCCTAATCGGCATCTTCGACACCTCTGCACCTCTGTGGAGCCCCGAGCGACGTTACGCTGCATGCATTCTCGTCAGCATGATACCCGTAGGCATCGTGGGCCTGTTTTTCAAAGACACCGTTGAAGAAATCTTCGGCAGCGGGCTGACCATTGTCGGATTGTGCCTCATCATCACCGCAGCACTGCTCATCATGAGCCACTATGCCCGTCCCCGACAGAAAGAAAACATCGGCCTGAAAGAAGCCTTCATCATCGGATTGGCGCAAGCTGTTGCCGTGATGCCCGGCCTCTCGAGAAGCGGCAGCACTATTGCCACCGGTCAGCTCATCGGATGCAAGAAAGAGAGCATCGCGGAATTCTCCTTCCTGATGGTTATCCCGCCCATTTTGGGAGAAGCTCTTTTGGATATCCTCAAGGCCATGAAAGGCACAGAAGAACTTGTTACGGGCAATATTTCGCTTACCGCCCTTGCCATTGGCTTTTTTGCGGCATTCCTTAGCGGCTGCGCAGCCTGCAAGTGGATGATTTCTCTTGTTAAGAAGGGCAAACTCGTGTGGTTCGGACTGTATTGCGCTCTCGTCGGCAGCGGACTCTTAATTTATTCTTTGATTTGACGGATTACAAGGAGGGTGTCGTCCTCGCTTTCGACAAGCCACTGACATGGACCTCGTTCCAACTCGTGAGCAAGGTGCGCAACATGCTGTGCCAGCATCTGCACGAGAAGAAACTGAAGGTTGGCCACGCCGGCACTTTGGACCCTTTGGCTACCGGAGTACTTCTCATCTGTACGGGAAAAGCCACCAAAACCATTGAGACCCTGCAAGCAAGCACAAAAGAATATGTCGCCACATTGCAATTAGGGGCCACAACGGCCAGTTTCGACCTTGAAAAGCCCATAGATGCCACCTATCCTACGGAACACATCACACGCACGCTCATTGAGGAAACGCTTCCGAAGTTTATCGGACACATAGAACAAATCCCCCCTGTGTTTTCTGCTGTAAAAGTCGACGGCAAACGCGCCTACGATCTTGCCCGAAAAGGCAAAGAGGTGGAACTCAAACCCAAAAGTCTCGTTATCGATGACATCGAGCTTTTGGACTTCTCTCCCGAAACCATGCAACTCCGGCTGCGCATTGTGTGCAGCAAAGGCACATACATCCGAGCCTTGGCCCGCGACATCGGCGAGAGCCTTCACTCCGGCGCTCACCTGACTGCCCTGCGTCGCACGCGCATCGGCAACTATCGCGTAAATCAGTGTCTCACATTGGAACAATTTGAAAAAACGATATGAAACTCTCTCAATTCAAGTACAAACTGCCCGAAGACCGTCTGGCACAGTATCCCTCGGCTTTCGCCCCCGGAGAAGAACGACCCTATTTCCATCGCGACGAGTGTCGTCTGATGGTGATACATGCCAAAAGCGGCGTTATTGAGCACCGTGATTCGTTTCGGGACGTCATCAATTTCTTCGATGAGAAGGACTGTTTTGTGTTCAACGACACCAAGGTGTTCCCCGCACGTCTCTACGGCAACAAAGAAAAGACAGGAGCCAAGATTGAGGTTTTTCTGCTTCGCGAACTGAATCCCAACCAGAATCTTTGGGATGTGCTGGTTGACCCTGCACGCAAAATCCGCATCGGCAACAAATTGTATTTCGGCGAAGACCAGTCGATTGTCGCCGAGGTGATTGACAACACCACCAGCCGCGGTCGTACGTTGCGCTTCCTCTACGACGGACCGCACGACGAATTTAAGCGCATCCTCTACAGCATGGGTGAAGCCCCTCTCCCCAAAGAGATTATCAAACGCCCGTCTGAGCCCGAAGACCTGGAAGACTTCCAGTGCGTTTATGCCAAGAACGAAGGGGCCGTGACGGCACCTATCTCCGGTCTTCATTTTTCTCCGCAGATGCTGAAAATCATGGAAATCAAAGGCATTGAATCCGCATTCGTCACATTGCACTGCGGATTGGGTTGCTTCCGTGAAATCGATGTGGAGGATCTCACCAAACACAAGATGGACAGCGAGGAGATGCACGTGAACGAAACGGCATGCGACATCATCAACCGGACGAAAGAGAGCGGACACCACATCGTAGCCGTCGGCACCACAGTACAACGTGCCCTGGAAACAGCCGTCAGCGCCGACGGACGCCTTAAGCCTTTCGACGGCTGGACCAACAAATTCATTTTCCCGCCCTACGACTTCCAAATGGCCGATGCCATGATTGCCAATTTCTACCTGCCCTATTCATCGTTGTTGATGCTTTCATGCGCATTCGGCGGCTACGATTTGGTGATGAAGGCCTATAAAGAAGCCATCAAATACAACGAAACCGATCCCAAACGCCGCTACCGCTTCGGCACTTTCGGCGATGCCATGCTCATTCTTCAGGACTGATGCATCAGCTCTACCTCTCTTTAGGCAGTAATTTGGGCGACAGAAAACACCTTCTTCAGGAGGCGCTTCGCCTCATCGGCAAAGACATCGGCACCGTCGTCCGTGTGTCTTCCTTCATTGAGACACGCCCCTGGGGCTATGACAGCGAGCACCTTTTCCTCAATGCCGCCTGCAAGGTGGAGACTACACTCAGCCCGACGGAATGCCTGCATGTCTCACAGGAGATAGAACGACGTTTGGGACGCAAGAATAAAAGCCGCAACGGATATTGCGACCGTCCCATTGACATTGATCTGCTTTCCTATGACGATGTCCGGATGAACACCCCAGAACTCACGCTGCCGCATCCGCGCATGCACGAACGCGACTTCGTCATGATTCCTCTCAAAGAAATTACACAAAACCCATGTGGACAGATTTGACTGCTTGCAACCACATGAAAAAATGCTAAAACGAATGAAAAAGTATCTTTTTACCTCTGAAAGTGTGTCGGAAGGACATCCCGACAAAGTGGCCGACCAGATCAGCGATGCCGTATTGGATAAACTGTTGGCCTTTGACCCCAACTCCAAAGTCGCCTGCGAGACACTGGTGACTACGGGACAGGTCATATTGGCCGGTGAAGTCAAAACGAATGCCTACGTGGATTTGCAGCGCATTGCACGTGAAGTCATCACTCGCATCGGCTATACCAAGAGCGAATACATGTTCGAGGCCAACTCCTGCGGTGTGCTCTCTGCCATCCATGAGCAGAGCGCCGACATCAACCAGGGCGTTGAACGCGCTGTACTTGAAGACCAGGGCGCCGGCGATCAGGGCATGATGTTCGGCTACGCCACCAACGAAACAGAAAACTACATGCCCCTTTCTCTCGACTTGGCCAACCGTCTGCTCATCGAACTGGCTGCCATCCGCAAAGAGGGACGCCAAATGACCTATCTGCGTCCGGATGCCAAGAGCCAGGTAACGATTGAATATGGAGAAGACAACCGTCCGCTGCGCATCGACACCATCGTCCTGTCCACTCAGCACGACGAGTTTGACAACGATGAAGCCATGCTTCAACAGATACGCCACGACATCATTCACATCCTGATTCCCCGCGTCAAGGATAGCATCAGGAATAAAAACATCAGCGCTCTTTTTGACAATCCCGACATCACGTATCACGTCAATCCTACAGGCAAGTTTGTGATTGGCGGACCTCACGGCGACACGGGACTCACCGGCCGCAAAATCATCGTGGACACCTATGGCGGCAAGGGTGCACACGGCGGCGGCGCATTCTCCGGCAAAGACCCCTCGAAAGTCGATCGCTCCGCTGCATATGCCGCCCGCCACATTGCCAAAAACATGGTGGCAGCAGGTGTCGCGGACGAAATGCTGGTGCAACTCTCCTACGCCATCGGCGTCGCCCGACCCGTCAGCATTTATGTCAACACCTACGGCAGCGCACACGTGGCGCTCTCCGACAGTGAGATTGCAGCAAAAATCGACGAGCTCTTTACGCTCACGCCCTATCAGATAGAGCAGCGTCTGAAACTGCGCAACCCCATCTACGAAGAAACTGCAGCCTACGGACATATGGGGCGTGAACCGCGCGTGGTCACCAAGACGTTCGAGAGCAACTACAACGGCGGATGCAAGACCGTCCAGGTGGAGCTTTTCACTTGGGAGAAGCTCGACTATGTGGATCGTATCAAAGAGAGTTTCGGCCTATGAACGTAGCTTTCTACTGCGCCAGCAGCGCCACCATCGCACCCAAATACTATGAAGCGGCCCGCCTTATGGGCCGCCTCATGGCACAAAACGGCTACACCGTCATCAACGGAGCCGGCAGCATGGGCCTGATGGCTGCCGTCAGCGACGGATGTCTCGAAGCCGGAGGAGAAGTCGTCGGCATCATCCCCACCTTCATGATAGAAAACGACTGGCACCACAAAGGTCTCACCCGAATCATCGAAACCGAGGACATGCACCAGCGCCAGCGCAAAATGGCGGAAATGGCCGATGCCGCTGTCATTATGGCGGGAGGAACGGGCACACTGGCGGAACTCTCCGAGGTGATTTGCTGGAAGCAGCTCGGCATCTACTCCATGCCCATCATCATCGTCAACACCGACGGCTATTGGGACGATGTTCTCTGCTTTCTCAGCCGGGCGAAACGCGAAAACTTCATGCGTGACGAGAAGTGTATTGTTTGGAAGGTGGTCTCCACACCGGAAGAGGCGCTTCGCATCATCAACAGTGAACTGAAGCCTTGAGTGCACTCGAACCTCTTCTCTATGCTGCCGGCAACGACCCGCTTTTCGTCTGCCTCTTTTTGCTGACGGCCCTGCTGCCGGTGCTTTACATTTTTCTGCCCGAGCAGCATGCCTGGCCCTGGCTTTTCTCCCTGTCTCTATCGGGCGGTCTGATGCTCTATTGCCGTATATGTCAGAAGTTTGCGATTCCGGACTGCTGTCTCTTGACGGCGGCTTATTATTTCTACCGGGACTGCATGATACGCTTTGTGCACTGGGTTTTCTTTACACACAAAAAAAACTTACAGCGCAAAAAAACTCTTCTCTACTCTCTTTGGGCAGACAACGTCACATTCGTTGCAGGCTGCGCAACAGTGTTATCTGTTGGCAATATGACTATTTGGCTGAACACATTGGTGGTTTTGTGTCTCATTTCCTCACGAATTTGGTTCTACTCCAAACTCTATTCAATCTTTTTCCAAAAAATTACCTCTTGTTTGCATTTTTTTGTGTACCTTTGCACTCTTGAAGTCGTCCCGGCACTTATGATTTATCTGCGAATCGGCGACGTAAATTAGACGCGAACGGTAAAAAAACAAGACATGAAATGATTAAGAAGATACTTATCTCGCAGCCCAAACCCGCCACAGAAAAATCCCCCTATTACGATATTGCTCAGCGCTACGGCGTAGAGATTGTCTTCCGGCCCTTCATCAAAGTCGAAGGTCTCACTCCTGCAGAATTCCGCTCGCAGCACATCAGCATTTTGGAACATAGCGCCGTCGTTTTCACCTCCCGTCACAGCATTGACCACTTCTTCAACCTGTGCAAGGAGATGCGCGTGCACATTCCCGAGTCGATGAAGTATTTCTGCCTGAGCGAGCAGATTGCACTCTACATCCAGAAGTACATTCCTTACCGCAAGCGCAAAGTCTTTTTCGGCGAAACGGGCAAGATGGAATCCCTCGTGCCCCATATGGCCAAGCATAAGAACGAACGCTACCTCATCCCCTTGAGCGACGTGCACAACGACAGCATTGCCAATCTGCTCGACGATGCCGGCATCGCCCACACGGAGGCCATCATGTATCGCACCGTGTCCAACGACTTCAAGGAGGGCGAACCCTTCGACTACGACATGCTGGTGTTCTTCTCCCCCAGCGGCATCCAGTCGCTCATGAAGAACTTCCCCAATTTCGTGCAGGGCGACATCGCCATCGGCACCTACGGTCCCACAACAGCCAAGAGCGTCATCGACGCCGGCTTCCGTCTGGACCTTCAGGCGCCCACTGCCGATCATCACAGCATGTCCTCCGCCCTTAACGCCTACCTGCTCAAGGTCAATGACGACTAACGGACTTTCCCGTGAAGAGCGCCTGAAGAGCCTTAAAGCCATTGAAGCCCTGTTTTCGGGCACCAATCCGTCTGCTACGGCTTTTCCACTGAAAGTCATTTGGCGCAAGAATAGCGAGCGGACATCGCGTCTGCTCGTTTCCGTTTCCAAACGCCACCACAAACGCGCCGTCGCACGCAACCGAATCAAGCGGCAGGTGCGCGAGGCTTATCGACTCCACAAGAACATCGTCACCACCCCCTGCGACATTGCTTTTCTCTGGCTCTCCAAAGAGCTTTGTCCTTCACCTCTGGTGCACCACAAGGTGGTCACTTTACTCCAAAAAGTCTCATGCGCCAACTCCTGATTCTTCCCATCCGCTTCTATCAGCGCTGCATCTCGCCGCTGACGCCGCCTTCGTGCCGCTTCACCCCCACGTGCAGCCAATACGCTGTGGAGGCGATTGAGAAATACGGCCCCGTGAAAGGCCTGTGGCTGGCCGTCAGACGCCTGCTGCGCTGTCATCCCTGGGGCGGATCCGGCTACGACCCTGTGCCTTGACTGATTCTATACATTATATAATATATACATACTTAAACATATCACACCATGGATTTTAACAAGATCTCCGCTGCTGAAGCCGCAGCGCTAATTCAGAACGGCCAGACCATCGGCCTTTCGGGCTTCACACCTGCCGGCGTGCCCAAATGCACCCCCGCCGAGATTGCCAAGAAGGCTGCTGCCGAGCATGCTGCCGGACGCCCCTTCAAGATTAGCGTCTTTACCGGCGCCTCTACCGGCCAGAGCTGCGACGGCGAACTCTCCAACGCCGAAGCCATCGATTTCCGTGCACCCTACACGACGAATCCCGACTTCCGCAAGAACGTGAACCGCAACTCGCTCAACTACTCCGATCTCAACCTCTCCAACATGGCCACGCAGATCCGTCAGGGCTATCTCGGCCCCGTCAACTGGGCCATCATCGAGGCTTGCGACGTGGAGCGTGTGGGCTCCAAGGCACACATCTATCTCACCGCCGCCGGCGGCATTTCTCCCACCGTGTGCCGTCTGGCCACTGAGGGCATCATCATCGAGCTCAACGCCTTCCATTCGCCCAAGAGCAAGGGCATTCACGACGTCTATGAGATTGAGGATCACCCCCATCGTACCCCCATCATGATCAACAAGGCCAGCGACCGTATCGGCAAACCTTATGTCGAGGTGGACGCTTCCCGCATTGTGGGCGTTGTGGAGTGCAACATCCCCGACGAGGCACGCGCCTTCAAGGATCCCGATCCCATCACTTCACAGATCGGACAGAACGTGGCCGACTTCCTCCTGGCCAACATGAAGCAGGGCCTCATCCCCTCTTCGTTCCTCAACCTGCAGAGCGGTGTCGGCAGCGGCGCCAACGCCGTACTGGGTGCACTGGGTCATTGCCCCGAAGTGCCCGACTTCAACATCTACACCGAGGTGCTTCAGGACGCTCCCGTGGGCCTCATGAAGCAGGGCCGCGTGCTTTCCGCCAGCGCCTGCTCTCTGACCGTCACCAACGAGTGTCTGCTCGACATCTATGACAACATGGACTTCTTCAAGGACAAACTCGTGCTGCGTCCCTCCGAGATCTCCAACTGCCCCGAGGTGATTGCCCGCATCGGCGTCTGCTCATTGAACACCGCCATCGAGTGTGACCTCTACGGCCACGTGAACAGCACGAAGATCTGCGGCACGAAGATGATGAACGGCATTGGCGGCAGCGCCGACTTCACCAACAACGCCTATCTCTCGATCTTCACCTGCGGTTCGACCACAAAAGGCGGCGCCATTTCCAGCATCGTGCCTTTCGCCAGCCACATCGACCACACGAACCACTTCATCGACGCCGTCATCACGGAGTACGGTGTGGCCGATTTGCGCCACAAGAGCGACATGCAGAAGGCCGAAGCCCTCATCGCTGTGGCACATCCCGACTATCAGCCCATGCTGCGCGACTATCTGAAGTTCGCCGAAAAGACGGGCGGCCACACGCATCACTGCCTCTCAGCCGCATTCGCCATGCACGACACCTTCCTGCGCAAGGGCGACATGCGTCTTACCGATTGGGCCGAATACGTGAAATAAGCGTGCGAAGCTGGTCGATCCATCCCTTTTTGGGATAGACGAACCAGAATCCGTCGGCACCCGGCATCTCGATCGCCAGTCGGAACACGTCGCCTCCTTTGGCGTAGAGCGTTTCCAGACCTTTATCGGAAATTTCAAAACTCGGCACCAGCCAATATATTTGGTTGGCGCCGTTTCTTTGATTGGCCCGGAACTGCAGATCGCCCGAGGTGGTCGGCAGTCCGTTGTCGCCGTGAATGATCGACTCCAGATCGGGGAATTCGCTCGAGGAGACTGTGGGGTAGCAATCCACTAAACACTTGGCGCGAAGGATCCTGCGGTCCTGCAGGTCGAGAAAGAGCAGGCCGCGACCGGCCGGATAAGTTTCCTGCTGGGGCTGCACCGTCAGCGCTATGGCAAAGATGTAGGACGTGTCGGTCAACTGCTCGATGCGCACCCACTGGTCCGTCTCCTGTCCGTTGGCGCCGTGGCTTTCGACGATGGCTTTGGAGTCTTCGCCCTTGGGCTTCTTGACCGTCTGCAGCAGGTCGATGTCCAAGGTGCGTTTCGAGGTCAGCGTGAAGCGCATCATCGTGCGTCCGTTGATGTTTTCGGTGATTTGGCTGTAGCCGTCTTTGAAGACGCGCACCTTGTTGCGGTCGCTTCTGAGCGCCAACTGGAAGATGCCGTTGGCGTCGGTCGTTGTCTGATTGAGCACGCGGTCGTTCTTGTCCACTTCGGCCACTGTGGCACCTTCGAGACCGCCGTTGGCGTCGGTCACTTTTCCGCTCAACTGTTGCGCCGTTGCCGCAAGATTGACGGCGAGGAGCGCCAGGAGCATCATGATGGTCTTTTTCATGATCGTATTGTTTTTCTTATTGTTGTGTCATTTCTTTCATCATCTCAGCCGCCGTACAGAGTTCCCGATACCAGTCTTCGCCGAAGCGGCGCACGAGTGGCTCCCGGAGGAAGCGGTAGAGCGGCGTGCCTTCAGCATCGCCTCTGAGGCGCGCGGCCTCGCAGATGCTCCACCGGTGGTATTGCAGCCCGACGAGACCTCCTCCGAAACGCTTCTCGCGGATGGGATAAAGGTGGCACGAAATCGGCCTTTCGGGCAGCAGACAGCCTCGGGGCCCGCGAAAGACACAGTTGCCGCCGCCGACAATGCTCGTCACCAACTCGCCTTCGGGATCGGCGTAAGCGACCCCCTGACGGTCGACCACCGATTGGGCCGAAGCCGACATCCCGGGCCAGATGTCGTCGAGCACCTCTTCGATTCGGGCAATCTCGTCCATCGTCACCGGCGCGCCGGCGTCGCCCTCCTCGCAGCATCGTCCGCTGCAGGCGGCAATGTCGCAGGCAAAGCGTTCGGCGATGATGTCCGTATGCACGATGACATCGCCCACCTGAAGCATCGGCGGCAACTCGTTCACCATTGGATGGCCTCCTTTCCGTGGTCCGTGAGCCAGCGGTTGCAGAGCTCGAAGTGGTGGTTGCCGAAGAAGCCCCTGTAGGCCGACAGCGGACTGGGATGTGCGCTGCGCAGGACGAGATGCTTCGTCTGGTCGATGAGCGCGGCCTTTTTGCCCGCCGGAGCGCCCCAAAGCATGAACACGAGACCCTCACGCCCTTCGGAGAGCGTGCGAATCACGGCGTCGGTGAACGTCTCCCATCCCTGTCCCGAATGGCTGAAGGCCTGATGGGCGCGCACACTCAGACAGGTGTTCAGGAGGAAGACACCCTGTCGGGCCCATCGGGTGAGATCGCCCGAAGCGGGCATCGGGGCGCCCGTCTCGCTCTGCACCTCCTGAAAGATGTTGCGCAGCGAGGGCGGGAAATCGACGCCGTCGGGCACCGAGAAGCAGAGCCCGTGGGCCTGTCCCGGCCCGTGATAGGGATCCTGCCCCAGGATGACCACCTTGACGCTGTCGAAGGGCGTCTGGCGGAAGGCGTTGAAAATCAGCGGTCCGGGCGGATAACAGGGACCTGCGGCATATTCCGCCTTGACGAACGCGACGAGGCGGTCGAAATAGGGCTGCTCAAACTCCCCCTGGAGCCTTTGCCCCCAACTCTCTTCTATGTTTACCTGATGAGGCACTTGCCCGTCATTTCCTCAGGCTGCTCCAGACCCATGATGTGCAGGATGCTGGGTGCCACGTCGGCCAGCACGCCGTTTTCGACTTTGGCCTGTTTGTTTTCGGTCACGTAGATGAAAGGCACGGGGTTGAGCGAGTGTGCCGTGTTGGGTGTGCCGTCGGGGTTGAGCGCGTTGTCGGCGTTGCCGTGATCGGCGATGATGACGGTCTCGTAGCCCGTGGCCTTGGCGGCCTCAACAACCTCGTTAACACACTGGTCCACAGCGACGACGGCCTTCTCGATGGCTTCGTAGACACCCGTGTGGCCCACCATGTCGCCGTTGGCGAAGTTGACCACGATGAAGTCGTACTTGTCCTCCTTGATGGCAGCCACCAGCTTGTCCTTCACCTCGAAGGCCGACATCTCGGGCTTGAGGTCGTAGGTCTGCACCTTGGGCGAAGCCACCAGCACGCGCTCCTCGCCGTCGTAGGGCGCCTCGCGTCCGCCGTTGAAGAAGAAGGTCACGTGGGCATATTTCTCCGTCTCGGCCGTATGCAGCTGCTTGAGACCCTTCTTCGAGAGATATTCGCCGAGCGTCTGCTCCACGTTCTCCTTGGGGAAGAGGATGTGCACGCCCTTGAAGGAGGCGTCGTAGGGCGTCATGCAGTAGTATTGCAATCCGGGGATAGTGGTCATACCCTGCTCGGGCATATCCTGCTGCGTCAGGGCGATGGTGATCTCCTTGGCGCGGTCGTTGCGGTAGTTGAAGAAGATGACGACGTCGCCCTCCTTGATGGTGCCGTCGACGGTCGCATTGTGGATGGGCTTGATGAACTCATCGGTGACGCCTTCGTCATAGCTCTCCTGCATGGCCTTGACCATATCCGTGGCCTGCTTGCCTTCGCCCTTGACGATGAGGTCGTAGCCCACCTTCACGCGCTCCCAGCGCTTGTCGCGGTCCATGGCGTAGAAGCGGCCCACGATGCTGGCGATGGCGGCGTTGCCGGCCTTCTTACATTCGTCCGTCACCTGCTGGATGAAGCCCTTGCCCGACTGCGGGTCGGTGTCGCGGCCGTCCATGTAGCAATGCACGAAGGTGTTCTTCACGCCGTATTCCTTGCCGATCTCGATGAGTTTGAAGAGATGGTCGAGCGAGGAGTGCACGCCGCCGTTGCTCGTGAGGCCCATGAGGTGGACGCTCTTGCCATGCTCCTTGGCGTAGCTGTAGGCGGAGATGATCTCCTTGTTTTTCAGGATGCTGCCGTCCTGACAGGCGCGGTTGATCTTCACCAGATCCTGATAGACGATGCGTCCGGCGCCGATGTTGAGATGGCCCACCTCGGAGTTGCCCATCTGTCCGTCCGGCAGACCCACGTTTTCGCCGCAGGTCAGCAGTTGGCTGTGGGGGTAGTTCTGGTTGAGATAGTCCATGTAGGGCGTCGGAGTGTTGTAGATGACGTCGCCTTTACCTTTGTTGCCGATGCCCCATCCGTCGAGGATCATCAGAAGTGCTTTTTTTCCCATTGTCGTTTATGTTTTGTTTGTTTGTGATGCTTTTTCCCGAGAGAGTTCACTCTCTAAGGGGACAAAAATACGGAAAAATCTTCTGATAGCCAAAGATTTCTTCTGTTTATTTCCAAATTTGGCAGGTTTTCACTTCCAAAGTTGGCATTCCTGTCTTGATGTTCTCTTTCTCCTTTGCCATATACTTATGACGCTTAATCCCATACATACTATGGTATCAACAGCCTTCTATATTCAAGATCATTTCTCAATATTTCTTCCGTGTGATGGACATCAATGTCTATTTGCTCCAAACGCTTTTCCTTGTCTTCATCTGTATGACTATTGTCTTGCAGTACCGTTAATCTCATCTTTGCCCTGAAGTATTCCAACCCGTTATGAATAACGACTCCACTCGCAGGTATATTTTTGCACGAAAATTGAGTTACACATTGTTCTGCCAAAAGGCTTCCCCACTTCTCGTATTTCTGAATGTCGTCTAGACATTGGTCTGTTCTTTTGTCATTTATGGACTTCATGTTTCTGCCTAAAACTAATTATGAATTAAACCGTTGCATCAAAAAATCTATCTGCATCACATCTTCAAACTCATAGATACCCTCGTTATTCTTGATACGGATAATAGTATTATTCGCTTGCTTCTGAAGATAAGTGTTCAAATGTACATTTGCTAGTAATGGTATCACTTCCAAATAGAAATGGTGTCCCATTATCCAAAAGTCGAACATTCCATATTTAGTGATGTCTTCACACAACTTTTCACTCATAGGCAAGTATGGATGATTCATATAATCGTCGCCAGCAGATAAAATGATATTATTGAAGCCATAAAACACATGTAGATTGCCTGTGTCATAACGAGCATAATTCCGTACAGCTTGAAACATATTATTGTGTCCGTCGCCAGTTACTAAATGATACTTCTGTAAAAAAACCTCATACAAGGCTCTCTTGAATTGGTGGGTAACGTTTTTCGAATTGAAGTTGCTTCTAACCTTAATAAGATGGCTACTATGACGATACGTAAAGTATGAAGAACTAAAATTCTTATATGACTCAGAAGTTAGATTCTTGCTGAACATTCGTATTGCTCCAAATATTTCTTTGAAAGCATGATCCATACATGGAACTCCATGTTTTCCTTTGGGAGCCGTTCCGAAATAGTGGTTGCAATCGTCACAAACATCGCTTACTATTTCTTGTCCACCCAATGCACGAGGAAGGACGTGAGCAACCTCCTTGAAATTAACCTCTGGCTCACTCTTTCCACACCAAATACAAATATGTTTCCCGGTCTCTATCATAAGTCCGCATTACTTTCGTATTCTTCTTTTGTGATTGGAGTTCCCGAATCAACAATAAGGATTTCACCGTAGGTCAGACCATAGAGGTGATATATGAGACTGTCAATCCCTATTTCTAAGACAGAATTATCAGCAGATATATTATTCCGTTCTCGTAGCGAACAAATCATCTTGCTATTCATTATCTACGTTTCTTTTCTATTCTTTCTATTTCTTCATGTAAATGATTAATCGTAATCTGTTGTTCAAAGGCTTGTTCGCTAAGACTGATTAGTTGACGATACAATTCCATATTATCTGATTTCTGAACAAGCATCGCGACGTCCTTTATACCTTCATACAGTCCCATGGTAAATTCATTTAATAAACACTTCCTATTTCTTTACTATTATTGTCTGCATCAAAACATACGTTTTAAAAACTAATCTCTCCACTGTGACAGCAGACTCTCAAGTCCCATCTCATCCTTAATTAACACTTCGCGAGATCCACTCCCGTGAGCAGCACCAACAATACCCGCCTTTTCTAACTGATTCATTATGCGACCTGCGCGATTATAGCCAATTGCAAGATGCCTTTGAATCAAACTTGCTGAACCATCTTGGTTCATAACAATTAAACGCGCAGCATCTTCAAACAAAGGATCCAAACGAGCCAAATCGACACCATTCACGCCGCATTCTCCATCATAGTGAGAGTTCGACAATTTATAAGAACTGGTATAACCTTGCTGAGAGGAAATAAACTCATTGATGCGTTCTATCTCCTGCGTATCCACAAAAGCACATTGGACTCTTATACAATCAGGACTTTTGCCAGATCTAAACAACATATCACCATTACCTGACAATTCCTCAGCCCCATCACAATCAAGAATGACCTGAGAATCTATGCGCTCCGGCAGCCTGAAAGCGATACGTGTTGGGAAGTTAGCCTTGATTGCCCCTGTGATAATATCGTTAGTCGGTCGTTTCGTTGAAATAATCATGTGAATACCAACTGCACGAGCATTTTGAGCCAATTGAACTATAGGGGCTTCGAAATCTTGTCCCTTCTCTTCAATAAAGTCACCATACTCGTCAATAACAACAACAATATAAGACATGAATTTATGCCCAACCGCTGGATTTAACTGGTGATTTATAAATTTATCGTTGTATTCTTGGACGTTCTTGACACAGGCTATTTTCAGCAAATCATAACGGGATGACATCTCCCTGCATAAACCATTCAACGTGCTGATAGCCTGTCTACTGTTAGATACAACAGCAGGTTCGTTAGGTAATGAAGCAAGAAATTGTTTAGCAATTTGGGTGTAAACACCAAACTCTACTCCATAAGGATCCATGAGTACAAGCTTTAACTCTGCAGGATGTTTCTTAAAGAGCAAGGACATAATCATTGCATTTAGTGCTACGGATTTGCCCTGACCTGTTGAGCCTGCAATAAGGATGTGAGGTGCTTGAGTGATGTCGAACATAAAGACCTCATTAGTAATGGTTTTGCCTATTGCACACGGTAGTTCCATAGTCGAATCTTGGAACTTTTTGGTGTTTAATACACTTTCCATCGAAACAATAGAAGGGCGTATATTGGGCACTTCTATACCAATGGTTCCTTTACCCGGTATTGGAATTAAAAAATGAACATCATGAGAACACAATGCTAAAGCTAAATCATCCTCTAAGCCTCTCAACTCAGAGGCATTCACACCGGGAGCCAGCGTTATTTCGTATAATGTGACTCTTGGCCCTACTGTCGCTTTTATAGAAGAGATTAATATGTCAAAGTTTCGCAAGGTATCCACAATACGGTCTTTGTTAGACTGTTGCTCTCCCATATCGACGTCTGGTGTCCTGTCATAATCAGATCTATTTAGCAAATCCGTAGTAGGATAGTGGTAATTCTCTAACTTTAACACTTTCTCCGAGTCATGAGATTTTAGGATTTCTTCATCACACAGAGAGCCACTTCCTTTTAAATCTTGGGGAAGAGAACCATCAGCGTCAGAAGAAGGTTCTTTCAAATTCTCCTCTAAAGTTTCAAGTTTAGCCTTTGCAATTTGCTCATCGGAACCATTTTCTGATTTGTCAAAGTTATTTCTTTTATTTTCGTTAATACCCTGTTTAAGCAGAATCGCATTGTTTAACAAAATCAAAAACCTCTTTTCTTTAATAAAAGCAGTAATCCAACATACAACAATCAGGAGCGTTATCAAAAACACAAAGATTCCGCCACCCCATGTCAATTCATATCCACAAATCATACGAACAAATGACCCATTCATTGAGAAAATCGGGAACAGATTAAGGATGATAATCATTACATAGAGAAAACATCTGACCATATGTCCTGCCATTTCCAATTTTATCTTGTTTTGGGGCGTGTCATCTATTGATTTTATCCTATAAGCAGAATTTTCCGATTTTATGGACATATTTGCGATGATGGCAAAACAAAGAACAAACTGGAAACCTGCATTTATAAGACTACTATATAACATGTCTAGTCCATTAAGATACCATGCAAATGCAACAATTGGAAAAAGAAGGGACCAAATGTAGAATATATAGTGTACAGGATTATATACTAAGAGTGAAGATTTTTCATCATAATCATTGTTATCAAATAGATTCGCTTCTTGCGAAATTCTCTCCCGTTGCTGTCCTTCAATAGAACGGTTGTACTCATTAACTCCAGAAACTTTGTCTCTACGATAAAACCCAGAACCTGGAATGCCAGTGTTTACGTATGTTCCTTTTGGACTAAATGTCACACTTGCCCCCTTCACACCTACATTTGTACTTATGCCACTCTTGCTAATATTGATGTGAACACCAGGCAATATTTTAATTCTTTTTCTAAATCTCCATCCCATATTCACTATTCTCTTTAAATTGTTCTCTCTGCTCAGATAGTCAAGTCCAGTTCCTATTCTTTTCTGTCAAATCGCACTTGTGGTATATAAAATTCCCCTGCAAATGCTATGATTCGTAGTTGAAGAATTTTTACCCCGCTTTTGCATGTGCATTTCGGGGCATTATTCCGATACTTGGTTGCAAAAATACACTTTTTCTTAGAAACAGCAAATTATCAGGGCAGAAATTCATAGTTTCCGCTCCTGATTTTTCAAAAAAACACAAATGAGACAAATAAGGCAAACAAGACTCTACTGCTCGTAGCTAAAGACAAAGTCTCCCACCGTCACCGTCATACGGCCTTCGTCGGCGAGGGCGGCGTAGTGCTTCATCACGTAACTGCGCAGATAAGCCGTCTCACTTTGCGCATTGAAGGCCGCCTGCACCTTGAGGAAAGCGTTGCCCAGAGTCGACGGCGACGGCGCATCGGCCGCCTCGCGGCCCTGACGCACAAACTCGGTGGAACCTTTGGAAATCAGACGGAAACGTTCACGCGCCTTCACCTGATTCGGAGTGCTGTGGGAAGCGCGTTCGGGGTCGCGTCGCACGGCATAGACGGCACCCGTCTTGAAGTTGCGACGAAGATAGACTCCGCTCTTTTTGTCGGCCCGGCCATGAATGGCGCTCATAAGCCAGTTGGGATCGATTTTGGCCATATAAAAATACTGTTTTTGCCCTCAAAGATACAAATTCTGCGGGACGGGTGCAACTTTTTCCGACTCATTTTTTTTCTGCAGCCTGTTTTTTGCTTCTCGCAGGCCGGTTTCGGGTGTTTTCTTTCGCCCAAAAACCTCTTTTTCAGCCCACATCAGAGACCGTTCAAAGAACGAGCAGTGAACGAGTGGTGTACGAGCCGTGAACGAGTGGGAACGAGAAATCCCGTACTTTACTCGTACTTGACACGATGACGTGACGTTATTGTCACTGACTCCTGGGAAGAAGGTGATAATCTCACGCCGATGGATGCGTCGGCAAATCTTAAAAAAACTGCAGCACTTTCTTGCATATTTCAAAGAAAAGCACTATCTTTGCCGCATGATTTATATCATTTCCCTTGTGATGCTCCTCTTGGGGGCGGGTATCGGTGTACTCATGGGCCTGCTTCATGAGCGCGCGAAGCGTGCGCCCCTGGAACAGGAACGGGCCCAGCTGGAAGCCACGCTCACGGCGCAGCAACAGGCCGCCGCCGATCAGCTCGCCACGCAGCAACGCACTGCTGCAGAGCAACTTGCGGCGCAGAAAGAGCGCTACGAGGAAGCCCTCGCCGCCCATCAGCGCGCCGCCGCCGAACAGCTGGCGGCCGAAAGGCAACACAGCGGCGAAGTGCTCCGCCAACAGCAGCAGCACTACGAGAACGCCCAAAAGCAGCAGAAGGAGAGCTTCGAGGAGACGCTGCAGCGCGTCACCGCCGAGGTGAAGCTCTCGACCGACAAGATGCTGAAAGACCGCCAGAAGGAGTTCGCCGAAAGTTCCGTGCAAAACATCACAGGCATCGTCAACCCCCTGCGCGAGAGTCTGGAGCGCATGATGAAGCAGGGAGAGCTGACGATGCACTCCACCGACGAGCTGCTGCGCGTCCTGAGTCACGGCAGCAAGGTGCAGGGCGACTGGGGCGAGACGATTCTTGACGAACTTCTTGAAAGTCAGGGCCTCAAGCGCGGCATACACTACGACACGCAGACCGCCCTGCGAGACGCATCGGGCCAGACGGTGCGCTCGGAAGAAGGCGCTACGCTGCGCCCCGACGTCATCCTGCATCTGGACCAGGAGCGCGAGGTGATCATCGACTGCAAGGTGTCGCTCACGGCGTTCATCAACTACGTCAACGCCGGGACGGAGGCCGAACGCCAGCAGTACCTCAAAGCCCACGTGGAGTCGCTCGAGAAGCACGTGCGCTCGCTCTCGAAGAAGGACTACAGCAACTACGTCAAGCCTCCGAAGGTGCGCATGAACTACGTCATCATGTTCGTGCCCCACACGGGCGCTCTGTGGACGGCGATGAACGAGAAGCCCGACCTCTGGCGGCGCGCGATGGAGCAGAACGTCTTCATCGCCGACGAGCAGACGCTCTACGCCGCGCTGCGCATCGTGGCCCTCACATGGACGCAGATCGAACAGAGTGAAAATCAGAAGCGTGTGTTCGACCTGGCCGGCGAGATGATGGACCGCGTGGGCCAGTTTGTGAAGCGCTACGAAGCCGTCGGACGCGCACTTGACGCCGCCCAAAAGGCCTACGAAGACGGGCAGCGCAAGCTGGAGCCCTCGGGCCAGAGCATCCTGCAGACCTGCGGCAAACTCATCAAACTGGGGGCCAAGCAAAGCGCCACCAACCCCCTGCCCCAACTGGAAAACAACGAACCGTGAACAGATACGACCTCAGCTCCGTGCGCGAAGATTTCCCCATCCTCTCACGCAAGATTTATGACAAATACCCGCTTGTCTATCTCGACAACGCCGCCACGACGCAGAAGCCGCGCGCGGTGGTTGAGGCGATGACGGAGGAATACTACAACGTGAACGCCAACGTGCATCGCGGCGTGCACTTCCTCTCGCAGCGCGCCACCGATCTGCACGAAGCCGCCCGCGAGACGGTGCGGCGCTTTCTCGGCGCCGCCTCGACGGAAGAGATTGTCTTCACGCGCGGTACGACGGAGAGCATCAACCTGGTTGCCACCTCGATGGCGCGCCTCCACAGCGACGACCCCGCTCGCGAAGTCATCGTCTCGGCCTTGGAGCACCACTCCAACATCGTCTCCTGGCAGCTGGCGGGATTCCGTCTTCGCGTCATCCCCATGAGCGACGACGGCGAGCTGGATCTCGCAGCCCTCGAAGGGCTCTTCACGGAGCACACCTGTCTCGTCTCCGTGACGCATGTGAGCAACGTTCTCGGGGTGGAAACGCCCGTAGAGGAGATCATCCGGACGGCACACCGTCACGGCGTGCCGGTGCTCGTGGACGGCGCTCAGAGCGCCCCTCACAGACGCATCGACGTGGAGGCGCTCGACTGCGACTTCTTCGCCCTCTCGGGCCACAAGATGTACGGCCCCACCGGCATCGGCGTGCTCTACGGCAAACGCGCCTGGCTCCAGCAGTTGCCCCCTTACATGGGCGGCGGCGAGATGATACGCAACGTCTCCTTCGAGCGGACCACCTACAACGACCTGCCCTACAAGTTCGAAGCCGGCACGCCCGACTACGTCGCCTCGACGGGACTGGCGCGCGCCATAGATTATATGGAAGGTCTTGGCCTTGAAACCATACGCACCCACGAAGAGGCCCTCACGCAGTATGCCGTCGAACGTCTCTCGGAGATCGAAGGGATGCACATCTGGGGCCTGCGCCAGGGGCGTCCCCTGCACGGCGTCGTCTCCTTCCAAGTAGGTCATATTCACCACCTTGACATGGGCACGCTGCTCGACCGTCTGGGCATCGCCGTGCGCACGGGCCATCACTGTGCCGAACCCCTCATGCACCGGCTCGGCATCGAAGGCACCTGTCGCGCCTCCTTTGCCCTCTACAACACACGCGAAGAAGTCGATGCCCTCGCATCCGCCGTCCGTCGCGTTCAAACAATGTTCTGATGTTGCAACAAGCGATGAGACAGGGACGCCTCGAGGCCGGATGCGACGAAGCCGGACGCGGATGCCTGGCCGGACCCGTCTTTGCGGCCGCCGTCATCCTGCCGCCCGATCTCGACATCGCCTCGAGCGAACTGCAGCGTCTCAACGACTCGAAGCAGCTTTCGGAGCGCGTGCGCTACGAACTGCGCCCCGTCATCGAGCGTGAGGCTTTGGCTTGGGCCGTCGGCATCGTGGACAACAAAGAGATCGACGAGATCAACATCCTGCGCGCCTCCATTCTGGCGATGCATCGCGCTCTGGATCAGCTCTCCACGCGCCCCGAATACATCCTGGTGGACGGCAACCGCTTCTACCCCTACAAGGACCCCGCGAGCGGCAAACCTGTTCCCCACGAGACCGTCGTCAAGGGCGACGGCAAGATGATGAGCATCGCGGCGGCCTCGATTCTGGCCAAGACCTACCGCGACGACTTCATGCAGAAGATACACAAGGAATACCCCCAGTATCACTGGGACGGCAACAAAGGATATCCCGCGCCCGAACACCGGGAGGCCATCCGCCGCTTCGGCCCCACGCCCTACCACCGCATGACCTTCCGCCTGCTCCCACCCGAACAACTCGAATTTGACTTTCCCGAATGAGATGATGCGCCCCAAAGCCATATTCCGATTCTCCCTGCGGTTGCTCTTCCTGTTGTTGCTGTGTCTGTTGGCACACCACGAAGGGCACACCCTTATGGTTGCCGGGGAAGCGTCTGCGCCGGCAACGCCGCATCATCGCGACAGACTTACCGGCGGAAGCGATGACGGGGATTCCGCCCCGGCGTTCGCATTTGCCCTGAACGCGAGCTCACAGGGTGCAAGTCTTTCGCGCACCCCGCGCTCCCACAACAGCACCGGCGGAGAGGGCGGACGCAGCAACACACGCAGCGGGGCGCACACAACCTCCTCGCTGCACCGCGACACACTACATTTCAAACTCCGTCAACACGCCATCCCCTGCGTCATGGGGATTGCGTCCGCACGCGACTACTACGTCATTGCGCTGCGGCGCATTCTTTGTTAGCACGTCAGACCAATTCCGGAGAGGGAGCGCACAAACGACGTTTCACAACAAAGAAAAAAGACACTATGAGTAACATTCAGAATCTGCGGATGGGAACCACCGTCTGCGCAGACAGACATGTCAGCATACAAACTTCATTTTTCGGCCTCTGCACAAAGGCCCTTTACAATGTCACGGGAAGCGTGATTGATGCACGCAGCATCGAACTGTCGCGCGCCGACGGCGAATGCCTGCAACACATCCTTGAAGCGCCCGTGGAATCATTGGCCGAAATGACGGAAGGCGTTCAGCTGCAAAAGACCGTCAACGGACAATATATGGCGGAAGTCTGCACCTCGCGCGACGGCGAATTTGCTGCCGTCATGCTGATGCAATTCATCCGTATGTCCTACGAACCCGTCACCAGCGTCACGGTTTACGAGGGCGAGAACGCCCGGCCCGTCTGCCGCATGTTTTAACGGCATCCCGCCTCTCTCCGCCGACGGTTTTTCTGTCGGCGGAGAGAAAAATGAAGCAACAAAGAAAAAAAAGTCTGCGGGCATGCACGCGTATGGAGGAAAATGAGTATCTTTGCAAAAGTTAAGCCGAATCATCTCCATGTCCGACAGTTGCACCGCCATCATCGTCATACCAGTCTATCGCCCGACACTCTCGTCGGACGAAAAGGCTTCGCTCCAACAGTGCCTGAAAGTTTTGGGCCCGCACCACGACGTCGCTCTGGTGTGTCCTGACTCGCTCAACACCGCCGCCTACGATGCTGCCGCCGGCGAAAAACTCCGCACGGAGCGCTTCAAAGACGACTTCTTCGAAGGCATTGAGGGCTACAACCGGCTGATGATGAGCCACAAGTTCTATAGCCGCTTCTCGCATTATGCATGGATGCTCATCTATCAACTCGACGCCTGGATCTTCGAAGACAGGCTGGAAGAGTGGTGCCGCAAGGGCTACGACTACGTCGGCGCGCCCTGGTTCGAAAACAACGAGAGCCACGAGACGGGCTGGCACCTCTGGCGCACGGGCAACGGCGGACTCTCGCTGCGCCGCCTGGAGAAGTTCCTGCGCATCACACAGAGCGGATGCCCCCTCAGAGTGCCGCGCGTGATCTGGTCGCACCGCTTCCGCCGCAAAGACGGACCGCGACGGCGCGTCAGCCTCGTGCTCGGGAAGAGAGACATGACCGTGGGGCAGTATATGCAGCAACTCTCGGCCACATGGGAGGACTATTTCTTCTGCATCTCGCTCGAAGGCACTTCGGAGGCGCTCCAGCTTCCTTCGCCCGAAGAGGCCGCCCGCTTCTCCGTGGAGCGTTCGCCCCGATGGCTCGTCGAGACGGTGCTCCGGGGCCAACGGCCCATGGGCTGTCACGCCTGGAGGAAATACCAGTACGAAGAGTTTTGGAAACAATACATTAAGCCCGAAGCATGAAACTGAGCATCATCACCGTCACCCGAAACAATCTCGCAGGACTCCGGCGCACCGCTGAGAGCGTGGCCGCACAGGTGTGGCGCGACTTTGAATGGATAGTTGTCGATGGCGACAGCAGCGACGGCACGAAGGAGTATTTACAGCAGCTTTCGCCGCAGCCCGACTGGTGGAAGAGCGAACCCGACCGCGGCGTGTATGATGCGATGAACAAAGGATTGTCTATGGCGCGGGGCGAGTATCTCCTGTTTCTCAACGCCGGCGACTCCCTCTGCGGCGCCTACACGCTGCAGGAGTGTTTCCACGACTTCCCCGAGGGCGACATCGTTTACGGCGACGCCGTCTTCGTCTATCCCAAGAAGGAGAAGACCGTGGTGCATCCCGACCGCCTCAGCCTCTACTATTTCCGCCACCATTCCCTCTGCCATCAGGCCACCTTCATCCGTCGCCTCCTCCTGCGCGAATATGGCGGCTACAGCCTCCGCTACACGATTGTGTCCGACTGGCGTCAATGGATCGTCTGGATGACCGAAGGCCGCTCGTTCCGCCATCTGCCCAAGACGGTGTGCCGTTACATGATGGACGGGCTCTCCTCCAAGCGGCGCAAGGTCTCCAAGCAGGAGCGCGAAGAGGTCTTCCGCGAAGTGCTCCCGCCGCTCTACTGCGAGCTCATGCACGAAATAGAAGCCGTCTATCCGAAGAAGAAAAAGAAATACCTGTGCTGGATTTACATCCTCAGCCTCCTCTCCCTATCACTCATCATCCTCACGCTATGGCTGCTGCTCTGAAAGATATGAAGCTCGTCATCGGCCTTCTGGCCCGCGACTGCAAGGAAAGCCTCCTGCGCAACATGCCCCGCGTAGAGACCGTCGGTGCCGCCTTCGGCGATTATCACGTGGTGGTCTATGAAAACGACAGCCGCGACGGCACCACCGAAGCACTGCAGCAATGGGCCCTTCGCAATCCGCATGTCACCGCCATCTGCGAAACCACCCATCAGGACACCATCCCCAAGAAGACCACCCGTTCGCCCTTCCCTCTCAAAAGCGTGCACCGCATCGAGCGGATGGCACGTTTCCGCAACAGGGTGCTCGATGAGGTGAGAGAGCGCTTCACGCCGGACTTATTCTGTTTTATTGATATTGACGTGGAAAGCTTCAATCCCCAAGACGTCATTGATGCCATCGTGCACGCACCGGCCGATTGGGGCGGTCTTTTTGCCAGCGGCCGCATCGCCTACACAGAGCATGACGGCAGCGACACGCTTTACCCGCTGCAATATGACACCTTTGCCTATATGCCCGAAGGCGTCGACGCCATGACGACGGGCGACTGGATTGTCAACCGCCATTTCCACCGCGTGACGACACGCCTCTTCGGCGCCGCGCTGCAAGAGACGCCCTATCTCCCCTGCAGCTCTGCCTTCAACGGCATCGGCATCTACAAATGGGAAGCCATAAAAGGCCTCACCTACCGCATTGAGCAGACAGAAGAGCTGAAAACCGTCAACGTGAGTTTTTGCGAGCACATCCCCTTCAATGCCGACATCGTGCGCAAGGGCTACGGCCTCTACGTCGTGCGCAGCATGGAAGTGATTTACATGCACAAGCGCAACACGCTCATCCGCAAGATTGACCGCAAGATAAAGGACCTTCAGGTGAAGCGCCTCATCGCCTTGGGCGACCCCTATGTGTAGAGCAGTTGCCCGGTGCCCTTGAAATACTTCTCCAGGACAAGCAGTGAGATAAGGTCTTCCCGCTTCTGATTCCAAAACTGACTCACCCACTCATGAGCGTGCGCCGCAATGGCCTTCGCCTCATCGGGATGCCGCTCGTAGTATTCAATCCGCTCAATCAGGTCCGAATAGTCGGGGCGAATCTCTATGTAATGGTAATCGGGGCGCAGACGCGACTCCATGAACCAAGTCTCGTATTTCGGGCGCGGCATCACGGCGACGGAATTGCTCGACATCACCCATTTGAGATTTGAGGCCACGTCGTTGCCCTCAAGCGACATGATGTAGCGGTACTTCAGATGGTCGTAGAGCGTGAGACCGCCTCCGGCCTGCAAGTCGCACAGAGGATGATGCTGCCACATCTCCAGAAAACGCTCGCGATGGGGTTTGCCGCTGACATCGCCGCGAAAGAGGATGCGCGTCTGCTTCTCTTCCCAGGCAATCGGATCCTTGATCCAGAGGAAATGACGCACCTTGTCCATATTGAGCAGGATGTTGTTGTTCGACTCTTCGGGCGGCAGGATGGGACGGCTTTTGGTGATTCCGGGTTGCGGCAGCGTATGACTGACGTCACCGCTGAGCATCATCCACTTCAAGCGCTTGGGGAAAAAGCGGGTGTACTCCATGCAGTCGTAAAAGTATGTGCTGTTGATTTTGCCCGTCACCTCGCGGTTTTTCTTCTCCATCGTGAAGCGCGAAAGGGGATAAGCGTTGTCGGCCAAAACGATGGGCGGCTCCAGGTGACAGTAGAAATCCACCCGGTCCTGAATGTAGCGCCGCTCCTCCTCGCTGCATTTCTTCAAAGCGCTCAGGCGATTGCGCAATCGCATCAGACAGAACGCATCGGGCAAAAACTGCCGCCACAGCCCCTTGAGATAAAACACCAGATGGCTGTTCTTGTGAATGTGTCCCCGTATGATGTGCAGGAGCCTCATGCGCCGGTGCTTTCTTCTTTGGCGTTTTCGGTGCGGTTGTGGGTCTTGTTGACGGTGGCGTTGTACTGCTTCAGCCCCTCCAAATCCCGCTTCCACCGATTGTGGGTCCAGAGCCAATATTGCGGCGCCCTGCGGATGGTCTGCTCAAAGAGACGGAAATATTGCTCCGTGATTTCCCAGTCAGGCACGCTCTTGGACTCTTCCACCATCGGCACCACATTGACCTCGTAGTAGCCCCGACGGGGACGCGAAACATCCAAATAGACGCACGCAAAATTGCACTGTTTGGCGATACGTTCCGTACCCGTCAGCACCAGTGTGTCGGGATGATTGAGAAAATCTGTCCAATAATGAGCGCTCTGATATATCGGGCTCTGGTCGGAAATGAAACCGACCACCATCTGTCGCTTCTCCTGACGGGTCACACGCACAATCTTGCGAAGGATGACGTCGCGCGTCACACTCTCCGTGCCCATACTGCTGCGCAATTTCAGGAACACACTGTCCAGGGGTTTATAGTCCAGCTCGTGAATCACCTGCCCGGCCCACACGTTTTCGGGCAAATGCAAACCGATGGAGATAATCCACTCCCAGTTACAGTAGTGGCCGATATAAAGGGCCACATTGTAGCCCTTGTCAAAGAGCTCCCGGATGTACTCCATATTGTGATAAGTGACGCGCCGACGCATTTCCTTATGCGACATGGAAGCCAAGGCAAACGTCTCGATGATGTAGTCGCAAAACCAGTGATAAAACTTCCGCTCCGTCTTGAGCAGCTCTTCGGCAGTTTTTTCGGGAAAACTATCCGAAAGATTGCGGCGCACCATGCTGCGGCGGTACTTCACAACGTGGTAGACCAGGCAATACAGCAAGTCGGAAACGGCATAGTGCACCCGAAGGGGAATGAGGGAATATAACCAAATAACACTCCAAATGCACCAATACGTCACTCTGCTCCATCCGTGGAGTTGGCGCATACAGAACTTGTGGCTTTGAAAATCCGGTCGATTCATAGCACAAAAGTACGAAATAAAGTTTAGAGTTTAGAGTTTAAAGTTTAAAGTTTTTGGCTAATATGACTTTTTTTCGTACATTTGCACCATGAATGCTTCAAAATTAAGTGTGGTGTCTCCCGTGTACCACGGGGAGAATATGCTCGAAGAGCTGGTGGCACGCATCTCCAAAGCCGTCGCCCCGCTGACATCCGACTACGAGATTATTCTGGTGAATGACTGTTCGCCCGACGCCTCCTGGGAGGAAATCAAGACCCTGTGTGCCCGCGATGCGAAGGTAAAAGGCATCAATCTGGCCCACAATTTCGGCCAGCCTTATGCCATCACGGCCGGTCTGTCGTATGCTCAGGGCGATTATATCGCCGTCATCGACTGCGATTTGCAGAACAAGCCGGAGGACCTTCCGGCGCTCTTCCTCAAAGCGATGGAGGGCTACGACATCGTGAGTGCCCGCCGCGTGCACCGTGACGACACCTTCCTCAAGCGCATGTCCTCCGCCGTGTTCCACCGCATCTACGACTTCCTGAGCGGATTTTCCACCGACAAGGCCGTGGCCGAGTTCGGCGTGTATTCCAAGCGCATCGTCAAGGTCTATTGCAGCATTCCCGAATACAGCCGCTCTTTCGTCGAGCTTATTCACACTCTGGGCTTCCGCAAGACGGGTATCGACGTGATGCACGACCACCGGCTGAAAGGCAAGAGTTCCTACAACCTCTCTCGCCTGCTCCGTCTGTCCTTCAACGCCATCATCTCCAACTCCAACCGCCCGCTTCAGCTGGCGGTCACGCTGGGCTTCATCATGAGCCTCTTCTCGTTTCTCATGGCGGTGTACAACATCTTTGCCAAGTTTGCCGGTTGGAACGAAGTGGCCGGCTACACCACGACGGTCTTCTCCATCTGGTTTGTAGGCGGCCTGCTGCTCTTCATGATGGGCATTCTGGGGCTCTACATCGGCAAGATTTTCGACCAGGTCAAGGGTCGCCCCGTGTTCATCGTTCAGGATACGCTCAATATTTAGTCGTTTCATCGCATGATACCGTTCAACAAACCATACTTCTCGGGTCGCGAGCTCTCCTACATCGAGGAGGTCTGCCACAGCGACACAATGTCGGGCAACGGCCAGTTCACCAAGTTGTGTCACGGCTTCTTCGAGAAGCGATACGGCTTCCGCAAGTGTCTGCTCACCACCTCCGGCACCGACGCCCTTGAGATGTGCGCCATGCTGTGCGAGCTCAAGCCGGGCGACGAGGTCATCGTGCCCTCCTACACCTTCGTGTCGTCGGCGCTCGCCTTTCTGAGAGAAGGTGCCACCGTACGCTTTGCCGACAGCGGCAGGGAGAACCCCAACATCACCGCCGAGACCATCGCCCCGCTCATCACCGATAAGACCCGCGTCATCTGCGTGGTCCATTATGCCGGCGTGGCCTGCGACATGGACGCCATCATGGCCTTGGCCGAAGAGCATCATCTCCTGGTGGTAGAGGATGCAGCGCACGCCATCGACGCCTACTATAAGGGACGTCCCTTAGGCGGCATCGGCCATCTGGCAGCATTCTCTTTCCACGAGACGAAAAACATCAGCAGCGGTGAAGGCGGCATGTTAGTGGTCAACGACGAGCGCTTCGTGCGCCGCAGTGAAATTCTGTGGGAGAAAGGCACCAACCGCGCCGAGTTCTACCGCGGGATGGTAAACAAATACGGCTGGTGCGACATGGGCAGCTCGTTCCTCCCCTCGGAGTTCAACGCCGCCTACCTTTGGGCCCAGTTGGAGCAGATCGACGACATTCAGGGCCAACGTCTGCACATCTGGCAGCGCTATGACGAGGCGCTTCTCGGACGCCTGCGCCACGGCATCTGCGTCATGCCGGAGACGCCGGACTACGCCACCAACAACGCCCACATGTACTATCTGCTCTGCCCCTCTCTTAAGGAGCGTACGGCGCTGATGAACTACCTCAAGAACCACGGCGTGCAGACCACGTTCCACTATCTGCCCCTGCATTCGAGCACTTACTACGCACCCCGTCACGACGGACGCCCCCTGCCCGAATGCGACCGCTACGGCGACTGTCTGGTGCGTCTGCCGCTTTTCTACGAACTCACCGACAGCGAGATTGATGAAATCACCACGCTTCTCCTCGCTTATTGAGCGCCGTTTCGTCCGTTTCTGCATCGTGGGCGTTGCATCCACCGCATTGCATTACGGGCTCTACTGCCTGCTGCTGTGGAGCACGGTGGAGGTGAATGTGTCCTACACCGTGGCCTACATTGCAAGCTTTTTCGCAAACTTCTGGCTCACGAGCGTCTTCACCTTTCGCGCCCGGCCTGCCTGGGGCAAGTTCGCAGGCTTCGCCGGAAGTCATGCGGTCAACTATGTGCTCCACATCGTCCTGCTCAACCTCTTCCTGTGGTTGGGCGTGCCGCCTTATGTGGCGCCGATTCCCGTCATCGTGACGGCGATGCTCGTGCAGTACACCATACTGCGTTTTGTCTTCACGCATAAATCCACTCAGGCATGAAAAAAATAACTCAGGCGCTCGTCACCTTCTTCTCCAATCCGAGAAACGTATTCATCCTTGGCATGCTGGTTGCCATCACGGCTACGGCTCTGGAAACCTTCCGGGGTCGCTGCACCAACTACTACGACTACCGCGATTCCACCGTCGATTTCTTCAACGGCATCTGCGTCTACACCCTCGACTGGGTGCAGGCCCATCGCATCTACTTCCTCTACACCCCCAACTTCAACTTCCTCTTCGCCCCCGTGGCCTATTCGCCCTGGTGGCTCGGGCCTTTCATCTGGAATCTGGCCAACTACACCCTCTTCTTCCTGTCCATTTGGACTCTGCCCAAACAGTATGCCGACCACCGGCTCAAGATCTTCCTCTTCCTTCTATTGGTTCTGGAGCAGAGCATCTTCTGCTTCCAGTTCAACACGGTGGTGTGCTACATCTTCCTCTTTGCCTTCACTCTGATGGAGCGCGGCCAGTTCTTCTGGGCCATACTGCTCATCATGTATTCCGCCTGCACCAAAATCTATGGCGGCATCGAGCTCGGCCTTCTGCTCTGCTACCCGCGCTTCTGGCGCCACATGGGCTACGCTGCGGCCTGCGGCCTGATATTCTTCCTCATGCCGGCCCTCAAGGTGGGCTTCGACGGTCTGATTCCGCTCTACCAAAGCTGGCTGTCGATGATTGAGTCCCACCACAGCGACGTGGACTTTGTGGGCCTGCTTTTTGCCCCAGGCTTCAAGCAGCTCTTCCTGGCCGACTACCGTCTCTTCCAGCTCGGAGTACTGGCCGTCCTGGGTGTCTTGTTCTTCTGGAGGCGCGAACGCTGGAGCGACTTCAAGTTCCGCGCCCACGCCCTCGGCGTTCTCATGGGCTACGTCATTCTTTTGAGCGACTGCCCCGAGACGCACACCTACATCATTGCCCTCTCAGGCTACATGCTCTGCTATTGGCTGTGGAACAAGCATACGGTCTACGACAAGGTGCTCTTCTGGTCCATGTTCGTGCTTTTCGGCATGGTGCCCAGCGACGTGCTCTGTCCCGTCTCGGTGCACGAGTTCCTCCACGCCGACCTGTGGCTCGACGTCTTCGGCTACACTCTGGTGTGGCTTGAAATGATCTGGGTGGCCGTCCGCCCTACTCAATGCGGCGAAACCAGTAGTCGAATTTCCTGAAGTCCTCCTTTGAGAGCGCTTCCGCCCGGGCCTGATCCATGCGGCAGAGCGGAATGTCGCGATACATCGCCGCTACTAATGTGAACGTGCTGGGCGGACCGATGAGGGCGTCGCACTGCGAGAGCATGTAGAGGTCTTCCGGCGGTGTGCCGCCCAAAAGATGCACCTTGGGCTTTTTCTCCCCTTTTTCGGTGCCTTCCTGCAAAGTGCGGCAAAACGCCTCCTCCGTCACGACGGGGTCGTTGGTGGCGAGATACACATGCACCGTCTCCCCCGGATGCAGGCGGACAAAACCGCGCACAAAAGCCGCATAGGTTTTATCGTCGTAGAAATAGCGGCCGTCGGCCCACTGTGCGTAGTCGCCCCGTCGGATGTGCAGCCCCAGCCGCACGCCTTTCTCTTCGTCCAGCACCCTCATCTTGGCCTGTACGGGCAGCGTGTAAGCCTCGTCGATTTGGAAAAGGCTGCAGATTTCATCGCGATATTTGAGAAAGAGGTCGTAATAGCGCACAAACCATCCCGCAACCACCACGTTGTCATGCGTCTCCACAATGCGCTCAAGCGCTTTCGAATCACAACCTCTCCTGTAGTTTGCTGTTGGCATCAGACGCAGGGCAGCCGCAATTTTTGCAATGAGATATAAGGCGAAACTGGTGTGCCGGGTATGGCGTATGCGGAAATAGGGATACTTATAGGAGAAACGCATGGAGAGCACATGCCTCCCGTGCTCGCGTCCGTAAGCATAGACGTGGGCAAACTGCAACAGGTTGTTGCACATTTGGCTCTTATCGCGGGCGAATATCATTGGTTTTGTCGCATATATTGGGGGAATGTCAGGGACGCGCGGCCTCCGCTGTAGCGCCGACGCAGCGTCTCGTAGTCGGCCATCTTCTTATTGGGCAGGCGCTTCTGCAGCCAGGGCCGCAGAAGTTTCTTTTGCACAAAGTTACCGTAAAGCTCAAATTCTGAAAAGCCCGAGCCCTGCGTCCGGTCGTAGCTTTCGAGCACCACTTCCCACCAGGCTTTCTCTCCGCCCTGTTCCAAACGCCGGTGAAGCGCCTCCAGATGCGCCTTGGAGAAGAGCATCTTGTGAGCGACGTAAGAGAGGTCTGCCAACTTCAATTCGGGGATGAGCCTGAGGATGTTGTCGTAGTAGGGCTGATGACATTCGTAGCTCATGTAGAACACCGTTTCACCGGCGGCGGAAAGGAACACGTGGGGGCGAATCAGCACGTGGTCGGCGTCGATACAGAGATAGTGGCGACAGGTGCCCACCCCTCCGCTCAACTTGATAAACTGCTGGAAGAGCCATCCGCTGCGATTGCCCAGATTCAGCGCCTTGGGGCCGAAGCCGAGCACCGTTGTCTCCTCCACATACACCAGCCCCTGCTCCCGGCAGAACTGCTTCACCCGCTCGTCGTCGGGCGCCACCAGATAGATGTGTTCTATCGGATGCTGCACCTGCCGCCTCACGCCTTCGATGCAGAGGGGCAACGTGCCCAGGTCTTTGGCCACCACGGGGATGACCACGTCGATGGGGTCATCGGAGGGCTTGATTGGAGGGAACTTCCTCCACGAAAACAGCCTGTATCTCAGTTCGCGCCATGTCATAGTCGGTCTGCGGTCTTATAGAGTTTCTGATAGTATGCCTTGAGCGTCTGCAGCGCCCCCTCTTGCTGCTTTTCGGACCAGGTAGAGAGCATCACGCGGGCGGAGGTGTTGTCCCAGATGAGGGCGCCCTCTTCCCGCACCATACCCACGGCGTCGGGCACGGCAAACACGGCGTAGTGGGCTGCCCCATCGTCCAACATGTCTTTCGACCATGGGAATGCTTCGTGAGAGGCGCCGACGAGGGAGAGCAAGGTGGCGACCAGGTCCGTCTGCGAACCCAAAGTGTCAATCCTCCGGGGCGCACGCACAATGCCGCCCGTCATCACCAACGGCACCTGATAGTGCTCCAGCGTGTAGTTGTTCATCACGTCGGGATAGCAGCCCTGATGGTCGGGCACCATCACCACCAGCGTGCGCTCCCAACCGGGCTGACGGTGCAACCTGTCCACGAAATGTCCCAGGCAGGAGTCGGCATAGTGGAAGGCGTTCAGCGCCGGATGCGCCAGCGCCTTGTGACCCGGCACGTCGAAGGGCTCGTGACTGCTGGAGGTCTGCACCACCGTCAGCGAGGGACGTCCGAGAGGCATCTGCTCCAGATCGTCAGCCGCGCGGTCAAACACGGGGCCGTCTGCCACACCCCATTTCCCGGTACGCTGCGCAGCCGGGAAATCTTTCTCCGAGACGATGTTCTGAAATCCCGCCGCTACCAGATACGAGCGCATGTTGCTGAAGTTTGTGTCGCCGCCGTAATAGTAGCGGGTGCTGTAGCCAGCCTGCTTCAGGGCCGAAGCCAGCGAGGGCAGCGTCGCCGTCTTGCGGGGCTGGTCCATCAGCGAGTAGGTGGGAAATGCGGGGATGCCGCTCAAGACGCTGACCAGAGCACGGTCGGTGCGCATCGTGTTGCTGTAGAATCGAGTGAATAACAACCCCTCCGAGGCCAGCCGTTCCAGCTGCGGCACCGTGCCTCTCACCAACCCGGCCTCCTCCATGAGCTGCGTGGAGAAACTCTCTAGGATAATCAGCACGATGCGCTCCGGCTTTGCCGTGAAGAGGCTGTCGCGAAGCATAAAAGTCGTCGTATCCGTCTCATGATTGAGGTTGTCCACCAAAAGCTCCGCCTCTTCGTCACTCATGAAACGGTATTGCGAGGAGAGGTCTTCCTGATGTGTGGCGCTCTCAATGAAGCTGAACACGGGATTCACGGCGGCGTGGTTGAGCCTGATGTTTTCTGAGAAATACACCGTGCCGGTATGGTTCGTGCCGGTGCTGAGGCCGCCGCGTATGGGCAGAATCAGCGCCACGGTCAGCAGCAGCAGCGCCAGACGCCCGCCCCATCCGGCGGAGGGCTCATAGCGGGGCCTCAGGCGCCACACGCCCCAGGCCAGAAGAAACATTGTCGCTGCGGCAGCCGACATCTGCCAAAAGGATGCAGATGCAAAAGCCTCGGCTGGCGAGGTCTTCAAATAGAGCACGGGAGTGTAGTCGAGCGGAAAACCCCACGGTCCGTAGAGTCCCAAGTTGGCAACGGTGGCCAGAGCGTAGACGGCACCGAATAGGGCGAAGTAAGCGCTCCAGAGGGCCTTCATCCAGCGACCTCCCGCACCGACGACCAGAAGCAAACCGGGAATCACAGTCAGATAGGCGCCGACGGCAACGTCCAGCTTCAACGCCTGCAGCAGAGCCATCAGCCTTTCGCTCCATGCCGTGCCGGCCATCAGCCCGCTGTAGAGCAAGAGGAAGAGCACGTGACCCAGGGTGCCCGTCAGCGTCCAGAGCAGCAGCGTCAGCAGGAAAGTTTTCAGCGATTTCATCATCTCTTTTCCTCCTTTCCGCCAATCACCAGGCTGTCGCCCAGCATGCGCTGCATGTAGCTTTGCTCCACGGCGCGCCTCAGTGCCTCATTGCCGCCTTTCATGGCGAGTGAGCCCTGCCATGTGACAGCCCAAAGCAGCGAGTCCGGCGTCGAGAGCACATCCTGCCCGAAGGCTATATACGGCTTGTTGTATTTCAGGCCCGAAAGCACGGTGGGCATGATGTCGATTTGCTGCACGGGGCCTTCGCGCCGCTCGGGGCGGAAGATTTCCCCCGTGGGATCGTAGAAGATTACCGGCACGCGAAACACGCCCCACTCCGTCTGATATTCAGGGCGGCTGCTGGCATTGGTGTGATCTCCGGTGATGACAAAGAGCGTCCGCCCGAACCAGGGCTCCTTCCTTGCTGCTTCAAAGAAGCGGCGCAGCGAGAGGTCGAGATAACGCACACAGCGGTGCATCGGATTGTCCGGATTGTCCGGGAACTGCTCCTCGTATTGCTCGGGGATGCGGTAGGGATGGTGGCTCGATGCGGTGAAGACGGCCGCCATGAAGGGCTCCTTCGTCTGCTCCGTCAGCATGCGCTCCATAAACTGCAGGAAGGGCTCGTCCCAAATGGCCCACATGCCGTCGAACTCCTTCTCGCCTCCGAAGCGCTCATCCTTGTCGAACTCCGTGCGTCCCCAGTAGCGCTGAAAGCCGCTGTTGCGGGCAAAAGCCTCAAAACCCATCGACCCGTTTTGTGCGCCGTGGAAGAAACCCGTCTCATAGCCCGCTCCGCCCAATTCACGCGCCAGGCCGCCCACGCGGTTCATCGCCGAAGGAGTCAAGAGGAAGGGCTCTCCCATCATCGGGATGGACGAGAGCACGGAGGGCATGCCGTCGATGCTCTTGCGCCCGTTGGCGTAGTTCTCCCGGAAGGTGAGACTCTCGCGGCAGAGCGAGTCGAGGAAAGGTGTCTGCCCCTCGTAGTCGTTGTAGTGTCCGAAATATTCCTGTCCCAGACTCTCACAAATCATCACCACGACGTTGCGTCTGAGCATCTTCTCTCCGCTGGCGGGGTGTACGGGAGAATAGATGCAATCCAACTCTTCGGCGCTGTAGTAGCCCGGGTCGCGGAAGACGGCTTTGTTCCAGGTGCGGATGAGCGAGAAAGGCGTGTTGAGCACGACGGCAGCCGTCTGAGGCGAGGCGGCATACTGAAAGGCGTTGCTGATGGTGACGGGGCGCACGGCTGTGGTGAATCCGCCGCGCATGCCGGCCACGGAGAGCGGCACATAGCAGACGAGCGCCAGCAGGGCTGCTGCGGTGCTGCGCCAGCAAGACTTCCGCTCCCAAGGGAACGGGCTGACGCTCCTGTAGCAGCGCCACGAGGCCCAAAGCATCAGGACGCCCGCCAGGGCGATATACCAGTGGCGCAACACTTCCGCCGCCACAATGCCGATGAGGTTGTTTTCGTGAGAGAACTCCCCCATCACCGTGCCCGTCGTGCGACGTCCCGTGTAAAGGAAGTAGAGCGCATCGCCGAGATTGCTCACCACAATGAGCACCATCGCCAGCATGAAGAGCAGGCGCAGGACGAGATTGTAGCTGCTTCGGGACTTCCACTCTGCCGGCAGCGGCAGCAGCGCGGCGAGGGCATAGGGCGCCATAAGGTAGAGCAGCGCCGAGGTGTCAAAGAGCAGGGAGCCTGTGAAGAGACGCCCCCAGGGCTCCGCCGTCAACTGCGGCGCCAGGAGCCCCCAATTCTCCGCAACGAAGACTGCACGGCAAAGCCCCATAATGAGGTAAGCCCACAGGAAGTTGAGGAGAAAAGAGCGTATCATGGGCGCAAAATTAGCAAAAAGTTCTGAGTTCACGTCTCCGCTCCCCCGGATTTTTTGTCATGTGGGATATTTTTTCTACTTTTGCCCCCAAACAAATTTGGATTATGCTCAAACAGTTCCTCTCCATCATGGCCCGCTATTTGCGTCCCTATCGCAAATATTTGGGGTGGGCCGTCGTGTTGAACTTCTTTGCCCAGTGGATGAACGTCTTCTCTTTTGTCGTCCTCATCCCCATCCTCAACATCCTCTTCAAGATTGACCAGACGGTCTACACCTATCGCGAGATTGACTGGGCCCATATCCACAAGGACGACATCATCAACAACGGCTATGCCTGGTGTCAGGAGATGATTGCCGCCCACGGCGCTTTCTTCACGCTGGTCATCATGGGCGTGGCCCTCATTGTCATGACGGGCATCAAGACGGCGGGCTACTTTGCCTCTTCCGCCGTGATGGTGCCGCTGCGCACCGGTGTGGTGCGCGACATCCGCGTCCAGGTCTACAAGAAGGTATTGGCTCTGCCTCTGGGCTTCTTCACCGAGGAGAAAAAAGGCGATATCATCGCCCGAATGAGTGCCGACGTGCAGTGTGTCGAGAGCAGCATCACGAGCAGCATCGACATGCTCATCCGCCAGCCCATCGCCATCCTGGTGTGCTTCTTCACCCTCTTCACCGTGTCGTGGCAGCTCACCTGCTTTGTGCTCGTTGTAGCCCCCATTGCCGCATGGATCATGGGCGTCGTGTCCCGCAAGCTGAAAGCTCAGAGCGGCGCCGTGCAGGGTCAGTGGGGCGACATCATCGCCCAGCTCGACGAGACGCTCGGCGGCCTGCGCATCATCAAGGCCTTCATCGCCGAGGAGAAGATGACGCGCCGCTTCATCTTTGTCAACGACGAGTTCCGCCGCGGCATGAACCAGATGGTCATCCGCCAGAACGCCGCCCACCCCATGTCGGAGTTCCTCGGCACCATCATCATCGTCGTCGTGCTGTGGTTCGGCGGCCTGCTGATCCTTCAGGGCTCCAACCTCATCGATGCCTCCACCTTCATCTTCTACATGGTGATTCTTTATTCGGTCATCAACCCCATCAAGGAGCTTTCGCGCGCCACCTACCAGATTCCTCTGGGCCTGGCTTCGATGGACCGTATCGACTTCATCCTCAAGGCCGAGAACCCCATCAAGGAGCTCCCGAACGCCAGGGTGATTAAGGACTTCACCAAAGGTATTGAGTTCAAGCACGTCTCCTTCTCCTACATCGAGGGTCGCCCCGTCCTGCGCGACATCAACATCACGGTGGAGAAGGGCAAGACCATCGCTCTGGTGGGCCAGTCGGGCTCGGGCAAATCCACGCTGGTGGACCTCGTGCCGCGCTACCACGACATCAAGGAGGGCGAGGTGCTCATCGACGGCGAGAACATCAAGAACGTCACCATCTCCTCCCTGCGTTCGCTCATCGGCAACGTCAACCAGGAGGCCATTCTCTTCAACGACACCTTCTACAACAACATCACCTTCGGCGTCGAAAGCGCCACGATGGAGCAGGTCATCGAAGCCGCCAAGATTGCCAACGCCCACGACTTCATCATGGAGTCGGAGCACGGCTACGACACGATGATAGGCGATCGCGGCGGACGCCTCTCGGGCGGCCAGCGCCAGCGCGTCTCCATTGCCCGCGCCATCCTGAAGAATCCGCCCATCCTCATCCTCGACGAAGCCACTTCGGCCCTCGACACCGAGTCGGAGCGCCTGGTGCAGGAGGCTTTGGAGCGCCTCATGAAGTCGCGCACCACCATCGCCATTGCCCACCGCCTCTCCACCATCAAGAACGCCGACGAGATCTGCGTCCTCTACGAGGGACAGATTGTGGAGCGCGGCACCCACGAGGAGTTGCTGGCGATGAACGGCTACTACAAGAAGCTCAACGACATGCAGCAGCTCTAAAGCACCTGTTGTCGTCCGGCGCATAAAAAGAGCGGAGCCCCCCCTCGGGCCCCGCTTCTTTTTTGCGGTGTAATGCCGTAGCTTAGTCGATGGCGTACTCCACGGTGTTAACCACACGCACCCGCTTGATGTAGGGCGTGTTGGGGTCGCGGTCTTCGATGCTGAACTGGCCCTGCTGCGCTGAGATGATGCCTCCGACCTCAGCCTTGGCGTCGCTGGCAAACTGCTCCGCCGTCTGGCGTGCGTTCTGCATGGCTTCCTGCACCATTTCGGGTTTGATGTCCGTCAGCCCGGTGAATTCGTAGCGCACGCGCTGCGTGTCGCTGTATTCCTCCGTCACCAGTGCGATGCCCTGCTTCATGAGGTCCTGCTGGCGATTCATCAGCTCGCGCACCTTGTCCACGTCGGTGGAGCTCACGGTGATGACGCATTCGGCCTTGTAGCGGTAGTTCATGATTTCGTTGCTGTAGTTGTCGGCCTGACGGTCCCGTATGGTGGGAGGATTCACGCTGATTTCGGAGTCCTTCAGCCCGGCGGCTTTCAGGAAGGCCACCACCTTGCGGTTTTTTTCGGCGATGAGTTCGTACATGGCCGAGGGGTCGTTGCCCAGTTCCTTGTACATCAGGGGCCAGGTCACCTTATTGGCGGGCACCTCACGCTCCGAGAGGCCCTTCACCGTCACCTTGCGGTCCATCTTCTTGAAGTTCTGCACGCCGCTCTTGATGCAGCAGCCCAGCACACACAGCCCCAGCGCCAAAATGAGCGAGGGCAATAAATACTGATTCTTCATAGCCTTTATAATTATGTATTATACATTATTAAATTACTAAATTATCAATTGTCAACTGTCAATTGTCAATTGTCAATTATCAATTCGGTAGCGTGACCGTGACGCTCTTGAGGTCTTCGGGGCGTGAACTGTTGCCGTAGCTCACTTCGTAGACGCCGCCCTTGCGGGCCTGCATGGCGTTGCATTCGGGGTTGAACAGAGCGAAGCTTTCAGGCGTGAGCGTCAGGCTGACGTCGGCCTTCTCTCCGGCTTTCAGCGCCACGCGGCGGAAGCTGCGCAGGGAGCGCAGGGGCCCTTCGGCGTCCTGCGTGTCGCGGATGTAGATCTGCAGCGTCTCGCTGCCGTCGCGCTTGCCGGTGTTCTTCACGGGGACGGTGAGCGTCACCTCGCCGCCCTGCTGCTTCACGGTGGCCTCGCCGATCTCGAAGGTCGTGTAGCTCAGTCCGTAGCCGAAGGCGAAGAGCGGGTCGGAGAAATAGCGGTAGGTGCGGCCCTTCATGCTGTAGTCCTCGTAGTCGGGCAGCTGCTCGGTGGAGCGGTAGAAGGTGACGGGCAGCTTGCCGCTGGGGTTCACCTCGCCGAAGAGCACATCAGCCACTGCCGTGCCGCCTTCCTCGCCGGGATACCAGGCCTGCACGATGGCGTCGCACGACTCCGTCTCCGGCGTCAGGGCGATGGCGGAACCCGAGCAGCAGACGAAGATGACTTTCTTGGCGGCAGCCTTGAGGGCCTTCAGCAGTTCACGCTGCACCTTGGGCAACTCGATGCTGGTGCGGTCGCCGCCCTTGAATCCATCGATGTTCACGGGCATCTCTTCCCCTTCCAGTGCGGGGGATATGCCGCCCACGAAGACCACCTTGTCGATGCCTTTGAGCTGAGCGGCCACTGCGGTGTAGTCGATAGGCGTCTGCCGGGCAATGTTGAGCTTGAGGTCGCTGCCCCAGGTGGCCACGTGGCTGTAGCGCACCTCGATGTTGTATTGCTTGCCGGCCTCAGCCTGGATCTTCGTCTCGGTGTCGGCGGTGCGCCAGGTGTGCTCGCGCTTCTTGCGCTCTCCGTTGACATAGACCTCAAAGTGGCCCGTGCCCTCCGCCTTCACCACGTATTCGCCGTCGGCCGGTGCCGTGAACACCGTCTCGTATTTCGCCGAGAAGCCCTCCAACTTGATGCCGGGGGCAAACTGGTGCATGCCGGCTGTGGTGACGGCGAGCGGTGTGGTGTAGTATTGTGTGGCGTCGGGCTTGCCTTCCATCTTGAGGTTGTTCCAGAAGGTGCCGCGCACGCCCTTGCGTCCGCCGATGGCGCAGTCCGACGCCATCAGACATTCATTCACGAGGTCGCTCGTCAGGTCGCAGCCCTTCATCCAGGTCACCTTCTTCTGCTTGTTTTTGATGCCCTGCAGGATGCTCACACTGCGGTTGGGCACGCCGTTGTAGTTGCCCCACATCATGGGTTCGCTGTCGGCGTTGGGACCGATCACGGCGATGCGCTCCTTACCTTTCTTGAGGGGCAGCACACCGTCCTTGTTCTGCAGCAGCACGATGGCCTCACGCGCCATGTCGAGGGCCAGCTGGCGATGCTCCTTGCTGTCCATGACGGAGTACGGAATCTGCGACCACGCCACCAGCTTCGGGTCGTCCATCTCACCCAGGTCGAAGCGGCCTTCCAAGAGGCGCTTCACATGCTTGTCCACTTCCTCTTCGGTGAGAAATCCTTTCTTCACAGCTTCGGGGATGGAGCGATAGACATAGTCCCATCCGCACTCCACGTCGGTACCGGCCAACGTGCCCACACGGGCGGCGTGCACCTTGTCGCTGGAGGTCTTGTGGTTCTGCCAGAAGTCGCTCACGGCGCCGCAGTCGCTCACCACGAGATATTGGAAGCCCCATTCGTCTCTCAGGATTTGCTGGAGCAGACGGTTGCTGCCGCAGCAGGGCTCATCCTCCCAGCGCTGGTAGGCGCACATCACCTCTCTCACCTTGGCTTTCTGCACCAGGTCTTTGAAGGCGGGCAGATAGGTCTCGTGCAGGTCGCGCAGCGACACGTTGGTCACGTTGGCGGTGTGGCGCGTGTATTCCGGTCCGCTGTGCACGGCATAGTGTTTGGCGCAGGCCCACAGCTTGCGGTATTTGCTGTCCTCGGGGCCCTGCAGACCCTTCACCACCGACTGCCCCATCACACTGGTGAGATAGGGGTCTTCGCCGTAGGTCTCCTGTCCGCGTCCCCAGCGCGGGTCGCGGAAGATGTTGACGTTGGGGGTCCACACGCTCAGCGAGTGGAATTTCTCGTCCTCTCCGCCATTGTCCATGCGCTTGTGGTATTGGGCGCGCATCTCGGTGCTGGCGGCGTCGAACACGCGGTAAAGCAGATCCGGGTCGAAGGAGGCGGCCATGCCGACGGGTTCGGGGAACACGGTGACGTTGCCCATGTTGGCCGCGCCGTGCAGCGCTTCGCTCCACCAGTAGAACTTCTTGATGCCCAGACGCGGGATGGCGGGCGACTCGTCGAGCATCAGTTGTGCTTTCTCTTCAAGGGTGAGCCGGCTGCAGAGGTCTGCGGCACGCTCTTTGGCACTGAGGTTGGGATTCTGCCAGGGATCCTGCGCCCCTGCGCTGAGACTTGCCATGCTGAGACAGACGGCGAAAAGAATGTTTTTCATGTCGTATTTCTTGTTTTTCCTATGGCAAAGATACTAAATTTTATTGAGAATGGAACTTTAACTTATAATCTTTAACCATTAACCCTCAACCGTTAACCTTTTTTTATTATCTTTGCCCGACAAAGCCTTAAACACTGCTCCATGAGACACCTCAGCAACGCCCTCAGACCTCTCCTCCTGCTGCTCGCCCTGGCGCTGACGCTGACGCTCGGCGCCGAAGGCATCGAATTCCCTGCGGAGTACCGGGTCACGACGAATCTCAACGTGCGCAGCCTCGCGGATTCCTATGCGCCGAAGATCGGCACGCTGAACCGCGGCGACCGCGTCGTGGTGTTGGAGATTCTTGATCCGTACTACGACCGTGAATGGGGCAGGATCCGCTACGGCGATCAGAACGGCTTCGTCGCCATCGACTATCTGGAATACATCGCCCCCGTCAAGACGGAGACCGACACCCCCGATGTCAGCGATGACGACGCAGCCTCCACTTGGCGTCCCCCCCTCTGGCACAGGATTTACCAATACGGGGAAACGCTTTTCGGATGGATGTGGACCCTCTTCAAGTGGTTCTTCTGGATCACCGTCATCGGGCTTGTCCTCGTGTATAAGGAGACCGTCAAGCTCATCCTCGGCCTCATCATCTATGCCGCCATCATGGCGGGCGTGGGCGCCTTCATCTTCTACCTCTTTGGCTGGAACACCGCCGTGGGCGCCTGGATTGGCTTTGGCCTTGTCGCCTTCATGGTTTTGGGCAAGATTTCCGAGTCGGTCGAAGGCGGCGACGGGCTCATCTCGCTCATCTTCCTGTTTTTCAAGTGGGCCTACATCCTCAGCACGCTCGTCTTCTACATCCCCAACCGCCTGGAGCATTTCCTCGTGGCGCCCTGGCGCTATTTCTTCCACACCAACTGGGCCGGCGACGCCAACAAGCCCGCACTGCGCCTGCTCACGGAGACCGTCACCGTCGTGATGTACGTCCTCACCACGCCGCTGCGCCTCTACAACGCCGCTGTTTACAACCTCGGCTTCCACTGCATCCTGGGCCTCTACGACCTGCTCATTGAGGTCCTGATGCCCTCCGACCCCGACGAGGGCGGCGACGACGTCGGGCAATGGATTGTGATGCTGCCCTACCGCGTCTTCTACTACCTCGTGTGGCACGGCGTGCTGCTCGTGACCGAGAGCCTCATCTGGACTGCGGTGGACATCTTCATCCCGGCCCGCACCTTCTACCACGGCACGTCGCTCAATGCGGCCAACCAGCTCCTCTGCGACCCGCAGCGCAACGACCATCTCAAACGCACCTCGGGCTGGTGCTCCGGCAACTTCATGTCCAGCACCACCCAAAACCGCACGTGGGGCGGACGCGGCGTCTATTTCGCCATGAGGCGCAGCCTGGCGATGGACTACAGCGACGACGACCGCTCGGGCCTGGGCGGCGATCCGGTGATGATTGTATGCCGTGTGTCCTTGGGGCGCGTCATCAGCTACGCGCTGACGCCCGACTCGGTCTACAGCCAGGCGGGTCAGTTCGGCAACCACGCTGAGTTCAACAGGTTTGCCGACGCCCACGGCTACACCACGGGCGAGTGGTACAACGGGAAGGTGTGGGAATACTGTCTCCTGGACTGGCAGAACGGCTACAACGACCTCTGGCGCATCCGTCCCGTCTATGTCCTCAACCTGCGCACGGGCCTGCCCCAGCACATCCGCGGCGGCATGCAGCACTGGCTCTTCGACGCCGCCGTCTGGCGCAACATCTTCGGGGAGTGACTACTGCAGCGCCTTGATGCATTGGTTACGTCCCATTCTGGCCTCATATTACACTAAATAGTGTCGTTTTGTGTGCTTCAACTACACTTTTCGCACCTTTCCTGTGTAAAATACATTTATTTGAATCGGCAAACTAATTTGGTTCTTCGTCAATTTAGTTGAAAAAGAACCATAATAGCCTGTTGATTACTCGTCAAACCTGTCTAAATTTGATGAATAAAACATTATTATTCCGATTAATGTTAATTAACTAATTTGTAGCAA
>Ga0256404_1000480_pt1 | contig 103607 bp, 113 predicted proteins | sample RumenRJG_01DNA_FD_185990 | JGI IMG/M metagenome (GOLD analysis project Ga0256404, IMG submission 185990) | Bovine rumen microbial communities from Lethbridge, Alberta, Canada - RJG_01 | ecosystem: Host-associated > Mammals > Digestive system > Stomach > Rumen | place: Canada: Alberta...
CTACCATTGACGGAATGAACACATTAGTAAGAGGACAAAAACTTCCTATTTTCTCAGGATCTGGTTTACCTCACAACGATTTGGCTGTACAAATTGCAAGACAAGCTAAAGTATTAGGTGCTGACGACGAGTTCGCAGTAATTTTCGCAGCAATGGGTATTACAAACGAAGAAGCAAACTTCTTTATGAGAGACTTCGAACGTACTGGAGCATTAGAAAAATTAACAGTATTCATGAACTTAGCAGACGACCCTGCTATTGAAAGAATCTTAACTCCAAAAATGGCTTTAACTACTGCTGAATATTATGCATTTACCTTAGGTATGCAAGTATTAGTTATCTTAACAGATATGACTAACTACTGTGAAGCTTTAAGGGAAATTTCCGCAGCAAGAGAAGAAGTACCTGGAAGAAGAGGATACCCTGGTTACATGTACACTGACCTCGCTGGTATCTATGAAAGAGCAGGACGTATCGACGGTAAAGAAGGTTCTATTACTCAAATGCCTATCTTAGTTATGCCTCAAGACGATATTACTCACCCAATTCCTGACTTAACCGGTTATATTACCGAAGGACAAATTGTATTAAGTAGGGAAATTTCCAGGAAAGGTATCTACCCTCCTGTAGACGTACTTCCTTCACTTTCTCGTTTGATGAGTGGTGGTATCGGTGGAGAAAAAACTAGGGATGACCACAGTGGTGTATCTGACCAACTCTATTCTGCATATGCAGAAGGTCGTGAACTAAGAGACTTAGTAGCGGTTGTAGGGGAAGAAGCACTTACTGAAAGGGATCAAAAATTCTTAGAATTTGCTCAAGCATTTGAAGATCAATTCATTACTCAAAGTAAAGATGAAGACAGAACTATCTTCGAAACTTTAGACCTTGGTTGGAGTTTACTCAAAATCTTACCTAAAACCGAACTCAAAAGGGTTAAAGAAGAATTTATTGAACAATACCTTCCTAAAGATGACTAATCTCATTACAGTAATGTAGGTGATTAAATGGCACAAGATATTATAGATGGAATTAATCCAACTCGTATGGAATTATTGTCTCTTAAAAATAGGACAAAACTTGCTGTTAAAGGGCATGGTTTACTTAAAGAGAAAAGGGACGCTTTAATTAAAGAGTTTTTTGATATCTTGGATCGTGTCAAAGGTATTCGTGAAAATGCAGAATTAAGTCTAAAAGAAGCTAATGATGCTTTACTTGAAGCTCAAATTGCAATGGGTGATTTGGCTGTAAGAAAAGCAGCATTATCTGTTAAAGAATCTATTGATGTGGACATCACATCAAGAAGTGTTATGGGTGTTGCAGTACCTGTAACTAATGTTAAAATGGAAGAAAGATCCATCATTGACAGAGGTTACGGTTTTTCAGACACCACTATTCAATTAGACGAAGCTGCAAAGAAATTCGAGGAATCTCTTAAGTATTTAATTGAACTTGGTGAAGTGGAAAAAACTATTTATCTGCTCGCTGAAGAAATTGAAGCTACTAAACGTAGAGTAAATGCTTTAGAACATATTATGATTCCAAGATTCCAAAATACTGAAAAGTATATTGATATGAGACTCCAAGAAATGGAAAGGGAAAACTTTGTAAGATTGAAAATGATTAGATCAACAATTGAGAAAAATGAAAAAGCAGCTGCAGCAGCTGAAGCTGCTCAAAATGCAGAAGCTTAAAATTTTCTCAAAACTTCTCATTTTCTTTTATTTTTATTTATTTTTTTGTTTTGAGTTTATATTTACATTTATTTTAAAAAAGAGTTATACTTAATTAGTTATTGTAAAAATTTTTTTTACTAGAAATTTCTAGAAACCGGTGTAAAAATGAAAAGAAATCCAATTGACCAATTTATGAAAGACCCAGATAATAAGGCTAAACTATTTATTTGGATGACCCGTGCTATGATTATTACTACTTTTATGATAACAATTGGAGTAATTTTGTTTATTTGTTATCTAGTTGGCATCTTTTAACTTCTTTTTCAACGATTTTACTAGATAATTCTACTTTTTCATATAATTTTTTAAAATCCTTATTCTTATCGATTATTGTAAGCAATGGTTCTGATTTTTCAGTGATTGACCCTATGTGTGGAAGGTCATAAATGTTATCCAAATTGATTTTTTCATATTTGTTTCTATTTGGTGAATAGACAATTTTCTTATAAGAATAAAATTTCGGTTCAGGAACTTCAATGATTTTTCCCCTACATGCATTGATATGTGCTTCAAGCATATTGATTCCAAGTGATTGTTCAACACATTCAAATGTTCCCTGAATTCTCGGATTAATTTCAATTACATATAATCCATTTTCATTTAGGATGTAATCCACACCATTTGATCCAAGCAGCCTAAATTTTTTCGCCAATGATTCTGATGTAATTTTCATTTCCTCAAGAATCTCATCGATATTTTCAACATCTGACATTATGGATTCCTTAGTTAGGGGCACAATATTTCCAATATATCTGAAACTGTTATTTTTTTCAAAATCATTTTCGGTCAATAGTCTGGAGCTGATAATTGTTTTTGCATTGGTGCCGGTTGATAAAATTGATGAGCTTACATTTATTCCACTGACAAATTCCTGCATAATGAATTCATCCTCATTAAATTCAATGCATTTATCATTATCTAAAAGATTTACGTTATACCCTCCACTTCCTTGAACGGGTTTTAAAATAAATTTATTGTTAGGGCAAGCCTTTTGTATTTCATAAGCTTCATCTATATCACTTAACCTAAAAGTCTTAGGGGTTAAGAATTTATTTTTTATCTCTTTGTAGAAATTGTATTTGTTTTCAATTTTATTTACATCAACATTTCCTAAGATTTTCTTTTGATTCTTTTTGGAAAAGTCGTTTGGTGAGATGCCTGATATTGGTATGATGTAATCGACTTCATCAATGAATTCCCTTGAAATGTCCAGTATGGTTTGAGGATTGAATTCCTCTTCAAAAACACCGCAACTTTCACCATAACTTTCATTGAGAATAATTTTCTGGTTTTTGATGGATGGTGTATCTGATGTTGAAAAATAACTGGTGGAATATACAGTATAATCTAATTTTAATGCACTGTTAAGCATACTTCTTGTATCAATTCCAATAAGTAATAGCTTTTCCATAAAATATCAATAAAAATAGTTAGTTAATAGTCCCGAGCGGAGTCGAACCGCCGTCTCCGGGTCCAAAGCCTAGAAGGATTACCACTACCCTACGGGACTATACATGTTGTATCACATACAACATTTAATATATATTTATCATGTAGTATTTAAATCTATCGGTTATTTGATAAATTTTGATAAAATAAGCATTTTTCATGCCATATACAATTAAAACAGATTTCACTAACACTTTCCTTTGTATTGAAAATTGAATCGATTTTTTCAAATAATTCAACTGATTTAAACTCTGTTTCGGTATCTAATTTTTCAAGGACTGCATTGTCCATTTTCACTATTCGATCATTTTGAACTATGTCTTCACAGATATTATTTTTTAAGTTGGGACAAGATTTGCAGATGTCATCGGGACAATTTGTTAGGGAAACCTTTGTTTCAGGCAATTTTCTTTTATTGTTTACATCAATCATGTTCTCTACAAAGTTTTCGTCATAACCATAGCCCTGAAAACCCTTGAGACATAATAAGTGATGTCCTCTTAAAATAAGTTTCATTTGAATCAGAAATAAATAAATAAAAAAAGAAAAAGATTTAAAATCTTTTTTTTAGTCTTTTGGTAAGAATGCTTTAGATACTGCTGCAGCACCTAATACTTTTACAATGTCTCCTGCAATAAATGGAACAAGGCCCATCATTAAAAGGTCAACAACTCCTAAGGTTGTTCCTTGTGCGAAGTAGAACCATAATGCAAGACCTGCTAAACCTGGAATGTAGATCAATGCAAAGTTTGCAACTCCAATAACAACAGCCATTCTTGTAAAACTACGTGCTTTTGCGTATTTTTCAGTAATAAAACCAACAAAGTATGATGCAATGATAAATCCGATTAAGAATCCACCAGTTGAACCAAGTAAAGTTTCAAGTCCTCCAGTCATTCCTCCAAACCAAGGAATAAATGCAACACCTAAAACGACGTATAAGATTTGGCTTAAACATCCATATTTTTTACCTAAGAATAAACCAGAACATAACACTGCAAATGTTTGTGCAGTAATTGGTACTGGGGTCCATGGGAGCGGGATAATGATTTGTGCCATTATACCAGTAAAACAAGCCATCATTAAAGACATGAGTAACTTTGTTGCAGTACTAGCATCTTGAATTCTTTCAAAAACATTTTTTCTAGTGCTATAATAATTATCCATATTTATATTCATTTTTTACCTCCGTTTTCCGAATCCCAATTATTATTTGTTAATAATAGTATTTATTATTTCGGTTTTAGAGTTATAATATTAAAAATAAAAAAGAGTGAGAATTTAAAATTCTCAAATAATATGTTTAGTCAATAGTGATTATTTTCACGTTATGTGGTTTCTTAACGATATTGACAGATTTGAATGCGACTAGCTTTTTAATTCCTTTTTGTGATGCAACGTCAACAAGTCTCTGTGAGATTACGCCATCAAAAATAACAGTGTCAGCAGTGCCTTCTATGTTTTTGATTTCTTCATAGATGTTTTCCACTTCTACTTCTTTAGTCATATTCAATGCTTCGTCTAGTATGGCTCCACTGCCGGATCCTTCGAATTCCCTTAACATATCTTTCATTAAGCTTACTTCATCATCTTCAATGACAGGTTCTTCAACAGGAGGTTTTTCTTCACGACGATTGAATCTTTGTTTTCTGTTGTTTCTATCGTTGCGTTTGTTATGATTTTCCTTTTTGTTGTTGTGGTCATTTAAAATGTTGCTTGTAGCTAAAAATTGTGCAGTAGGAACTTTGTCTCTAAGTGCAACTAAAACTTCATCTTTCTCTAAGTCTTCAACTTCTTTTCCTTTAGGTGCACGTGTGATGTAGTCAACGTCTCCAATTTGTAAAAGTTCTTTTAAAATGAGCTCTCCGCCTCTGTCACCATCAACAAATGCGGTGGTAGTTCTTTTTTTACTTAATTCACCAATGGAACGAGGTACACTTACGCCTTCAACTGCAACAGTATTTTTAATACCGTATTTGAGTAAGTTTAAAACATCACTACGTCCTTCAACTACAATAATTGCATCGGATGTGTGGATGCTAGGACCTGCAGGCAAACGATCTTCACCATATTCAGAGATTTCATGCACGCGCATTGCTTCCCTTACTTCTTCAATCATTCTCATGCTGGTAGGGCCAACGCTTTCAACCATGTTTTTGTAAATTTCTTTTGCACGGTTAACAACTTGTTCCCTTTTAACAGCTCTTACGTCTTCAACTTTTGTAGTTTGAATCTCAGCTTCACAAGGACCTACACGATTAATTGTTTCGAGAGATGCAGCAAGTATAGCGGTTTCAACTCTGTCTAAACTGGAAGGAATTACGATTTCACCTTTTGCCCTTCCACTATTGGAGCGAATGTTAACTTGGATTCTTCCAATTCTTCCAGTTCTTTGAAGCTCTCTTAAGTCTAAATCATTACTAAGTAAACCTTCAGTTTGCCCAAATACAGCACCAACAACATCTGGTTTTTCTACAATACCATTAGCGTTAATTTGGGCATGAATTAAATATTTTGTTGTAGTTAATTCTTCGCCTTTTCCCATCTTTAAGCCTCCTAAGCTTATTAATCGGGATAATTTATGTAATTCTAAAAATTAATGATTTTTAGTAGATAAATTTGCATAAATTATACGATAATCATATTCGTCAGTCTTTAAGACCTATTATACACTAAAAAAGAGTTCATACATATCGAGAGAGTGTTTCTATTAAGGGGATACTGTTATTTTCTAATTTTTTCCATTAATCTTAAATTTAATAACTTTTTAACCTATATTTTCCTTAATAATTGCTTTTCTCCTGTCTTTGAATAAATTAATAATAATTATAATAATGAATAATGTAAATAACTCTTATGAGTATATAATAATATCAAGTATCTTTAAAATACTACATTTATTAATTTTGGTAAAACTAATATATAAAATATATCATGTTGTGAAATGTATTTTAATGTAATCGTATAATATAATATACAAAAGAAGAACTAACGGTGAGGTAATGTCAATAAGTCCAAAAGATGTTTTGAATAAAAACAAAAATTTAAACAAACGTATTGATGTGGAAAAAATCAATTTAGAAAATGTTACAATTGATGACTTGAGATTTAATGGAAAGAATTATGATAATTACATTAATTTATACTCCTTGCTTGAAAATGTATCAGCATGTCAGGTTTCAGATGCTTACAATGGAATTTCAAGAAGGTCAGGCGTCATACAATCCATAAAACCGATCAATAATCAAAAAGTTTTTGGTAGAATTTTCACTGCTGAAACTTCAAGTGATGATTGGGGAACTTCCGCTTTGGCTATTGATGCTGCAAGTCCTGGCGATATTTTATTTTTTAAAGTTGACAGTGATGACAAGGCTATTTGGGGAGAGCTAGCTTCAACATGTGCAAGGGACAATGGGATTAAGGCATGTGTAATCTATGGATCTGCACGTGACTTGGATGCTCTTTTATATATGGATTTCCCTATTTTTGCATCTAATTTCTGTCCTAATGCTGGTTCAGCTTTAGGTTTGGGAACTTTAAACGAGGAAATTGAGGTTGAAGGTGCTAAAATCAATCCTGGAGACTTTTTCATAGGTGATGAGAGTGGAATTGTTGTAATTCCTCAGGAGTTATTTTCAAAAACCATGGTCGCAGCATTGGGTGTAAAGGTTAAAGAGTCCAAAATCATTAAGGATATTGCTCAAGGCAGTACTTTGGCTGAGATAGTTGGCCTTGGAAATAAATAGAAAAACATTTAAATAGAATACAATATTTATATATAAAGATATCGATATCTTTATATACTACTTATTTTTAATAATATAAATGATACAGATTTGATTTTAAGTTTGATTTTATGAAAGTATTAGGAAAAAGTTTGCATATTGCAAATTCTGGAAAATTAATAGCTCGATCTACCAAAACACCTTCACCAGGTGCTATTGTATTTGATAGTAATAAAAAGAAAATTGGTAAGGTGGGCTATGTATTTGGGCCTACAAAGCAGCCCTATATCTCAATTAGGTTATTCAGATCAGCTAATAGAGATGAAATTGCGAAAAACTGTGGTGAAAAACTATTTGTATCAAAACCAAAATCCAAAAAATCTAGAAAAAGGAGGATGAGACCACGACACAAGAAGTAGAAGAAATTCCAAAAAGAGGACGTAAAACTGTTTCAAAACCTATTATGCAAGAAGGTGTTGTTGACCAAGACAGACAAACTGTATGTCCTGAATGTGGTTCTACTGAATTAACCGGTGACTATGAGAGGGCAGAAGTCGTATGTTCTCGCTGTGGATTAGTCATTGATGAAAATCTCGTTGATATGGGTCCTGAATGGAGAGCATTTGACCACGAACAAAGAGATAAACGTACAAGAGTAGGAGCTCCAATCACCTACACAATCCACGATAAGGGTTTAAGTACCATGATTGATTGGAGAAACAAAGATATCTATGGTCGTGATATTCCTGCAAGAAACAGAGCTCAATGGTACAGATTAAGAAAATGGCAAAGAAAAATCAGAATTTCTGGTGCTACTGAAAGAAACCTCGCATTCGCATTAAGTGAATTAGACAGAGACTCCTCAAGATTAGGTCTTCCAAGAAGTGTAAGAGAAGCTGCATCTGTTGTATACAGAAGTGCAGTTGATAATAAATTGATCAGAGGAAGAAGTATTGAAGGAGTAGTTGCTGCATCATTATACGCAGCATGTAGGCGTTGTAACGTCCCACGTACTTTAGATGAAATTGCAGAAGTATCTAGAGTTACTAAAAAAGAAGTTGGAAGAACATACAGGTTCTTAACCCGTGAATTAAATATTAAATTGCCACCGACTTCTCCGGTAGACTATGTACCAAGGTTTGCTTCAGAACTTGGACTTTCCGGTGAAGCTCAATCCAAAGCTATTGAAATCATCGAAAAGGCAATGGAAAAAGGATTGACTTCAGGAAGAGGACCTACTGGTGTAGCAGCAGCCGCATTATACATCGCATCAGTTTTACTCGGTGAGAGGAAAACTCAAAGGGATGTAGCAGATATCGCTGGTGTTACTGAAGTGACTATCAGAAATAGATATAAAGAATTAACAGAACAATTAGAAATGGGTGTAACTTTATAGGCACTCGTTTTTTATCTTTTTTTTTAAGAATATTTGGAATATTTTTCGATTCTATAGATTAACTCGCGCACGATTCCGTCATTATTTGTTTTCTTAACTTTTGCAAGCCTTTTTTGATATCTTGGAAGCTTGGATAAAAATGCCTTAACTCTTGGTGCATTCATTACTTCATGATATTCTCCGTAACCTAATTTCTGTACGTAAAATCCGTTTAATGTCTGTTCGAAGTTACCGATAGCTGGGACGGAATAAATAGGTTTTTTAAGACTTATAGCTTCTGAAATAAATGTAAATCCACCATTACATATCACTGCTTTTGATGAAGCTAGATCATCATAGAATACATCTTCGTTAAACAGTTTGTAGGTTAGGTTGCCATCGGTTGCTTCTTTATTAAATCCATAAACAATGAATTTTTCGTCTTTTAGGGATTTAAGGTTTCGAACAAGCCTTTCACTTTCCTTACTTGTCTGATAAACTATCACATGGTCTCCGGTTGTAGGTTCTAGTTTCAAGATGTCCTCACGTATAATCGGAGGATAGATGACTGCATTTTTCTTAGGCCTTACTTTTGGATAGAAAAAACTGGTTAAAATGTGGACCTTCGGCTTTACAACATATGTTTTGATTACTCCCTTTGCCTTAATCATTTCAACATAATGTTTTTTAGGATAATCTATTTTTGTCTGTGTAATCATGTGGATGTTGTCTAGGCTGATTAAAGGAATATCCAAAAGCTTGGATACCATGGTAGCATAAATCTCGAAATCAGTAACGATAACATCCGGCCTTAACTGTCTTGCTTTTTTATATAGAGTTTCATATCCCACTTTAATATTGGTAGGATTTCTTTTCAAAGCATTTGCCAATGTTTGCAGGTTGTTCACCTTGTTGTTAATGTAGACGGTATTGAATCCACCTATCTCATAAACATTGTCAAACTTTGAGCTTAAGTATTCATAAGCCCTTTCGCTTGAAAACAGGTAAACGTCATATTTTTCCTTAATTCTATCAACAATCACTCCAGTTCTTATGGCATGACCCATTCCTTCGCCGCAAACACAGTAGAAAACAATTTTTTTGTGTCTGTTGTGTCTTGTGGATCTGATTTGAGTTCTTGCTGAATTTATCTTTTGAATTGATTCGTCATATGTGCCTTTGATTTCATTGATTTGTTCCACACGCTTTTCAAGCTTTGATAGTCTTGTCTTTGTAATTTTTTCATGACCGTGGTCAAAGTTATAGTCTAATTCATCAGCGTTGGTTCTTTTTCCAAGAAAATCATTAACTGTGCTTCTGCCGTATTGCCTTATCAGTGTTTCAATTCCTTCTTCTTCAAGACGTCTTGTTGAAACGCCGATTTTTGCATTTCTCAATACTTTGAAGGGTTCTTTTTTAGCCAGTCTTTCGATATAATCAGTATCCTCACCAAAAGTCAAGGATTCATCATATCCTCCACATTTGTCATGGAGTTCCTTTTTTACAATTATTCCATAACATCCCGCTCCGTGAGGTTTGATTTTTTCAACACCAATCATGAAGTAATTTGCAAAGTCATGGAATAGCTTGTCTTCGACCTTATTTGACATAGGTTTCATTTGGGTAATGGCAATTCCAAGCCTTTCCATTCTGAATTCGTATAAGACATCTCTCAAATAATCCTCTGTAAGCTGTAAATCAGAGTCCAAAAACAGTAAATAATCTCCTTTAGCAATCTTTGCACCATTATTCCTACCTACGGCCGGAAGGCCTCCATCGACAACTATGCACCCGTATTCCTTCGCGATTTCTCTTGTTTTGTCAGTTGAATTAGCATCGGCTACAATTATCTCATAATCGTCGAAGTCCTGTTCCTTGATGCTGTCCAATAATACCGGGAGGTATTCTTCTTCATTATAGGTAGGTATGATAATGCTAAAAATCATGATTTTAAATATATTTTCTAAATATTATAAATTTTTGTAAAATTGAACTTTTTTTATGATTTTACCTGATTTTAATTATTTTCTTGAATAATATTTTTTTCTAGGACATGCCTAAATTAACCTTTTTTTAAATGATTGTACAAATCATTAATTGTTCTTTTCGTTGAATGTTTTATCTTTATTTTTCAAATCATTATTAAAAAAAGATTTAGTTCAATAAAATCACATTATCATTCATTATTTTTCAGTTTAACCAATACATTTTCAGTTACTGTATGAAAATATTTTCCGAGTAAATGGGATTTTTTAACGGGTTTTTAATTTATGATAACTTATGGGGTTATTTCTGTATTTAGACTAGAATTTCTCTTTAATTTCTATAAATTGACTTTTTTAATTAGATATGTTTTATTGAGGGATTTACACTTGAAATATACCTCTCAGTTGTGAGCATCTTCTTTTTTACTTAACAATATCATGGCAATGATTGTCAGAATGAATCCGAAAAACATAAGCAATGATGGTACTTCTGAGTAGATTAATAATCCGAATATCAGTGCTGCAAGGGGTTCTGCTCCGGACATGAAAATGGATGAGATTCCTGAATCGATATATTTTAAGCTCAATGTTGAGAGGATATATGGAAGGGCAAATGAAAATGTGGAGTGCAGGAACAAGAATAAAGCCACTAAAGGTGGATTAATGCTTATGAAATTATTAATTTGGCTGAAATTTGTAAATGGAATTAATGCTATGGATATGAATATGATTGAATAAATGAGGATGGTGAAAGTGTGGTTTCCATTTTCGATTGATTTTTTGGAAGCCATTAGATAAACTGCCCAAAACAATCCTGCACCTATTCCTGAAAGGATTCCCAATAATGGTATGCTTTCAATGTTGCTTTCTAAGACTCCGGTCATTAGTATGCATCCAAATATGGCCAAAACCATACAAATAATCTTTTTTGATGTGATTTTTTCTTTGAATAGGAAGTATGCAATTATCAATACATAAATTGGCGCTAAAGACAATAGGACTGCTGCTAATGATAATGGAACAGTATTCATTGACTCATTATAACATAAGTTTAGCCCGACGATACACATTGCACAAACTAAAATCAGTGGAATATCATTTAATTTTATTTTAAATAACTCTTTATCTGTTAAAAATATTGCAATTAACAGTGGGATAATTGCTATTGAAAACCTTAGGAAAAGCAGTGTTGTTGAATCAATTCCATTTTGTGTAATTGTCCTTACGAACACTCCGCTTGATCCAAACATAAATCCGGCAAGGATAGGTAAAATAAGATATAGTTTTTTCATAATATCACAAATATGAATAGGCATTCCATGAAACTGTATAATATTCACAGGAATTGTTCAATGGCACTTTCAAGTCATTAATCAGTTCCATTTCGTTATAGCTTGAGTCAACATGATATGTTGTGTTGTTTATTTTTTCAATAGGAATATCGCCAAAGTCGACATTGTCATGGATATCCTCAATGTTTACGGTGTAATAATCAGGCTCTGCACCTGCAAAGGCTATTGTGAATCTTAAAATTATCACAAAAATCACTATAAAGTATGGGAGGAATCTGTTAAATATGTATCTGACTTCACTCAAACCCTTGTTTCTGTAGGATGGCTGGATGCATTCATTTTTATAAAGTAATCTTTTGTCTTTTAGAAGGTTACCGACAATGTAGTTTAGGTAATAACCATTTCTATACACTAAGTAAAGACCTAAAATTCCGACAAGTGCAGGGGTTCCCCACATTCCGCCGTCAATTGCTCCAATAAGCAGACAGCTTGAAAAGAATGCAACTAAAAAGTTTGTAAACCACACTCTTTTCTGATTTGCCAATACTAATGTGATAAATAGGATTGGTATGAGTAAAATCACAAGAAATCCGATTGTTGGAACATAAGAGTATAGGCCAACTCCAGTGTTTATGTCACTTTGGATAATCGGTCCAATGATTTGAGTTAGAACCGCTCCCAAAATGGACTTTAACAGGTGAGTATGCAGAATGCTTGTGGAACTCATTGTGTTTGACATGGAGCAGAAAACAGTATTGAGCTTTATTCCCATTTGCAACCTGAAAACGATTTCGAGAACTATTCCCAAAATCAGCAGTGCTGAACCGATAACGATTGAGACTTTCAGATATTTTGTGGGGTCAAAATCCTTTTTAATAACCTGGGATAATATTAAAAATAAACCTAAAAGGCCAAAAAACATGATGTCCTTTCCTTTTGAGGATCCCATAAGAAATATGTATGTTATCGGTCGGATAATTGGATTTAAAATATCCGTTACGAATATTACTCCTGCAAGTAATATGAATAGGAATCCAATTATGATTGTTTTGTTAATCTTCATTAAAAATAATTTAATTGTTAATGCTTTAAATAACTGATGTTTATTTTTTGATATTATTTTTAAATTCAATTATTTATTGTGATACATTAATTTCTAAAGTATAAACGATTGATGATAATTTTAAATATGGCATCTAATTGTATTCTATTTTTTTATAGATTATTTTAGGAGTTTATTTTTTTCAGCGGTTGATGTGTGGTAATTCAATTCAAGGTAATAAAAAGTAATATTTATAATAAGGATACAATATTAAATTGTTATGTTTCCAATAGAATATTTCCTTGGATTGATGCTGATTGGTATTTGTGCAGGTTTTGCATCCGGTCTTTTAGGTGTCGGCGGAGGATTTTTAATAGTTCCTCTTCAATATTTCCTGTTAAAATACATTGGAGTTTCTCCTGATTTGGCCATATTAATATCCTTTGGAACCAGTTTGGCTATTATTATCCCAACTTCTCTTAGCGGAGCATATAGGCATACAAGAACCATGGATAACATATTAAAACCAGGTATCCGTTTGGGAATTTTTGGCATAATTGGAGGTGCTTTAGGGGGTTTTGTTGCATCAGCTTTGCCTTCAAGGGTTTTAGAAATTATTTTTGGTTTATTGTTGCTGTTCATAACTGTCAATAATATCATAAATATCAATAAGGAAAGAGAAGATGCAAGAATTCCATTCAATTGGATTTCTATTGGAATAATAGGATTGTTAGTGGGATTTTCATCAGGTCTTTTAGGCGTTGGTGGTGGAGTATTTTTAATAGCTATTTTAACAGCATTGCTTGGATTTTCAATGATTGAAGCAATAGGCACTTCATCAATATTTATTTCTTTAACTGCCGTTGGAGGATTTTTGTCTTACATGATTTCAGGTTGGGATGTAAGTACCTTTCCGTATTCAATAGGATATGTCAGCATTATTAATTTTGTCTTGATTGCATGTTTTTCAGTCCCTATGGCATCTATTGGAGCAAAAATGGCGCATAAAGTTCCCCAAAGAAAATTAAAAATTATATTTTCAGTTTTAGTATTATATATGGCATTAAAGATGCTTGGAATTCTACCTTAAGGTGATAAAATGAGTGATGAGAGAAAAGTCGGTCAAAATTTCGATGCTGATAAAGCAGACAGTATATTTGATAAACTAAAAAACGTTGAAGGAAAAATCAAGCCTAAGCGCGAGGGCAAGTTTGACAATATCAAAAACATGATGAATGAAGCCCAATATCTGGAAAAATCCGGCAAACTAAATGAGGCTATCGAGCTGTATAAACAGGTCATTTTTGTCTTGCCGGATTCCCAAAAGGCATATGATGCATTGGCAAAAATCTATCAAAAGCAAGGTGATGTCGACAAGGAAAAAGACATTTTAAAGAAAGCTATTGCAAATTGTAAAAATGACAATGATTTTAAAAACAGATTAAAAGAAATTAGTTAAATGAATATTGAATTCATTTAACCATAACTATTTAATTTCCAAAGTTTCCGGTAGCCATTAGGATTATGGTAGAGATAACAAATACAACTATTGCAAAGTAAATTATAAACCTGCCGTGTTTTCTGTATAATGGAACATCCTTTTTAACGAAAAACAGAACAGCTCCATAAATTAATCCTAGAAGCGGAGACAATATTGCGATTATGTAACCAATAATTGGTATAATAATAGTTCCTTCGCCATCCATAATTCAACCACCTTGTTTGGAAGCTATTTTTTGAAAAGTCCTGTAACTTTGTCTAAAACACCGCTGGAGATGATGCCGATTGCAGCATTATAAATCATGTCTGCTTTTGCTTCGTCAACACCCAACTTTTCACTAATTAACTTAGTGATTGTGTCTTTGTTTTTGTTACCTGCTAAAAAGGTACTTTCCAAAATTCCGTTTACGCTTGCGGCTTGACTAGCGTCAATGCCGGTTTCTTGTGTCAATTGTGCTATAAAATCTTCTGCATTCATTTTATCACCTATAACATTAATTTTACACCCATTCCCATTGCGTTAATTTGAAAGCTATCTCCACCAAGTCCAATCAAACCGTATTGGATATTCAAATCAACAACGGCATTTCCTCCTGCGGATTTAATTTCTTCGCTTAATTTAATCAAGCATTCATCTTTTCCTTTTTTGAGATCGTATAGTGTTGCTTTTTCAGCTTCTTTGGGATTTGCATGAATTATTTTTTTATCTTTTCCAATAATTACATTGGAGTTGAATTGCCCTAAGTTTTCATGTTTTCTATCAACTAAATCGGTACTTGTTATGAAAAAGAAATTAAGGCCGTTTATTTTTTCATTGCTTGCCTTTTCATCATACACTGGGGCAAACTTCTCAAAATTTCTATTGCTTGGTGTTTCCCAACGAACAGTATCTTGATTTCTTATTTTGTAATAGATTTTTCTTTCAATGCTTTTCAATCTGTTTACGAAATGTGAAACTATTCCTCCAGTAACAACAAGCAGAATATAGTTGATTAGAGTTGGGAATGCTGCCTGCAATATGACGATTATTGACCCGGCTGTTATTAAATTCCAGCCTAATGTCGGATTTTTTAAAATAAAACTGTAAAATGTGGTATCAATAAATAGAATAAATGCACTTATGGCTCCGATATTTTCGCCGATAATTCTATTAGCAATGATGGTTTCCACATATCCCGCAGCCAATGGAGCGAAGATTAAACCTAGATTCCATCCATAAATGTCAATGTGAAAATATAAAAAGATTCCATAAACTGCAAGTCCTGCTGCCGTACCTATTGCTATGCACAGCACGGCTCTTCTCTTTTTGAATCCTTCTATTTCCTTGTCTTTAAATTCCATGCTATTCGTATTTGACGGCTGTGCCATATGCAGTTATGAGTATTGTATTTCCCATTGTACCTCCAAGGTTATCATAGGAAATCTTAAGTCCGATAATTGCATTTGCATCTAATTGTTCTGCCTTTTCAATCATACTTGTTAGTGACATGTCACGGGCTTTTTGAATTTCTTCCTCGTATCTTGAGGTTCTTCCGCCTACAACATCACGAACACCGGAAAACAAATCCTTATAGATATTGGCACCGATTAGGGATTCTCCTGTAACCAATCCCTTATACTCAATAATTTCCTTATTTTCCAAGGTGTTTGATGAAGTCAATATCATTATATCACTATTTCAAAAAGGTCATTACTGCCCAAATAATTAAAAAGATTGCAATTACTACATATAAAATTATTTGAGATCTTTTTCTTTGAGATAATCTTGCATCCCAGACTTTTTGACAATCCGGTGAGCATACAAGTTCATTTAAAGGTATTGGTGTTCCACAAATTGGACAATGTTTGTGTGGTTCTACTGCCATCTTATCACTTCCTATAATTTAAAAAATTCTTTGGTATTTTTATTAACTTGAACTGCAAGGTCTTCTGCATCAAGACCCATGCATAATGCAATTGTTTCAAGGATATGAGGTAAATATTTTGGTTCGTTTCTATTCTTCTTAGGTTTTTTATCAAAGTTTTTAGGTATTAAGAACGGTGCATCTGTTTCTATCATTAGCTTTTCTGGAGGAATCACACTAACTGCTTCTTGAAGATCCCTTCCTCTTTTCATGTCGCAAATCCAACCGGTAACTCCTATAAAGCAACCTAAATCTATGTAATTCTGCGCTTCTTGTTTTGTTCCGGTAAAACAGTGCACAACAGACTTTTCAATAACGCTGTCATGTCTTTTTAGAATATCATATAAATCCTTATGAGCTTCTCTTTCATGTAAAAACAAGGGCATATCCAGTCTTTCAGCTAGTTCCACTTGTGCTTCAAACCATTTTCTTTGAAGGTCTTGCGGTGAGAAATTCCTATTGTAGTCAAGACCGCATTCTCCGATGGCTACAACGCAATCGTTTTTAGCTATCTTTTCAAGTTCAAACATGCTGTGACCATTGCAGGTTTTAGCATCATGAGGATGGACTCCTGATGTTGAAAATAATGTTTCAGGGTATTTTGAAGCGTATTCAGCTGCCATTTGACTGGAATGTACATTTGTTCCAGTAATAATAAACTGTTTAACTCCAACTTTTTTAGCCTCTTCAATTATTTCCACTCTATCCTTCTTGAAGGAGGAATGCATTAGGTTTAAGCCAATATCCACTAGATTATCCACTCAATCACCTATTCGTTGATAATTCTTGTTCCTACGGTTTCGCCGTTAACTGCCCTGATTAAGTTTTCAGGTTCAAAACCGTTAGTAATTACAGTTTCCAGGTTTGATCTTTTAATCATCTGAACTGCAGTGGTGTCAAAGAATTCATATGTTCCTGCCTTCACGTCTTTGCCGCTTAGGAATTCAAGCAAGTCAGTTGCAGTAATTTCAGGGACAAGTTCCGCATCATCAAATTTATTCGGATCTTTGGTGTACATTCCATCAACAGAAGTTAAGTTGATGAGCTTGTCAGCCTGAATGTATTCTGCTAATATTGCGGAAACTGCATCAGTACTGTGTGCAGGTTCAGTTCCGCCCATAACAATAATTTTTCCAGTAGCTGAAAATTCCAAAGCTTCCTGGAAGTTATGAGGCACTCTTTGATATGCTGCATCGCCAAGAGCAGACAACATCAGTTTAGCATTGATTCTTGTAACTTCAATTCCAATATCGTCACATTGTGCTTCTCCAGCGCCTAAGTCACGAACTACACTGATGTATTCTCTTGCAGGTTTTCCACCGCCCACAACAACGAATAATTCATGTTCAGATGCTAAATCTTTCAAGATAGCACTGTATTCTTGGAATTTTTTACAATCATATTCTTTAAGTAAAATTGATCCTCCAATTGCAACAACAATCTTCATATATTCACCTTATATATAATGTTTCTTTTAGATATTATTTAAGTTTTAATAAGATGAAGAATAATAATTATTTTTAATGAATTTAAAAGAACAAATCTACACTAGAAAATCCTGCAGAAAGTATTGCGATGATGAAATAGATATGGATTTAATCCATGAATTCATGAAATCTGTCAAGCCATTAAATGAGAAAATCGAGTATGCCTATGAAATCCTGCCTTCAGATGAGGTTAACGTTCGCACCCGATGGTCTGCCCCTTATTATCTGGCATTATATTCCGAGAAAAAAGAGAACTATCTGGAAAATATCGGGTTTGTCTTCCAGCAGCTCTGTCTTTATCTTCAATCTATTGGAATCGGAAACTGTTGGGTTGGAATGGCATCACCCAAAAAGAAGGATCTTAATTTTGTAATAACAATATCTTTTGGCAAATCAGACGATTTGACCCGTGAACCGTCAGGATTTAAAAGGAAGGATTTGTCAAAGATTTGTGATGTCGAGGATGAAAGGCTGATTCCAGCAAGACTGGCTCCATCAGCAATCAACTCACAGCCATGGTATTTCAAACATTCTTCTGATGGATTTGATGTCTATCAGGCGAAACAGAATATCCTGAAACGTCAGGTTCTTAAGAAATGGAATCCAATTGATATGGGAATTTGTCTGGCACATATGTATGTAGCTAATGAAGATTCTTTTGAATTTAAAATAAAAACTGATTTTGAAAATATTAAAGGACATACTTACATTGGAAGTATTAAAATTTAAAAAAAAGAAAAGGTTAGAGGATTTAAGCATCCTCTGATACTAAACCTTTGTATATTAAACCTGCAATGACTGCACCGACGATAGGTGCTAAGATGAATACCCAAACTTGTTGTAAAGCTTGACCTCCAAGGAATAATGCAGGTGCTAAACTACGTGCAGGGTTAACGGAAGTTCCGGTTAATGGAATTCCCATAATGTGTACGAATGCAAGTGTCAAACCGATAACGATACCTGCAACTGCACTGTTTTCCGCTTTTTTAGTAACACCAAGAACAGTAAATACGAATACAAAGGTTAAGATAATTTCAACGATTATTGCTCCAACTACATCTAATCCAACGCTAGATGCAGAGCCGAATCCGTTTTGACCAAGACCTGTAGCAGCATATCCTCCAAGGCTTGGTGCGGAGTTGATGATTACTGCTAAAATAGCAATACCGATTATTGCACCGATACATTGGAAAACAATGTACATTATCAAGTCTTTTGTTTCTAATCTTCCATCAATCCACATACCGATTGAAACAGCAGGGTTGATGTGACATCCTGAGATGTCTCCAATTACGTAAGCCATAGCAACGATGGATAAACCGAACGCCAAAGCGATTCCCACAGTACCCAATACTGATCCTGCTATAGCTGCACTTCCACAACCGAATAGGACAAGAACCATTGTCCCAATTAATTCTGATATATATCGTTTCATATTAATTCACTCTATTCATTTTTCATGAAAGTATAAAATATATTACTCATACTTATTAAAATCTTCTAATTTTCTTAATAAATAAATATGCGACAAATAATACGAACAATACTAAAATGAATGGGAATACATGTAATAGTATTGAATCGTTAACTTTATCGAAGTGATATTCGCTTTCAAAGCCCATATGACTTGCATCAGTATGATTCTGCACGATTTTTGCGAAGTTGTATGTCAGGTCATAATAACTGATGTGTGCTCCTTCGTATTCTATTGAATCAGGTGCCTTTCCGTTGGCGTCCATATAGTTTTTAACAATTCCTGCCATGTTGAAGTAATCATAGATGGAATATGTGTCTTTTGTTAAAAAGGAAATTCCTAACGGATTGTCAGGTTCACTGTATTCCTTAGGTATATCGACCCCATTACCGTTTAGGTATGAACTTGTTTGGTAAAGCAATTGAGGGGTTGAATAAGCTCCGTATGGTCCTTTCATTTCGTTATCTCCGCTTTCTACAAGCATTTTACTTGCATTTGCCATGCCTTGTGGAGATATTTTATTTGTTTCAATTAATTCGCTACTTAATACTTTTGTGGTATTGCCGTATCCGTTCACAATGTTTACTATTTCCTCGGCCATTTTCCTGTTCATGTTCTCATCATATCTTGATAAGACACCATCCTCGACATTGTCCGGAAACTCCTTGGTTGGTTGGATATAGTAAATTCCGGCATTTTTAAGGAAAGTTCCAGGGTCATGCATTCCTGCAAGAGATTCATTTGAATAATTGTCGTCCCAAGCTCTTCTAAGGAAATTGGAATGATTGTCCAAATCATAGCTGCCGATGTTTACAAAGACAATCTGCTTGTCTGAATTGACAGTTGAGGAGGCTAACTGCCAATAGTTTCCTGCATCGGATGCAGCAATGTTAATGCTCACGTCACTTGTCACGTTTATTGACCTCCATCCCTCTCCTGGTGCGGGAGCCTGATTGTCAACGATGACCTGTAATTCTCCACCGCTTATCTCTTCAATATAGTTCTTAAGAGAATTTAATAATTTTACGTCTTGATCATGGTCAATAATATTGTCTGAAGTTATAAAAACGGTTTTAGATGCAGATACATCTTGTATAACTGGAGCAATAATTAATATGGCCATGATTAATATTGCAATTTGCTTTTTCATATTTTCTGTCCTTACTGTTAATTAATATCTATTTATAAATTTTATCTATAAAATATTTTTTTAAGCTATCCTCATTATATTTCTTTTTAAATCAAATATTTTCCATTTTAAAGAAATTTAAAGCATTTAAAACATAAAATTTAAATAAATTGTTGAATAATACTTTTTTTGAGGATTTAGAGAGATTATCTTTTATTTCAGTTAAATTTTGTACTGATTTGAAAAAGTGTATTTCTTTATATCAAATTGGAAAATAATTCTTTAATTTAGGCAAAAAATTTGGTTAAAATTTTTTGTGTAAGGGGACTAATATATAGTTTTTCCTTGTAATTAAGGTTATTTTTCAAATTTTATGTTTAGGATTTATTCTTTTTAAATTACGGCTAAGATAAAAAGTTTAATTGCTAGTTAATAGCTTTTGTTAATTAATAGTGGTTAAATGTCCTCAGTAGAGGTTAAAACTATGTTTAAAAATGTTCAAAAGATAATTTTTAGCAAACCTTTCATTATTTCATTAATCCTCATTTGCTTGATGTTTACATCATCAGGTGTTAGCATTGGCAATGCATATGCTGCAGATTTAAATGAAAGTGATGGTGTAGGTTTGGAAGTAGATATTGAAAATCAACTTGAAAATTCTCAAGAAAATGAAATTACGCTGGCAAGTAATCAGAATGAAGATGTTATGCAGGCGACTCATTCATTAGATGGAGGTACTTTTAAAGATATTCAAAAACTTGTGGATAAGGCAAGTAATGGTGATACAATAAAATTAAGCGGTAAATTTGTTTCAGAGGGTTCTCAGGACACAATCTCAATTTCAAAAAAATTGACTTTTACGTCACCTTCTCAGGCAACTTTAGACGGTAAAAATTCAACAGTGATATTAAAGATCTCTTCGGGAGGGGCCCAGTCCAAATTCATGAATTTAAAATTTGTCAATGGGTATACTGACGGAAGGGGTGCGGCTGCACAGGTATCGGCCAAGTCAATCACTTTCGACAGTTGTGTTTTTGAAAATAACTTTGCAAATACGACTTCCGGTGCAATCCATACGCCTTATAAGGCAGGAACTGCACAAGGTTTGACAATAAAAAATTGTAACTTTACAAATAATGGTGCAGGAATTGCTGCAGGTGCAGTAGGTGCCTTCAGTCATGATTTTAAGATTTATGACTGTATATTTGACTCAAATTACGTTCGTGGACCAGAGGCACTATGTGGTGGAGCTGTACAAATCGGATTGGACACAGAACCGTCTTATGGGGTTGTGCATGATTGCATATTCAAAAACAATATTGTAGTCACTTCCGATGGTTCAGGCCATGCAGGAGCTGGCTGTGTTAGAAACGGTTCCTCATATTATAATTGTGTTTTCATAAATAACACCGCTGATCATGGTGGTGCTTTAACATTCCATGCATCAGGTAACTTGAACAATTGTACTCTAATCAACAATACTGCAAGTGTATTTGGAGGGGCTGTATCAATATTGTTGGATTATCAGGATTTCATGAACTTGAATATCACTGATAGTGTTTTTAAAGGAAACAAAGCTCCGTTAGGAGGTGCGGTTAAACTTGATGGATTCAATATAAAAATTGAGAAATCAACATTTGATGATAACTATGCATCAGAGTATGGTGGTGCTGTCAATATTGAAGCAAACAACGTTGAAATAATCAATTCCGAATTTAACAGGAATGTTGCAAACATTGACGGTGGTGCGGTATTCATTAAAGGCAACGATACTACAGTTAAAAACTCAAAATTCATTGCAAATGAAGCAATACCTGATGTTAAAAAACTAAATGACGGATTGGGCGGAGCCATTTATGTCAACAGTACAAAAGTATTGGCACAAGACAACCTTTTCTACTATAATACAGCAAGAAATGGTAGTGCAATATATTTTGATAAGAATGGTGTCGAATTCAAATTGAAAAACAACACATTATATCAGAATCAGGCATGGGTTTATCATTTGCCGATTTATGCTAAGGATATCTATTATGGCGAAGTGGAAAATATCAAATCTGTCATTTACGGCGGAAACAATATTGGAGACTATGACAATTTGGCGGTATCAAATGCGATTTATAATGCCGCTAAATATAATAAGATAGAAATTGACGGGGAGCATCCTGTTTCTGGAGCTACCATGAGCGGTAAACTCTACCAGGATGATCGTGAATACAATATGGCAATTTTAATGACAGTTAAACATGAAGATGGTACTGTGGTTTATAATAAATCCTTAAACTCAAGCTATTTGGGTGAGGTTTCAGACAATTTGACCAATCTAAAACCTGGAAAATATTATGTGACTGCTAAACACTTTGAGGATAATTATTATAAGGGAATAACCAATTCCACAGTATTTAATGTATATCCAAAAGTTGACAATAGGATTATCAAATCTTCCAATAAGAATTCAATAAATTATGGCGATTTGGTTGTTTGGACCTTAAACATTACCAACAATGGTCCAAATGATGCTACAGGTGTTGTAGTATACGATGTGTTGCCTGATGGATTGATTTGGAAAAATGATGACAGTAACGGCAAATACAATTCAAAAACTGGTACATTGAATATTGGCTCATTAAAAGTCGGAGAGTCATTTGCAATAAAAATCATAACTCTCGTAAACAAAACAGGGGATATTGTTAACAAGGCAAATGTGACTGGAATAGAATTTGACACTAATCTCAACAATAACCATGATGAAAAGCTAATCAACATTCCTGAAGCGGCCGATTTAGCTATTGTCAAAACAGTCAATGTGACTAAGCCTAAGTATCATGATTTGGTCAAATGGACTTTGACTGTCAGGAACAATGGTCCTGATGTTGCACACAACGTTAAAGTAAATGACCTGCTTCCAAAATCTTTGATTTTTGTAAGCAGTGATTCAGTTAAATATAATAATGATACTGGTATCTGGAATATCGGTACTTTAGCAGTTGGCAAATCTGTTAAGATGAATATTGTTGCAAGAGTTAACTCAACAGGCATCATTAAAAATAATGCTGATGTAACACTAAAGGAATATGACTATGACTTGTCTAACAATTTTGATGATGCACAAATCGATGTGGATCCTGCGGTTGATGTAGCTATCGCCAAATCAGTTAATGTAACTGCTCCTAAATATTTAGATTTGGTCAGATGGACTTTGACTGTAAGAAACAATGGTCCTGATGTTGCACATAATGTTAAAGTTAGTGATGTTCTTCCTAAATCTTTAGAATTTGTCAGTGCTGATTTGAATAGTTACAATAAAAGCTCTGGTATCTGGAATGTCGGTACTTTAGCTGTTGGCAAATCTGCTAAATTGAACATTGTTGCTAAAGTGGTTGCAACCGGAAAGATTATCAACAAGGGCAATGTTTCATCCCGTGAGTTTGACTATGACCTAACAAACAACAATGCTCAAAAAGCAATCAATGTTAATCCTGCTTCTGATTTGGAAGTAATAAAAACTGTCAACAACACTAATCCTAACTTAAACGATTCAATTAAATGGGCTATAAAGGTCAAAAATAACGGTCCGGATATTGCTCATGATGTCGTCGTGAGGGATATTCTCCCAAAACAATTGATTTTCGTCAGTGCAAGCGGAAATTATGACAACCGCACAGGAATATGGAACATCGGAACTTTAAACCCTTCAGCATCAGCGGTGCTTTCAGTCATTTGTAAAGTAAATGCAACAGGAAAAGTTATCAATACTGTTAATGTTTCCGGACGTGAGTTTGATTATGATTTGACTAATAATCATGATGATGAAATGATTAATGTTGATCCATCATGTGATTTGGAGATCATAAAATTGGTTAATGTATCCCGTGCAAACTACAAGGATTTGGTTGAATGGACATTACTTGTCAAAAATAATGGTCCAAACAATGCAACTGGCGTTAAGGTGGCTGATATTTTACCAAACGGTTTCCGTTACATCAAATCCAGTTTAGATAAGGGAAGCTATTCAAAAAATGTGTTCAGTATAGGCAATTTAAGTGTTGGCGAGTCTGTTAAAATCATTATCATTTCAGAAGTAATCAAGACAGGCAAATTCGTCAATGTTGCCAATGTCACAGGCAATGAGCATGACGTTAATCTAAAAAACAATATTGCAAACAAGTCCATTGTAATTAATCCTGCGGTTGATTTGGAAGTTGAAAAAGAGGTCAATAATTCAAATCCTAACTTCAGAGACCATGTTAAATGGACAGTTACTGTTAAAAATAATGGTCCTGATGATGCACATGGAGTAAAACTAACAGATTTACTTTCAAAATCTCTAATTTGGATTCATGATGATTCAAAAGAAAAATATGATCCAAATACAGGAATTTGGAACATTGGCACATTAACTAAAGGAAAATCAATTACATTAAACATTGTTTCAATGGTTAATGCAACTGGAGATATTGTTAACAATGCTTCAGGGATTGCAAAAGAATTCGATTACAACTTAACAAACAATAATGATAGTGAAGTCATTAATGTAAACAAATCCGGTGACTTGTGCATCATAAAAAATGTCAATGCCAGTGAGGTTAATTATACTGGCTTGGTTAAATGGACATTAATCGCTTCCAATAATGGTCCTGATAAGGTGACAGGGGTCACTGTTGAGGACATTTTGCCTGATGGATTGATATTGTTAAATTATACTGCAAGCAAAGGATTTTATGATGACGGCATATGGAATGTATGCTGTCTGGATAAAGGAGAAACAGAAACTCTGGAAATCATTTGCAAGGTCAACAAAACTGGAAATTTAACAAACATCGCTAAAATTTCAGGAATCGAATATGATCCAAATTTAAAAAACAATGTTGATAATGAATCAGTCATTGTTCCTCCAGCAGCAGATATTGCAGTCTTAAAAGAAGTCAATGACAATAATCCTTTCTTTGGAGATGTGATAGTTTGGACAATTTCCGTTAAAAACTTAGGGCCTGACATGGCGACAAATGTTTGTGTTTATGATGAGCTACCTGATGGACTGATATTTAATAATTACACCGCCAGCCGTGGAATTTATGAAAATGGTGTTTGGAGGTTAGATTATCTAAACAATGGTGAAAGCGAATTTTTAAACATTAGCTGCTATGTAAATGGTTTGGATTTAATCATCAATAACGTAACAGCAACAGCTGATGAATTTGATGTAAACAAATCAAATAACCATGACGATGAACTTATTAATGTTTCTCCGGTATCTGACCTTTCAATCGAAAAATTTGCAAATGTTTCCACCGCTAATTATCATGATTTGGTGAAATGGACATTAATTGTTTCTAATGAAGGTTTTAATGATGCGACAGGAGTCATTGTTGATGATTTGTTGCCTGATGGCTTAAGGTTCGTTGATGCAACTGGTGACGGCATTTATGAAGCTGGCATATGGTATATTGGAAATCTTGAAGTTGGAGATTTCAAGAAGTTAGAAATCATATCTGAAATAATCGAAACTGGAGATATCACTAATTTTGCAGTGGTTTCCGGTAATGAAAAAGATCCGAATTTAGCTAATAACGAAGCTGAAAGCATTGTTCATGTTTATCCTGCGGCTGATTTGTCAATAACAAAAACAGTTTCAAAATATGAATACGAATTGGGTGACATAGTTAGATATTCCATTAAGATACGCAATGATGGGCCTGATGATGCGTTGAATGTTAAAGTTAGTGAGAGATTTGATAAATCATTAGTTTTAAAATCATTCAAAGCAACAAGAGGCACTTATGATAGGGATACTAACGAATGGACTATGGATGAACTTGCAGCAGGAGGCGAAGAAAAGCTATTATTGGAATTCAAGGCTATAAAAGATGGCATATTTAAAAATAATGTATTCGTCTCAAGCGATACATTTGACTTTGATTTGAGCAATAATGATGATTTCGCTTTAGTGAAAATAATTAAAAGTCCAAGCATTCACTTAAAGAATGTAACTTCAAAATTAATTAAACAAAAAGTGTCCAAAGCTTTAGATACAAAACATCCAGTTTCAAATCTTGGTAAATATCCTACCTCAAATCTTATTGGTCTGTTAATTGTTTCAGCATTAATTTCTATGATTTCCGGAGGCAGGAATATTTTTAAAAAGAAATAAGTTTTAAAGTAGCTTTTTGCTACTTTTTATTTTTTTTCAAATGCATTTTCAAAATATGTAAGTGTTTGAATTATGAGATTTATGATACATTATTCAATAACTTATAACATAAAATATCTGAATAATAAATGGTTTCTTTCATTTAATAAAAACCTTTATATAAGATGCCAGACAATATAATATTAGATATTGATAACACCAATTATTTTTAAAAATTTTCATAAATTCTATCAATATTTTTTGTGAGGTTAAATCATGTCAGATGAAAATATAAGCATAAATGATACTAAAAAAGAGAAATTGCCTTTTGCTTATGCTGAGGTTGTCCGTTTGATGAAAAAGGAGCTTGATGACGGTAAATTGATTCGTGAACAAGTCAAAATAGAAATGAATAAATTCTTAGGTGATGTTTTAAAAAATGTATGTAAACAGTTAAATGAATATCCATACACCACAATAGAATACGAAATGCTTAAGGAATGCATTTATCCATACACCAATATCGAAAGGATCAATCATGAAAAGGAAAGAATCCTATTGCACTTGGATGCCATTAAGGCAGACTGTGATGCTCTATCCATGGATGTTCAAAGAACTTTAAAGTTAAAAGACGTTGTTGAAGATGATACATTCAGCTTTTCAAAAACAACCGATGATGAAGCAGATGATGAATAAATAATCTGGTTACATCTCTTTCCTATTTTTTTCATTGCAATTCATATTTTTAAAAAGAGATGAATTTTAACGCTGATTTCATGCAGGTTTTTTAATTTTTCTAAAACGATTTTTCAAAAATTCGCAACTATTAAAATTCTTAATTTCACGATTAATTATTTTATAATTTGTACATAAATCTATGCCAATACTGCGCCATTTTTTCAATTTAAACAAAACCTTTAAATAAAACTTCCGATAAATGTAATGGTAGATATTGATGACTTAATATATTTTTTTGAAGTTCGTAGAGTGAATCAATATTTTTAAACAAACAAAATGAGGTGTAATCATGTCCGAAGAAGAAATGATTGAAGAAACTTCTGAAGAATTTATCGAAGAAGATGAAGAAAAATTACCTTTCGCTAAAGCAGAAGTTGTACGTTTAATGAAAGAAAATCTTGATGATGACAAGATGATTAGGGAAAGGGTAAAAGTAGAAATGAACAAATTCTTAGGTGATGTTTTAAAAAATGTATGTAAACAATTAAATGATTACCCATACACTACTATTGAATACGAAATGCTTAAGGAATCTACTTATCCATACACCAACATTGAAAGGATCAATCAGGAAAAAGAAAGAATCTTATTGCATTTAGAAGCTATTAAAGCAGATTGTAATGCATTAGCTATGGATGTTCAAAAAACTTTAAAATTAAAAGATGTTGTTGAAGAAGACACTTTCAGTTTTTCAGCAACAACAGATGATGAAGAAGAGGAAGAATAATCTTTCTTCTTTTTTTTAATCATTCAATATGACTAAAACCTGTTTTTAACTCTTTTAATTCCTCTTCAGGAATTTCAGATATCTCAACCTTTTCACTTACGATATTACTTTGACCGAATGGATCCAACATAATCAGAGTTGCGGTTCCGTTTCCTTTTTTAAGTTCTCTTATGTTTGCAAGAGCTATTTTTGCATTCTTTTGGGATTCTTCGTCTTCAAACAAGTTGATTGCTTTTATGACCGCATTCTCAAAACGGGTAAGGACTCCTTCAACATTGGTAACATATCCTTCTGATTTTGGACCTGGCTCCACCTTGACGCCGACTTCAGGTATTGAAACTGTAGCGGATTGTGACCTGACTACTCGCACTGACAAATTGTTTTTATTGATTTCAAGAACATATTTTGCAGGGTCGTTTTGCTCTAAGCATATTACGTCACTGTGTCTGAATCCGCATTTGGGACATTGTATTGTTGTTTCCAGAACTTTTCCAAAATGAGGTATCTCAAGCTCTTTCATAATTGATTTGGCAACACCTTCAATTCCGCATGCAGGACACTTAATAATCATTTCACCAAGGTTTTCTTCATTCATCTAAAACATACTCCTTTTCTTTTAACTCTTTAATAATTTCATCTAGTTTTTCTTGGTTTGAAGCACAGATTGTAGTTTTTCTATACTCGGATAATTCATATAATTGTGATAAATATTCCTTTTTGCTTTCATCTTCATTAATCTTTTTTATAAATCTATCTGCAGATTCCTTATCTGAAGTGCCGATGTTTCTGACCAACGGTTCTTTAAATCCTTTGATTTCGTATGTTACTTTTTCAATTGAGCCATTGTTTTTGCTGATGATGTTAATGACATCCTCCAAATCATCTATGGAATTGACCAGGTTCACGGTTGTGCTGGACTTATTGATAATTGCCAATATCTTTTCCAAAGTAGTTTCAATGGATTCTGTTTTTATAACATGAACATTATTCGCTTCGGCCTGCTTTAGAAGGTGGTCATGGATTATTCTGTTTTCCCTAAAGAAATCCAGCTGCTTTCCACCCCTATGTATCTGCACAGCCCTTTTCACGAATCTTTCCTTGTGTGATTCCTCATCGGAACTCAAAATGAAAAAGTATATGTTGGCATAATCCTCAAACTGTTCTGTGTTTATCAGTCCAGGCACCAGGTGAACGCCCTCAATGACAATGTCATCATAGTCTGTTATGGCCCTTTGGATAATCTTTTCCAGGCCTGGAATTACATAGGAAGCATGTTCGTCAAATCCTGCTGAAACAAGGTCATCATAATTGTCAAAGCGATTTTTGTTTCTTAGGTTTTTATATGCGTCATAAGAGGAGCTATGAAGTGCTGGAGCATATTCTTTACCGATTATTCCACGGACAACTGCCCTAATGAAATCACTTTCAATCAAATGTTTGATATTCAAGTTTTTAGCAAGTTCTGCAGCTATTGTTGATTTTCCAATCCCTGATGCGCTTCCAATCAGTATAACATAGGGTTTTCTCATTTTAAAATCTCCAAATTTTTATTTATTGTTTTTTTATTTATGCCAATTAATTAATTAATTTTTTCCTTAAAACATTTACATTTATTAATATGAAAAGCTATATTTACTAATATAACATTTTTTTCGAAATTTTAGAAAAAATCTTAAGATGATAAATTTACTTGGTTGTTATAAATTATAAGTTATAGGGGTGAAATTTTTGTATTCAGTAGATTCAGTAAAAGAGATTCAAGATTTAAATCCATTCATCGTTGTAGGTTGCGGAGGTGGAGGAGAAAAATTCTCCAATCTTGAAGGAATTGAAACCGTAGGATTCATTGATGATGATGTAAGAAAACAAGGAAAAGAGTTTTGTGGCCATATAGTTGCAGATGGTTTGGAAAATTGTCTTAAAGACGCAAAGGATGCAAAATCTTTAGTGATAATGTTGCCAATAGGTGCGGAAGGAACCGCTTTAAAATATGCAGTTCAAGCTATTGATGCAGGCTTAAACGTAATCACTTCATTTAGATCATTGTCCATCAGTGAAAACCTGTCTTTAAAGAAATTTGCTGATGCAAAAAATGTAGTCATAAAAGAAATAGGTCCTAGATTAGATGTTGTGGAAAAAATCGCAGGTGTCGCTCCTGAAAAGTCATGCGAAGTATTGCCTAAGATTTCTTACAAACCAAATGCTCCAGTTATATTTGTTGGTGGAACCTCTCAGGAATGTGGTAAAAGAACCACTACAAAAATGCTTGGTTTGGCAAGTGCTGAAAGAGGATTAAAATCAGCTATCATCTCAACTGATGAAATGGGATTGGAAGAACCTACTGACTTTAACTTCAGGGCTGGAAGCTTGTCTGCAATGGACGTTCCGGCAGCAGTGTTGTCTGCAATAAAATATGTTGAAGAAACAAAACAACCAGATATAATTTTCATTGAAGGTCAATCCAGCTTAACTGAAAAGGGAAACCCTCACCCAAGAGGATTGTCTGCAGCAATTTTAATCGGCGCAGCTCCTGATGCAGTAATTGTTGGACACAGACCAAATCACCCATATAGAGAACCAAGAGGTATTGAAGAAGAGATTAAAGCCATTGAAGCTGTTGAACCTACAAAAGTCGTTGGTTTGTCAGTCAACCTTAGAAATGCTAGTTTAGATTTATGTCCTGAGTATTTTGAATCTACTTACAATTTACCTGCTGAAGATGTTTATAATAATGGAGCTTCTAAATTGTTAGATGCAATCTTTGAATATTTAGAGGAGTAGTTTAAAATGAGCTTTACTGATACTATAAAAAGAAGCTTAGGCTTTGAAGAAACAGAATCAACTGACAAAAAGAGTGGTGAAGGATTTAATTTAACTGAATTTATTAACAGTTTCACCAAATCTGCTAACGAGAACATTCAAAAACAGAAAAACAATGTCCAACAGCAATACAGACATAGAACAGTTCCAAATCCAACCGTATCAGAACCTGAACCTGTTGAACCTGTTTATGATGATTATGATGATTATGTAATTGTCCCTGAACAATCATTTTATGAAATAGTACTGATTAGGCCTAAAACTCTCGATGATATCAATTATATGGTTGACCAGATAATTGAAGAAAAAAATCCAGTGATTTTGGATTTATCCTTTTTGGAAAAAGAAAGTCCTGCTAACTTTAAATTGGCTGGTGACAAAATCAAGCAAATGAGATCAAGATATGATGCTCAGGCATTATTGCTTGCACGCTCTGAAGATAAAAACTTAATTATTCTTTCTCCTAAGAAAGTAAAATTGGTTAATAAAGGTTAAGTAGTAGATTAATTTCTACTTTTTTCACTATTTTTTAAAAATTTCAAGTATTCTGACAATACATAGAACACCGCAACTATCGCAATCACTGTTTGAAGAGTCAGGACTAATGATAAAACTGTATTTTGCCCAATGATTCCTAAAACTCCTTTTGTCGCAAGGGCACTGATTACAAATGGAAATGTGAATGCTGAAAAGCTAGGATAAAAGTCAAGATTTCTATATTCAATCAGTTTATAGAATGCAAATATATAAAACACACATGCAAACGCATAAAGCACAATCAGGAACTCGTTAGATACTGTGGGTGTGGAATTAAGATATCCCACAATCAGTATGCTGAAAAGTGCAGTGTAAATGCAGGTTAGAGGTTTGCTCATGTCGGGAATGTCGGGATATTTGACATATCTGTAAATCATCAATGGTGTTGTCAATAGCATTGCAATGAATCCTATAATGAAGAATATGAAATCCATCTCGGTAATGCCGTGAACATGTGCGGTAATGGCTCCCATTGTAATCCCAACAAAAACTATCCAGTAACTTGGATAGACTGTCATAATATCAAAATTACGCACGATAAAATGATAGGTAAAGTAAATCATTAGCAGAATATGCAAGCCAATTCCAATTATCCATATGGCATATGCAATACTTAGGGTAAATCCTATAAGATATGTAGATAAAAGCATCAAACTCATTGAAAAGGTACCTGAACTGCTGACAATTACAGGATTTTTAAAGTCACTCCTGATGTCTGCAGGATACATTATCACTTTTAAAATCAATAGAATGATGAAAACTGCCCCAATGGCTCCGAATAAATATCTTATATCCTGATTCATGTCCTGCAATAAGTTACCTAAAGACAATAATGCAAGAATCAGTCCTGAAATTGGCACAGGAATTTGTTTGATGAGATTCATTTAAATCATAAAGTATTTTTCAGCGTTTTTGTGTGACACTTTTTCTATTTCGCTTCCATCATATCCTAATCTTTCAAGCTCACGTATTGTTTTAGGGACTGAAAGGATGTCTGATGGCTTGTTGCTCATGTCGCTGTTCAACAGGAATCTGTCAAATCCGAATTCTTCTAAGATGTCAATTGCTCCAGCTACGTCTAGTTTTTGTGGCTGAACAGTCAATCCGAGCATATAGTCTTTGTCAATGACCTCACCAATGATGTCTCTGTTGATGTGATCTATAACCGCTTGGTTTTCATCAAGATGTTGAGGAACAATATCCAAAATCACTTTTAAGACTTCCAACTTGTTTTTTCTTGGAGTATGAATGATTACCTTGGAGTTTGTTTCATCGGCAATGTCGAGCTGCTTTTCAAATGTTTCAATTTCCAAATCGGTCAAATCTTCAAGGCCGATTTCCCCGATTGCAACGATTCTTTTCTCCTCAATCCATTTGTGCAAACTTTCGAAAATCATTTCATTTTTAGCTATTGAATTGGTTGGATGGATGCCTAATGCCACTTTTAAGTCAATACCATATTCTGCAGCTCTTTTGGTATCAAATTCCAAAATCCTATTCAAATGATTTAACAGAATATTTTCAGTATCTATTCTGTATGGATAATAGCTGCAGGTTATTGCGCTGTCAATTCCGGATAGGTACATGTCTCTAAAGTCTTCACCACTTCGTGAATCGGCATGAATATGTGTATCAATCATATTATCACATCAATGTTTATTTAATCTTGGTTTATTTTTTTGTGTTAAAATAATATAAACTCTTTTCACATTTAAGTTTATTGCAAGTGTTACTTGTCGCATTTGTTCACTTCAAGAGATTTTATATTTTTTAGTAATAAAAATAACTGTGTAAGTAATACTACATCGGTGATAAATGTGTATGAAAATGAAAGTTTTTTAAATAGCTACGAATCGATTTCAGAAGAAGTGAAATATTTGAACAACTCATTGATAAGGTTAAAGATACTTGCAATCTTATATGAGAAACCTTTGAACATGAAAGACTTAAATTCCACAACCAATTTAAGCTACAGTTCCATATCAAGTAACATGCATCATTTGGAACTAAAAGGTCATGTATATAGGCATTTGAATAAATATCATTTGTCCAATGATACTAGAATGAAAATTGAACAGATTGTTGAACTAAATGAAATCATAAAATTATTGAATGAGTTTTTCAATATATTGGACTGCCATCTTGTAAACATGATTCCGAACCAGTCCATTGCTGAGTTATATCTTCTTGGAAACGCTAGAATAATGGAATCTGATGGAATTGATGTATATAAGATGTATAATTACATGGAAGATGTTTTATCAAATGCATCTGATGCCAAATGTGTTTTGCCGTTTTATTATGAAAACTTCAACGAAAGATTGAACAATCTTGTAGAAAGTGATAAAGAAGTGGAAGTGATGATACCTGATGTTCTATTTGATGTTTTTGAAGAACGGTCAAAAATCAGGAATATATCAACATTTGACGGTGAATGTAACTTTCTTTTGATAGTTACGGATGATACAATGATATTGGGTTTGTTTAAGGAAGATGGTTATTTTGACCAAAACAGATTGTTGACTTCTAAAAATGAGGATTCGATAAAATGGGCAAATAATCTGTTTGAAAATTTTAAAAATGAAAATAAATGAGTTCAAAACTCATTTATAATATTTTTCCAAATAGTCTTTTAATTCGTCAATAGGTATTCTTTCTTGAGCTTCGGTGTCTCTGTCTCTCACGGTTACTTGATTGTCTTCCAATGTATCGAAATCAACTGTAATTGCAAGAGGAATACCTATTTCATCAGCTCTAGCATATCTTTTTCCTATAGTTCCGGTTGCATCATATTCAACAGTAAATCCTGCCATTCTTAGGGTTTCTGTTAATTCTTGTGCAATTTCACGAGGACCTTCCTTGTTGACGAGTGGGAAAATTCCGAGTTGTACTGGAGCTATGGATTTGTTAAATTTAAAGTAATCTTTTTCTTCAGTTTCGGTAAATGAGTGTAATAAGACGGAATAGGTAATACGATCAATACCGAAAGAAGGTTCGATAACGTGAGGAGTTATTTTTTCACCAGTTATTTCCTCTTCAACATCTTCAAAGATTAGCAAGTCTTCAGTCACTTCATATATCTTGTCCAATTCGACTGTGAATTTGCCGTCGGATTCAAGTGCTGCTTTTATGTCTGCAACATCCGCATCTTCAATTGCTTGTTTTACTTTAGGTGAATCTCCTTTGAAGATTGGTCCGAATTTGGATAGGTTTGGTTTAACAATTGTCTTTTGAACTTTTTTAGGTTCGTCATATTCTACAAATACGTTTAGTTCATCGTTACTGTATGTTGAGTGGGATGTTAAGTCGTAGTCTCCTCTATCCGCTATTCCAATGATTTCGACCCAACCGTATTTGTCGGTTTTAACTTCAACGTCCCAGCAGTCAAGTGCATAATGCGCCATTTCTCCTGCAAGGTGTTGTCTGAATCTTAAAACATCTTCAGGAATTCCAATTTCTGTTAAAAATTTACGAGCTAGGTATAACTGGTAAATTAACATTTCATTAGCTACGATTCCTTTGTCAAGTGCTTCTCGAGCAGTGATTTCCAATGGTTCTAAATTCTTTTCCTGAACTTCTTGTGAATTTAAGCGTAATACTACATCCTCGATTTGTGAAAATTTAGGATGGGTTTTGTCTTTAGGGTTTAAAAAGATTTCTGCTTCTGCTTGTGTGAATTCCCTAAGTCTGATAACTCCTTGTCTTGGAGAGATTTCATTTCTGTATGCTTTACCGAGTTGAACAGCTCCAAATGGAAGTTTTCCTCTGAAAAATCTTTCTAAACGTTTGAATAAAATGAAAATGCCCTGTGCAGTTTCAGGTCTCATATAACCTACTTTATCTCCTTTTGCACCTATTTCGGTTTTAAACATCAAGTTGTAATTCCAGATATTTGATAGTTTTCCACCACATTCTGGACATACAATATTGTTGTCGATTACAATTTGGTCAAGTTCTTCGTTTTCAAGGCTTTCCACATCTTCTCCAATCACGTCTTCAATGATATGGTCTGCTCTGAAGACCTCTCCACATTTTTCACATTTACACATTGGGTCTGTGAAGTTGTCAACGTGACCTGATGCCTTTAAGACTTCTTTAGGCATTACGGTCGGACCTTCAATTTCGTAAAATCCTTCACCAGAAACGTATTGTTTTCTCCATTTTTGCATAATGTTGTTTTTAAGACTTGCTCCAAGAGGTCCATAATCTGTAAAACCTGATACTCCTGAATAAATTTCAAAGGAAGGCCATAAAAATCCTCTTTTTGCACTTATATTTGACATTTTATCATGATTCATAAATATTAACTCCAATTATTTTTTCAATTCGTAATCTAATTTAACTCTACTGCTTTCAGGACTGGTTTGTCCCATATATTTACTTTGCCTATCCGGATGTCCGTAAGGTAATTCAGATGGGGTGGTCATGGTTTCAAACACAATTTGGCATACTCTTTGACCAGGATATAATGCTACTGGCATCGCTCCAATGTTTGATATTTCCAAAGTGATTTTTCCTTCAAAGCCCGGATCGATGAATCCTGCTGTAACGTGCATTGTAACACCAAGTCTTCCCATACTGGAACGACCTTCCACCCTTGCAACTAAATCGTCAGGGACTTTAACGTATTCCAAAGTGGTTGCTAATGCAAATTCATTTGGGTGAATGATAAACGCTTCACCTTTTTTAACAGTGGTTGATTCCATGTAAGATGCAATGTCATCCTCATCTTTTGGATCAATATAAGGTTTTCTGATAACTTTGAATACTTTAAACTCATCTCCCAATCTCATATCGACAGAAGATGGCTGAATTTGTTTTTCATCTAAAAGAGGTTCAAAACTAATTTTTCCCTCTTCTAAATATTCTCTTATAGTTTTGTCGCTTAAAATCGCCATTTTTTCACACAAGTAAGTTTATAAGAATTAAAAATCTTTTATTTCAAGTAAATTATCCATTCTATTGACAACATTATCGATTGTGTTTTCTGTGTAATCTATAGTAATAGCATCGAATTTGCATGCATTTACGCAAAGGCCACAACCTTTGCATATGTTAGGGTCAATAGAAATTTTATTATCAACTAAATCAATTGCTTTAAACATGCATACTTCATCTAAACATCTTTTACACATTCTACACTTGTCTTCATGAAGTTTTACAGACACACCGTCAAGTTTTTCAAGCTTGTCACTTATCTCATTATCCAAATTAGGGTAAACCTTCCATAAGCAACAGCATGGGCAGCAATGACATATAGTTAAGAGTCCTTTTCCAGGTCTGACATTCATCCAGACTGTGTCAATTTTATTTCTTCCGATAATGTGGCTTAAACCCGCTTCATCAGCCTTGTCAACATGGGCCAATGCTTCTTCAACAGTTGCCTTATATCCTATATTTTTTGGGATTTTACGGGTTGTTGGACCTAGAAATATGCATCCAATGTCTTGAGGATAGTCTTCACATCCGTTTGAAGCTCTGCAGAGGCAGGAATTCATAATCACAATATCATCGCAGCGTTTAATTACATCCTTAATGACATCTGTAGGTAAGAACTCTGAGCCTTCGGATTCGATTTTCTTATTGATGTTTATAGTATTAGGAATAACGACAATTTCATCATCCTCAAAAAGCATTTTATCAATGATTTTTTTATAAACCTTGGATTTTTTGGTAATTTCTGCAATCCAGAATCTCCAATTGAAAATATATTTAAGGACAAAGATACTAATGTCCGCAAAGCTAATTCGTCTCATTCGCCACCAATTTTATTTTTTAATCTTCTTAATATGCCTTTAAAGGTGTGAGCTTCTCTGGAAGTAATAAAAGCTCTTGATATGATATTATTAAATGTTTTAAGTCCATTTCTTTTTTTATGATCAGGAATGTCCAGTCCATCAATCAATTCCTTCATATCTTTAATTAAATACTCTTTTTCTAATTCACTGCTTTCCTCAAGCCCTCGAACTCCGTAATCGTGCTTATTTTTAAATAACTCATAAAATATTATCGCTGCTGCATGAGAAATATTCATGATCGGATAGGTAGGGTCAGTTGGAATGGAAACACAAATGTCACAATCCTCAATCTCCTTGTTTGAAAGCCCATCTCCTTCCCTTCCAAATAAAATTGCAATTTTATTTGAAACGTTCATTGATTCACCAAGTTTTTCAGGTCTGATGGGAATTCTTGATAGGTTATAACTGCCTCCTGCCATTCCTGTTGAAGCAACTTTAAAATCAATCCTTTGTGATTGGTAGAAATCATCTAATGTAGGATAAATTTTGGCGTTTTCAACAATGTATTTTCCATGTGTAGCCTGATAATAAGCTTCATTGGTTAATTTTGTAGGGTTAATCAAAACTAGATTTTTCAACCCAAAGTTTGCCATGGTTCTTGCAAGAAAACCAACATTTCCAGGTGTTTCACATTCAACAAACACTATGTAAATATTTTCTTTAAAAAGGCTTATTTCCTGCTCTTCCTGTTCTCTTACAAGTTTCACTCTAGCTGTTCCTCTGGACTGTTTTTTAGCTTTTGATTTTTTAGTTGAAGTTGATTTCTTTTCTGTGCTGCTTTCCTCTTTTTTTTCAGGTGAACTCATGGATGTAGTTTCAACTACCTTCTGTTCACTTACAGCTGCATCTCCTATTTTAATCAACTCCTAATTTAATTATTCATAAGCTTTATCTAATAATTCAAGAATGTGCATGGATTTCACATCTTCACATCCAATTGCATCAAGTCCATCTTGCAAGTTTAACTGACAGAATGGACAAATTGTAACAACTTCATTAGCGCCGGTATCCTTAATCATTTCAGCTTTTGATTTTGACAGGTCCATTGCAATGTCTGGTTTTCCGGATTTTATTCCTCCGCCTGCGCCGCAGCATTGGCATGGGTATTTCATCTCTTCAAATTCGACGCCAGGTATTTTTTCGATAATGTCCCTTGGTGCGTCCTTAATTCCTTGACCTCTTCCCAGGTGACATGGGTCATGGTATGTGACTTTGGTTTTGACTTCTTTTAATTTGCTTTCATCAAGCTTGTCGACTAAAAACTCACTGATATCCATCACATTTAGTTTTGAGCCATATTGGGGGTGGTTATTTTTTAAAGTGGAACCGCAACCGGAACAGATTGTAATTACAGTATCATAATCCTTAAACACTTCCTTGTTTTTATCGACAAGGTCCTGCACGATGTCAGTTTGTCCTGTTCTTAAGAGTGGTGAGCCGCAGCATACCTGCCCTTCTGGAACGTCAATGTCAATTCCGTTTTCTTTTAGAACTTTAACTAATTTGTGACCGAGTTCAGGGAATTTGTAATCGACCATACAACCTGTAAAGAATGCTATTTTGGAGCCTGTTTTATTTTCTGCCTCTTCAACAAATGGTGTTTTATTAGTCTTGACAGACCTTCCACTTTCCAAAATGTTATTTTTAAATGCAACATGCTCTGGAAGTGGTCCTGAACCGTTTGCAACAGCAATAGCTCTCATTTTCTCTATTGCATCTCCGAATGTGTTTATGTTTTTAGGACAAACTGCCAAACATTTGCCGCAGCTGGTACACTTATATAAACCTTCATCCAATGCTTCTTTTAGCCTGTCAAAGTTATCCCTTGGATCGGTTTCAAATTTGCGCATATATCTCATTAGGTAAGGTCCTCCAAATTCCTCAGTTGCAATATTGACAACAGGACATGTTGAAAGACATGAGTAACATTCTATACAGCTTCTAACTTTTTTGGTTTCTTTAGACTCTTCTTTGGTTATGCTTGTGTCAAGCTCTTCGCATTTATGGTCACATTGGAGAGACAATTCCAAATCTTTGACCTTGGCTTCAATGCTTGACTTATCAACTATTAAATCTTTAATAACTGGAAAATTGAGGGGTTCGATAATAGCTCCGTCTTTAATTTCTTTTTGGCATGCTAAAGCCCCATTTCCTTTAAACAATATTCCACAGGATCCACATTGTCCTGCTCTGCAGGAGCTTCTAAAACTAATATCCTCATCGTATTTCTCATTAATAGCCTGGAGTGCATCAAGAACTTTCATGTGGGGTGTCTTTTCAATTTCATAACACTCCAAATGAGGTTCCTTATCTGTTTCGCTATTAAATCTTGAAACGTAAACTTTAATCATTTTTTATCCCTCTTTTCTAAAAGCTTGTAAAATATTATAATATAATATTTGTGTCTTAACAAATATATTATACTTACTATTATTGTTAGGAAAATGTTACTTTTTCACTAAAATAAAATGAATTGAGAATTAATAGTATTTTGATGAGGGTTTTTGTGTTAATGTTTACAAGGGTAGATTACAAAAAGCAAACACAAAATTATAAAAATAATTCCTAAAATTTTTTTATATCCCTATTTTCACATATTGAATAATTTAAAAAATAAAAAATAGTAGTAAATGCATAGGCATTTACTTTTTCACTTTTGCAGTTTTTTTAGCAATAAAACTACCATAGCTAACTTGATATTTGATTTTTTTACCTACTTTAAGTTTTTTCAATATGCTTTTCTTAATGGTAACTTTTGCAATACCTTTGGAATTGGTTTTTGCTTTGAATGTTTTACCATTGAATTTGAATGTAACATATTTGCCTATAATTGCTGAGGTACCTTTTTTAAGTGTTGCTTGTAATGTTAGTTTTTTCGCTGATTTTTTAACGGTTGCGGTTTTTAATGTAATTTTTGTATTTTTATAAACACAATTTTTTACAGTTCCGCCATAGATATTTTTACCTTTAGGTGATTTATTGTCGCTAAAAGTACATTTGACTGCTTTTGCACAGTGAACAGTATCGGAAGAAGAAGTTCTGAATCCATAGATTGCTCCTCCTCTTTCATTTGCGACATTATTTGCAAAAGTTGAGCCTTCAATTAAATTGGTATAATATTTGACACTGGAAACCCATTTGTCATTCTCATAATGTCCGGATTGCTCATGGCATTTGAAGTAAACTGCTCCTCCATACATGGATGCTTTATTCTTGTTGAATTTTGAATTTTTGATGTAGAGATCTTTGCATCCAAATACTGCACCTCCTTTTTCACCAGCTTTATTTGAATTGAATGTACATGATTTGATGTCTATATGTGAGTATGCATAAACTGCTCCTCCACCACGACCGTTGGCCACATTGTTAGTGAATACACAGTTGGAAATTGTATCTTTACCATGTTCAAGGACGGCTTGCATTGCAATACTTAAAAGGATGTTAGCATCTTCTGTTGCACTATGTCCTGCAAAATAATTTTTATAGAAATCCAAACCTTTTTTAAGAGTTAATGAGAAGACAGCTCCCGCATCTCCTCCTGCGGAATTCTTGTTAAATACTGAATTTTTTAAAGTTAAAGCTCCTAAAGAATTAATTGCTCCACCAGCAGTGCCAGCATTGTTATTTGTAAAACGACAGTTATTGACGGTTAAATCTGCAAAGTTCAATATTGCTCCACCGTAAATCTTAGCATTACCATTTTTAAATGTGATGTTATTCAATGTAACTTTGTAAAAATGCAATCCGTCACCATAATTAATGTTGAACATTCTGGATTTTCCCATTCCGTCAATTGAATGGCCGTTACCGTTAATGGTTATATCTTTATTAATGAAAATTCCAGTAGTCAAGTTAAAATCATCGTTATACTTGTAGTCCCTAGTTAACTCTATAGTACTTCCTGCATCTGCTGAACGTATTTTGTTTTGTAAAGCTGTGTAAGTTCCATCATCAGTAGAATCTTGTGTTTCTCCTAATGTCTGATTTTCGTAGTTGCTGCTTATTTCTAAATCGTTAATGTCACTTTCATCACTTGCAATTGCAGTATCATTAATGTCGCTGGCGCAAACGCTTGAAACACTAAATAATATGCAAGCAATCAGTAATATTAACAATAATTCTTTTTTCATTTTATTACCTCATGTTCTATTAAAATAAAAAATTAGAAGTTAATTAATAACTTCTAAAATAATCCACTCTCCTCTAATTTTTCTTCAAAGTATTTGGCCGGTTTGTCCGCTTTTTCTTTTATGGCAATTGCAACAATAACTGTAATGATTCCGATTGCTAGTAGAATAGCCAATGCAGGCCAATAATTTGACCAGACAACACCAAGCTGGGATTCCCGTATTAATTTAATTGCATAAGTCATTGGCAGGAAGGGGTATAATGTTTGGAAAAATTCATGCATAATCTGAATTGGATAGATTCCTCCGGTTCCTGATATTTGAAATACTAAAAGTATAACTGCAAGTCCTTTTCCAACAGTTCCTATTGCTGAAATTAAGGAATATATTAAAATCATAAACACTGCCGATACCAGTATGGAAGAGAATATAAATAATGGATAATTATCGACGTGAACTCCTAAAAGATAAGCTCCGATTAATGTTACACATGCCTGCAATATGCTCATTACTACATAGATTAATAATTTCCCAGAATACATTTCAAATGGTGAATATTTGGTTCCGATACTTGATTTAGGTTCCATCATCACACATGTAATTAAAGCACCGACCCACATTGACAATACCAAATAAAATGGAGCTACATTGGATCCATAGTCCGGAACCGGAAATTCTTCATGTCTGTCTAATTTGACTGGTGAGAAGAAATAATCTCCGAGTAGTGTTTCATTAATGCCTGTGATTGCTGAAAGTTGGTCTGCAGTCGCTCCAAGTGATCCTGCAGCTGTGAATAATGCTTGTGCTGCTGAATTTCCAAGTAATTCAGCACCTGCTGCAAGGCTTAATGAACCTTCTGCTAGTTGCACTGAACCGTCTGCTAGGTCACTAGCTCCTCCTGCCACTTGGCCAGATCCTTCTGCTAGTTGTACTGAACCGTCTGCTAAATCACCGGCTCCCTTAGCTACTTGACTTGATCCTTCGGCTACTTTTCCACTTCCTTTTGCAAGTTCAGAACTGCTCTCTACATACTCTTTAACAGGACCCTCAGGAATTAAAGATGGGTCTACTGCGGAGTCCAATTCTTCAGAGCCTTGTTGAACTTGACTTGCACCTTGTTGAACTGCACTGGAACCTTCTTTAACTTGGCTTGCACCACTCTTAACATCATCCACACCTTGTTGGACTTGGCTTGCACCGTCTTTTACTTGACCTGCACCATCCTCAACTTGCCCAACACCTGAAGACACTTGGCTTGCCCCTGATGAGACTTGTGCTGCACCAGATTGAAGTTGGGTTCCTCCTCCTGATAATTGACTTGCACCTGCTGCAAGACCTTCCTGTAATTCTCCAAGTTTTCCATATGCTGCAAGATTGATAATTTGGATAATTTTAGCGTTCAATGTTGTATAAACAGTATTTGCACCGGTATCGGTGAGTTTTGTAGCCACTGGGTTGGATTTGACATTTACAATATATTCCAATTCAGCTTGCTTTGGATTATCTCCCGTAATCGAAATAACATTCTTACTCAGGTTTTTGGGTATCACTATACCTGCATAATAATCTCCGTTATGGACTCCATCCCGAAGTTCTTTTTCTGTGACGAATGTCCATTTGAATTTATCATTGTTCTTTAAATCTTTAACAAGTTCATTTCCAACATTTATTTTTTCCCCTTCGAAAGATGCACCTTTGTCAAGGTTGGCAATTGCAAATTCTATATTATCTGTGTTTCCATAAGGATCCCAACATGCCTGTATATTTAAAAGAGCATAAAGGGAAGGGAGGATAATTATTGCAATTAACACAATGGTAACGATGGGGTTTGAAAATGCTGACTTAAAATCATTTTTCATTATCTCAGCAATATTTCCTAGATTTTTGCTGCCCACATTATCCCTCCATGGTTATAATTTTCATAATAGTAAAGGAAAGTCTTAAGCTCTACGTAATTATCGCTAAATCAATAGTTTTAAAATTATTTAATTATCTAATTCCTTTAAGGCAAAAACTTTTCCTATATTAAATCACTATAATATGAATACTTATATTAAAAAATTTATAAAAAGGTTTCTATATTATAAAGTTGTTTAAGCTTATTTGTAAAAATTAAAGGTAAATATAAAATACAGTACATTTTGTGCATTGTTATATAACAATAAGGAATTCATAAAATTTAAAAGATTTATGAATTGAAATTTTCATAAGCTAATTTTCGATAGTATTATTATCTTAAAATAATATAATTATAAAATGTATTAATGATAATTTTGAGGAAAAAATAATGAATTTAAAAGAATTAGTCACAGGAGTATCTGGTGAAAAACAATTTTTGCTAGGTAATGAGGCTGCCGTTAGGGGAGTTATAGAAGCTGGCGTTTCTATTGCGGCCACATATCCCGGAACTCCTTCATCAGAAATAGGAAATGTATTATCAGTATTGGCTAAGGATGCAAATATTTACTTTGAATTTTCTACCAATGAAAAAGTAGCAATGGAGGTTGCGGCAACTGCTGCTGCTTCAGGTTTAAGGTCATTCACCTTCATGAAGCATGTTGGAATGAACGTTGCTGCGGATTCATTCATGACTACTGCATATTCAGGGGTCAATGGTGGAATGGTTATTTTATCTGCTGATGATCCGTCCTTATTTTCATCTCAAAATGAACAGGACACTCGTAACTATGCAAGATTAGCTAATGTTCCGATTTTGGAGCCTTCCAATTGTCAGGAAGTTAAGGACATGGTAAAGTATGCGTTTGATTTGTCAGAGCAATTCAAATTGCCGGTAATTGTCAGGACAACCACACGTGTATCTCACATGAGGGGTGTAGTCGAATTTGGAGATGTCAAGGACAACTCATCAAACAATGATAATCACTGGAAGAGGGGTCACTTCAATAAGGATCCGTCAAAATATGTACCTGTTCCTGCATTTGCAGGAGATATGCATATCAGATTATGGGATAAAATCCACAATATTGAAGAATTAACTAACAAATCTGATTTCAACAAGGAAATTGAATTTACAAGTGACAAAAAATATGGATTGATTGCTTCAAGCAGTGCCTACAACTATGCACATGATGTTGTAAAGTTCAATGAATTGGATGTAAATATTTTGAAGCTAGGATTTTCATATCCTTTCCCACAGGAAAAGGTCGCTGAATTCTTAAAGGATTTGGATGAGGTTTTCATAGTTGAGGAAGTTGACCCTATAATCGAAAAAGAAACATTAACCTGCATTGGTGCAAATAAACTTAATGTCACTGTTCATGGAAAACTGGATGGAACTTTCCCGCTTTGGCATGAATTCAACTCTGATATTGTTGCAAATGGTTTAAACAAAGTTTTAAACTTTAAAGATGATGAGTCAGTTAATTTCACTCAAAGTTTGGATAAATTAAGTGAAGATATTCCATCTCGTGCTCCGGTTTTATGTGCAGGTTGTCCTCACAGGGCAATGTATTATGGAATCAACCTGGCCATTGAAGAATTGGGCTTGAAGCCTGAAGATGTTGTATTCGCTTCAGATATTGGTTGTTACACTTTAGGAATCAACCCTCCTTACAACGCTGCTGATTACCTCTTGTCAATGGGTTCAAGTGTTGGAGACGGTTGTGGATTTTCAGTTTCAACAGACCAGAAGGTAGCTAGCTTCATTGGAGATTCAACATTCTTCCACAGTGGGGTTTCACCTTTAATCAATGCGGTTCACAATAAGCATAATTTTGTGTTGACTGTCTTGGACAACAGGATTACTGCAATGACTGGTGGTCAGCCAAACCCTGGAATTCCTGTTGATGGAATGGGGGATGACGCTCCTGAAGTATCAATCCGTAAATTAGCTCTTGCCTGCGGATGTGATTATGTAAGAGTTATCAATCCTTTTAACTTGGAACAAGTTATTAAGACCTATAAGGAGGCATTTGAAAGACAGGACACTGCAGTTATCATTTCAAAAGCTCCGTGTACATTAATTAAAGGTTTAACTAAAAAGCCTCCGGTCAGTTTCATTGAAGGAAACTGTAATAACTGTGACAAATGTGTAAATGAATTGGCATGCCCTGCCATTTCCAAAATCAATGGTAAAATAACTATCGATAAATCACAATGTGACGGTTGTAACGTTTGTATTCAGGTTTGTAAGTATGGCGCTTTAGAGGCAGGAAGGTGAGAAAATGGATAATCATTATAGTATTTATATTTGCGGTGTTGGAGGTCAAGGAATCATCAAGACTTCAACAATCATTGGTGAAGCTGCAATGAATCAGGGTCTGGAAGTTGTCATGAGTGAAATTCACGGAATGTCTCAAAGAGGAGGATCCGTTTCTACAGAACTAAAAATTGGTGGTTACAATTCATCAATCATTCCGAATAAAGGAGCAGACATGTTGCTTTCATTCGAACCGATTGAAACCATAAGGGGGCTGGATAAGGTAAACAGCGATACTAAAATCGTTTACAATACTCATCCGATTATTCCGTCTTCCACAAACAAGCCTTACCCGAGCGTTGACAGCATTACAAAAACATTGAAGGAAAACTTCAAGCATGTTCTTCCGATTGATGGAACACAGCTTGCAATTGATGCTGGAAGCGTTTTAGCTTTAAACATGGTTCTTTTAGGTGCGGTCACTGCCGATGATAAATTCCCATTGACCAAGGAATCAGTCATCGAGGCAATGAAAAACAATCTAAAACCTAAATTCCATGAAATGAATTTAAAAGCTATTGAAAGTGGGTACAAATCAATAAAAGGTTAAATATTTATATACTATTTAAAATAAAAATTTAAATAGATAATTGAAGTTGTGGTACTATGGCGTATAAAATTGACAATGCTATTATAAAAAAAGAAATGGATGGAAAGTTAACATTAATTGATCCTGAAAATGTTTTCGGTGATGAAGATGCATTTATTGCTGTTAAAAGTGATGATTTAATCACAATCCAGCTTTTAATTAATGGAATTTTGAAAAATGATTTCAAAAGTTGGAGAGAATTGGGCGCCATTCCTGATAATGAACCACTCAAAAGCCTATTTGTACGTTTAGGTTATTCAAGAGAAGATATGGCTAACATGTTAAAAGAATTCTAGCTATTTTTTCTTACTTTTTTTCTATTTTTTTCATCTGTTTTTGTAAAATTTATATTATTTTTAAAAATTGCTTTAATTTCATAATATTGCTTTAATTTTAGTTAATTTATTTAATAATGAACTATTTATCTCAAAAAACCATTAAATATAAATTATAATGGTTTAAATTAAATATTAAATCTTTTTAATCATCTTTTGCATATTATATCCTAGGAGGTAGCTTATAATGGCAGAATTTCAAGAGGACATGCTGTTCAAAAATGTTGCTGATGAGGATGCAAGCATTCTTTTAGAAATCCTTGGTAAAAAATCTAAAAGAACTAAAGTATGGACAAAAGAATTAAGGCATATTGATCCAACTTACTATAAACCTGACTTAATTTTGGATTTGGATGATGAAAATCTGATAATTGAGTTTCAAAGTACTGAAATAAATGATAATTTTTCTAGAAGAGCTCATTCCTATGTTGCATTAACTGATCAAAATAAGAAAAACACTAAAGAAGTTAATCTAATAGTATTAAGTACTGTTGAAGATTCAAAGATAGTTGAATATCCCTACAATAAACTCAACGTGTTTAAGTATTATGTTGAAGGTTTAAATAATTTGGATAGTGAAGAAATTATAAATAATGTTACTGCTAAACTTAAAAGTAAGAAAATACCTGACAGCAAGGAAATTATATTGTTGTCGTTAGTTCCTTTAAGCAAAAAAGGTAAAAATATTGTTGAGTATATTTATAGGGTTCTAAGAATTTTATTTAGGTTAAAAGATTTGACAATATCTCAAAAAGATTTAGCATATGGGATAATGTGGTTAACAACGGACAAATTTGTTGAGGATTCTTTAGAAAGAAATATTATTTGTGATTTGTTAGGTGGTAGAATGAGTTTAATTCATGAATATGGGGAAAATAAGTTTAATGATGGAAAAACTGAAGGAATTGAGCAAGGTATAGAACAAGGTATAGAACAAGGTATTGAGCAAGGTATTGAAAAAATTATTTTAAACTTGTTAAAATCAGGAGAAAATCCAACCGACATAGCCAAAAAAACTGAAGTTGATTTAGAAAAGGTTCTTGAAATAAAAAATAAAAATAAGTTGTAGAAAAGAAATTAATCTTTTCTATATTTCTTTAATATCGTTTTCGTCTAATATTTTAGCGGAGCTATTTTCAAGAGCTTCAATAGCTTTTTCCATATTCTCCAATCTCATAACAACAATAGCTTCATCGGTTTTGCTGCTTACAAATGCATAAAGGTATTCCAAATTGATTCCTTTTTCATCGAATATTGCTAATGTTGAGTTTAATCCGTTAGGTTCATCAGGGACTGCTAAAATAATGACTTCATTTTCTTTTACAATGAAACCGTCTTTTTCAAGAGCTTCTATTGCTTTTTCATTGTCAGAAACAATGAGTCTTAAAATTCCGTATTTTGTTGTATCCGCAATTGATAATGCACGAATGTTAATGTTTTCTTTTGCTAATGTGTCAATAGCTTTTTTAATCCTACCTTCTTTGTTTTCCACAAAAATTGAAATTTGTTTTACTGCCATTTTATCACCTTTCAAAGTCCCTTTCATCGATTACACGAATAGCTTTACCTTCACTTCTTGGAAGTGATTCAGGTTCACATATTGTTACGTCCACTCTGATTCCAATTTCAGACCTGATGGATGCTTGGATTTGCTTTTCAACTCTTTCCATTTCTTTCATCTCATCGGAGAATAGTTCTTTTGAAGCTTCAACTTTAACTTCCACTTCATCCAAGATGTCCGGTCTTGTTACATGAATCATGTAGTTTGGAGTTGCTTCACTAACTTTAAGCAATGCTTTTTCAATTTGTGATGGGAACACCATAACACCTTTGATTTTCAACATGTCATCGCTTCTACCGGTTATTCTGGTCATTCTGACAGTTGTTCTTCCACATTCACATTTTTCGCCAATGAGTGATGTCAAGTCTTTTGTTCTAAATCTTAAAATAGGCATTCCTGTTTTGGTGAGGGAGGTTAAGACAAGTTCCCCTTTTTCATCATATCCTAAGGTTTCACCAGTTTCTGGATTGATGATTTCAGGGTAAAAATGATCGTCCTGGATGTGCATACCATTTTGTTCGTCACATTCCTGAGCAACACCCGGACCCATTACTTCAGTCAAACCGTAAATGTTGTGAGTTTTTATTCCAAGGGATGTTTCTATTCTTTTCCTCATTTCGGTAGTCCACATTTCCGCTCCGTGGATTCCTGCTTTTAGGTTAATGTCTTCAAGGGGAATTCCAGCTTTTTCTCTGGATTCTCCAAGATACATTGCATATGATGGGGTACAGGTTAAAATATCACTTTGGAAGTCTACCATTGTGTCAAGTTGTCTTTGAGTATTTCCTGCTGAAATCGGGATTGTGATTGCACCCATCTTATTTCCTCCGTGGTGGATACCGAATCCTCCTGTGAATAACCCGTATCCGTATGCATTCTGGATGATGTAATCTTTTTCAGCACCTGCCATCTTAAGTCCACGTGCTATACATTCTCCCCAAATGTCCAAGTCATTTTGGGTGTATGCAGTTACGGTAGGTTTTCCTGTTGTTCCTGAAGATGCATGGATTTCTACGATTTCATCGCGAGGCACTGCAAGCAATCCTAATGGGTATGCTTCTCTTAGGTCACTTTTTGTTGTAAATGGTATTTTTTTAATGTCTTCCAATGTTTTGATGTCTTCCGGTTTTAATCCGATTTCATCAAAGCGTTTTTTGTAAAACTCTACATTTTCATATGCTAGCTTTACAGTCTCCTGCAGTCTTTTGAGCTGCAATTCTTCTTTTTCTTCTTTGCCCATACATTCGGCTTTTTCATTCCAAAACATTTTATCCCTATCTTAATTTTTTATAAGTATGTTTAATTATTAATTTTAATTCATATAAAATTATGCAATTTTGTATAAATATTTTTGTCATAATGTACAAATTGTCATAAAGTAATATTCAAATAGGTAATATTGTACATAAATGTACATCAATGTATACTTATGCTAATCTTTATATATGTATTTCTACTATATATAATGATTGTATAATTATTATTATATATTAGAGGTATTATTTATGGACGTAATGATTTTAGCAATTGTATTTATAATCTACATATTTGCACTTGTTTTTGTAGGTTATTATGCATACAAAAAAACTAATTCCTCTGAAGACTTTATGATTGCTGGAAAAGACACACACCCATTCATTATGGCAATGAGTTATGGTGCTACTTTTATTTCGACTGCAGCGATTGTTGGTTTTGGAGGAGTCGCTAGTCAATATGGTATGAGTGTTTTATGGTTAGCATTCTTAAATATTATAATTGGGGTATTTATAGCATTCGTATTTTTGGGAAAACGTACCCGTCGTATGGGGCATGCATTAGGATCATTAACATTTCCTGAATTTTTAGGGAAACGTTTTGACTCTAAATTTATTCAATATGCGTCAGGTTTAATTATATTCTGTGCAATGCCAATTTATGCGGCAGTTGTACTGATTGGTGCTGCAAGATTCTTGGAATCTTCCCTATTGATTGATTTCAGTATTGCACTTTTAATCTTATCCATTATCATTACATTCTATGTATTGTTCGGTGGAATCCGTGGTGTAATGTATACAGATGCACTTCAAGGAACAATCATGGTAGTTGCAATGGTATTCTTGCTTGTATTCGTATATTGGTTACTTGGTGGTGTTGACACCGCAAACACAGCACTTACAAACATGGGTAATCTTTATCCTGCAGATGCGCTGGCAACTGGAGGTACGGGATGGACATCGTTCCCAGAGTTCGGAACACCGTTCTGGTGGTCACTTGTTTCATCTACACTTATTGGAGTAGGTATTGGAGTTCTTGCACAACCTTCATTGATTGTTAGATTCATGACTGTTAAATCTGATAAGGAATTGAACAGGTCTGTTTTGATTGGAGGTATTTTTATTGCAATTATGCCAACAACAGCTTATATTGTAGGATCATTATCTAACGTTTATTTCATGGATAAAGTAGGTAAAATCGCTGTGGATGTTGTCGGAGGTAACATCGACAAGGTTATTCCGACATTCATTACAATGGCGCTTCCTGAATGGTTTGTTTACATATTCCTATTGTCATTGATTGCAGCAGCAATGTCTACAATATCTTCACAATTGCACACCCAAGGTACTGCATTCGGTGTGGATATATACTCAACAATCAGAGAAAAATCCAAACAGAAATTGGATCAGGTAAGTATTTCAAGAATAGGTATCTTAATAGCTATTATCTTGGCATTGGTGATGGCATTTTCACTTCCGGGAAGTGTCGTTGCACTTGGAACAAGTCTGTTCTTCGAAATCTGTGCGGCAGCGTTCTTGCCAGTTTTCTTGGGAGCACTTTACTGGAAAGGAATCACAAGGCTTGGAGCTATTGCAGGAATATTATCCGGAACATGTGTAAGTTTATTCTGGTTAATGTTTGTATTCAAGAAAACTGCAGTTGGACTTGGAATCTGTAAATTCATTTTAGGTGTTGAAACAATATTGCCTGCTGCACCATGGCCGTTCATTGATGTAATGTTGATTGCAGTTCCAGTTTCAGCGATATTTACTATTGTCGTAAGTTTACTTACCAAACCTCCTGCAGATGAGGTTATTGACAAGGCATTTTCACAAATCGATACAAAAGGAAGTGATGCCTAATGATGATTTTAGGAATTGAGGACCCATGGATTTGGGGAGTATACGTTGGAATTATCTTATCCACACTTTTATGTATTGTTTATGGTATTGTAAACTGGAACAAAGGAGATTAATTTCTCCTACTTTTTTTTATTTTTCTATTTTTGCTTTTATTTTTTGATACATTATTCAATAATTTTTTTTGAAAATGAAAATGTTTTAAACTGTATCCGTATGCAGTTATTGCTATTGTTTTCAATTTTGGTTTAATAAATATGTAAAAATCTTTTAATTTTTAATTAACTATATATAATAATAAAACTTAAATAAAAAATATTACTAGATGTCATAATAATTTAAAAATATTTATTAATTAGTCATTTAGTAAAATTTTAATCATGAACTTTATTTAATCGGTTCATTATAATTGAGGGTTGAAAATATGCTTCTTGATAAATTAAAAGAATTATTTGGGGCTCAACAAGTACAAGAAGGAGCTCCTGAAGTACCAAAAAAAGAAAAAGGAATGAAAGTGGCAATTTTAGGTGCTGGATGTTACAGAACTCATGCTGCAAGTGGAATTACCAACTTCGCAAGAGCTTGTGAAGTTGCAGAAGCAACTGGAAAAGAAAACATTTCTATGACTCACTCAACCATTGAAATGGGTGCAGAATTATTGGAATTAGCTGGTGTAAGTGAAGTTGTTGTATCTGACCCAGTATTTGACGGAGACTTTGTTGTAGTGGATGATTTCGATTACGCTGAAGTAATTGCAGCTCACAAAGCAGGAAATCCGGAAGACGTTATGCCTGCTATCAGAGCAAAAGTTGGAGAATTAGCTGAAACTGTACCAAAACCTTCCAAAGGTGCTATTCACTTTACTCATCCTGAAGATTTAGGAATGAAAGTTACTACCGATGACCGTGAAGCTGTTGCTGACGCTGACTGGGTAATGACCTGGTTACCAGAAGGTGGAATGCAGCCTGATATCATCAAAAACTTCGCTGATGCTATTAAACCTGGTGCAATCGTAACTCACGCATGTACCATTCCAACTACCGGATTAAACAAAATCTTCGAAGATTTAGGAACTGATGTTAACGTAGCTTCCTACCACCCAGGTGCTGTACCTGAAATGAAAGGACAAGTTTACATCGCAGAAGGATATGCTAATCAAGCATCTATTGACACTTTAATGGACTTAGGTCAAAAAGCTAGAGGATCTGCTTTCACCTTACCTGCTAACATGGTTGGTCCTGTATGTGACATGTGTTCCGCAGTAACTGCTATTACCTACGCTGGTATCTTAGCTTACAGAGACACTGTTACTCAAATCTTAGGTGCACCTGCTGGATTTGCACAAATGATGGCTAACGAAGCTTTAACCCAAGTGACCGCATTAATGCAAAACGAAGGTATCGACAAAATGGACGATGCTTTAAACCCTGCTGCATTATTAGGAACCGCAGACTCCATGAACTTCGGTTCATTATCAGAAATAGTTCCTGATGTATTAGATTACTTAGGTAAAGACGAAGAATAAATGCAATAATGTAATTGTTGATTTTTATCAACAATTTTTTTACTTATTTTTTAGAATGTTACATAAATAACCGTTGTCATTTTCATAAACAATCATCTTTTAATTACATTAATATGATTTAAAATTATAACATTAATTAATGAAAATCTCACAGAATAACGATGAAAAAATTTTCACGAAGTCATTCTTTTTGATATTTGGAGCATTACTTTTCACAGCCCTTGTAATGTATGCACTGATGTCCACTGTTACGGAGTATGCCACATCAATGGGAACCACAGCCACAATTGCAGGGTTGGTTTCAGGAATCTACATTTTTGGAGGGCTTTGCTCAAGAGTTTATTCGGGAAATGCTTTGGATAGAATTGGATGGAAAAAGACAGCCATTATCTTCATGAGTATTCATTTTATAGCTTGTCTTTTGTACTTCATTGTCAATGATGTTACATTGCTTTTGATTGTTCGTTTCATTCATGGAATAGGTTTTGGAGCATCAGCCAATGCAATCGTAACGATAGCCACTTCAATTCTTCCGAAAAAACGTTTCGGCGAAGCTTTTGGTTACTTCATGCTTGGAACAACAATTGCTGTTGGTTTGGGTCCGTTCATTGGAGGATTTTTATATGATACAACAGGTTCATATGGTTGTTTTGCGGCTGCAAGTGTTTTCTCAGCAATTGCATTAATATGTATGTCATTAATTGATGTAAGCAGATATGATCCAATTAACCGGAGCTTCGATGAAAAAGAGGAAAAAATATATTCCGGTCTTGAAAAGGTTTTTGAATATGGTGCTATTCCGGTTTCTCTTTTTACAGCATTGACAAGTCTTGGTTATGTTTCAATACTGTCATTTTACAGATTATATGCAGTTGAAATAAATTTGACAACCGTCTTTTCATGGTTTTTCATCATATATTCAGTTTGTTTGATTCTTACTAGACCTCTTGCGGGTAAAATCCAGGATAGGGGTGGAGATAAGATAATTTGTGTAATGGGTATAATCGCACAGAGTATCGGTTTGTTTTTGATTGCATGGATTCCATCAAATGTTACAGTAATTATTTGTGCCATATGCGCCGCTTTGGGTTTTGGAACCCTGAACTCTGCCTGCACAACCATCATTACACGAGATGCACCTGAAAATCGCAGGCCTTATGCCGTATCTACATTTTTCATATTCTGTGATGCCACAATGGGCTTTGGACCAGCATTGCTCGGCAGTTTTGTATCTGCTAGTACTGGATATGCTCCACTATATTTCATATCATCATTCATTACCCTGTTGGCTCTTCCAATATGTCTGTACTACTTTAAAAATTAGAAAATAATATTTACTTTCTTTTCTAAAGTAATTCCATGAACGATTTATTCAAGTATTTTACTAAATTTGAGAAAAATGACCCTGAATTTTATGAAATCTTCAAAAATTTTGCTTATGGGGAAGTAATGGAACATTCTAATTTAAGTGAAAAGGAAACTATTCTTGTCACATTAGCCTGTTTGATTTCATGCCAGTCACCAAAGGCTTTTAAAAAGATATTAAGGGCCAGTTTGGATAAGGACATAACTCCTGTGGAAGTAAAGGAACTTGTTTATCAGTCAGTTCCTTATGTCGGTTTTGGCCGTGCACATAACTTTTTTGGTGTTGTAACAAAAATATTTGATAAAAAAGAAATTGATAATCTTTTGGAATCACGATCAAACACAACTCCTGAAAACAGACATTTAAAAGGCCGTGAACTTCAGGACAAATATTTTGGGGCTGAAATGATTCAGATGATGAATGACAATGCTCCTGAAGGCCAACAGCATTTCAACAGATTTTTGGAAGGATTTTGCTTTGGGGACTTTTACACCCGTGACGGATTAAACGACCAGCAAAGGGAATTAATCACTTTTGTATTCATCGCAACATTGGGCGGATGTGAAAATCAGTTGAGGGGTCATACCCAGGGTAATTTGAATGTAGGTAACGATAAGGAAAAACTAGTATCTGCAATTACTGTAATTTTGCCGTATATTGGTTTTCCAAGGACTCTTAACGCATTGGCTATTGTCAATGAGTTTTGCGGTTAAAAAAAGAATATTAATGTTTTAAAACATTAATATTTAAATTCATATGATTCTTCAATTTCCATCATGTTTCTGATTTCTGCGGTAGCGTCATCGAGGAAGAAAACACCCATTTCCCAGCCATTTGCCTTGTATGCTTCAGCGATGTCTGGCATGAGTTCGAATGCTTTTTCTACAACTTCCTCATTTTTGGTCAAGTCAGCTTTTCCGTAGTATCTCAAGAAGTGTTCACCATCCCAAGCTGCTATTTCAACATTTGGATTTGCTTCCATTTGTTTGTAAACTTCTTTGTAGGTTCCAACACCAAAGTAAATCTTATCTTCAACTAATAAGTGGAAACCTAATGGTCTTACTTTTGGTTTGTCGCCGTCAACGGTTGAAAGATAGAACACTTCTGCTTTTGTAATTATATCATTTACTTTTTCAATGTTTGACATATTTGTACCTCTGATTATGTATATTGTTTAATTAATTATTAAAATATCACTATTATTATTTTATTAAATTTTTCCATATTTAATTATATATTAACGTTAAAAATAGTTTTTTTTAAATAATATATTTTTTAAATAGGTTATATTTAATTTAAATAAAAATATGTTATTTTTTTAAAATTTAAGTATTATATTAATAATTTAATATGTTTTTCAAATTTTTAAAAAGTTATTTAAATAACTTAGTGAATATATATTCTTGTCGATATCATTTTATTTTGGGGATTTTATAATGGAAAAGAAAGTGAAAATAATCATTTTAATTTTAGTATTACTGGTGGCATTAGGTCTGGCTACTCACTTATTTTTAACTCCGTCAAGCGTTAAAAGTGATAGCTCTGAAAATGTCACTGATATGATTAATAGAACTGTGGAATTGCCTTCAGGGGTGGATAATATTGTTGCAACTTCACCTCCTATGACTACTGTATTGTATATGATTGCACCAGATAAATTGAAGGCAGTCAACTTCCAATGGACTGACGATGAACTGAAGTATGTGCCTGGAGAATATGCAAACCTACCTGTTGTCGGTGGATGGTATGGAACACAGGATGGAAGCTATGAAGAATTCATTGCTGCAGAACCTGATGTTGTAATTGAATCCATTGATGAAGGTGGAGATGGTGATTTATCTACTGTTGAGGAACGTCAGGAGAAATTTGGTACAATTCCTGTCGTTGCAGTAAAGGACACAACAAATGTTGAAAAAGTCGGAGAGTCCATATCATTCATGGGTAAGGTTGTAGGTGCTGAAGATAAGGCAAATCAATTAAACGATTTCAACAATAAGTATCTGGACATTGTACATGACAGAGCGTCTAAACTTTCTGACAGTGACAAGAAGACAGTTTATTATGCATATGGTGATGATGGACTTCAGACAAGTCCTTCAGGTTCCACCCATGGTCAACTAATTGATTTGGTTGGTGGAAAGAATGTAGCAAACTCTCTAAATCAGGGAAATACAACCAGTGGAGTTCAAGTATCCATTGAGCAGGTCATCAGCTGGAATCCTGATGTAATCATTACTAATGATCAAGAGTTCTATAATTCTGTTTACAATGATTCAAACTGGGCTCACATTAAAGCGGTTCAAAATAAGGATGTTTATGTCTCACCTCAGTCTCCATTCAAATGGTTTGACAGACCAGTTGGTGCAAACATGATTATTGGGGTTCCATGGACTGCTAAGGTAATTTATCCTGAAGATTATTCAGACATTAATATGGTTGATGCAACCAAGGAGTTCTACAGCAACTTCTATCACTTTGACTTAAGTGATGATGATGCAAAAGAAATATTGTTAAATTCAGGACTTAAGGAATCAAATTTATAGATGGTTAATATGGATAAAGAGAATAAGGAAATTTTAAGCATTGTGCTTTTAATTTTCCTTCCAATTATTTTATTTTTCGCATCCTTTTTGATTGGAAGATATCCTATTAGCCCACTTGATGTAATTAATACAATTTTGTGCCCAATATTTCCTCAATTGGAGGTTTCTTCAACAATAACCACAATTGTTTTTGAGATAAGGCTTCCAAGAATAATTGCGGCATTGGTTGTTGGGGCTGCATTAGCTATGGCAGGAGCGGCATTTCAAAGTATCTTTAAAAACCCTCTTGTATCCTCTGATTTGTTAGGTGTATCTAACGGTGCTGGTTTTGGAGCTGCGTTGGCGATTATATTGAGTGGGTCCAATGTTGTTGTTCAGATATTTGCCTTTATTTTTGGCTTGATTTCTGTATCAGTTACTTATCTGATTTCAAGGGCTTACAAGGCCGGAGGAATATTGATACTGGTATTGTCTGGTGTGGCCATTTCAGCATTTTTCAATTCATTGATTTCCGCAATTAAATTCGTAGCAGATCCAGATGACAAATTGCCTGAAATCGTTTATTGGCTGATGGGCAGTCTGGCTTCAGTCACAATGGACAAGCTTGTGATGATTTTGATTCCAATAATCATAGGGTTTGCAATATTGCTGCTTTTAAGGTGGCATATGAATTTGCTTGCAATGGGTGACGAAGAGGCACAGTCTTTAGGTTTAAATCCATCAAGGGTAAGATTATTGATTATTGCCGGTTGTACTCTACTTACTTCAGCAGCAGTATCCGTCAGTGGTGTAATCGGATGGATTGGTCTTGTAATTCCTCACATGACTCGTATGATAGTTGGTCCGGACAATAGAATTTTAATCCCCGCATCTTTAAGTTTAGGGGCCAGCTTTTTACTGTTGATTGACAATATTTCACGTGCTGTTATTTCAATAGAAATACCGATTGGTATTCTGACTGCGATTATTGGAGTTCCGATATTTTTATATCTACTTAAGAAGGGGTATTCTGAATGGTCATAGATACAAAATTGTTTGAGGTTAAAAACATTGCATTTTCTTACGATGGAGAGGAAATATTTTCCAATATCAGTTTTTCCATCGATAAAGGGGATGTGCTGTGCATTTTAGGGCCTAATGGTACCGGTAAAACAACATTAATCAAATGTCTCAATGGATTGCATGAGATTGATTCCGGTGAAATATTGATTAATGGCGAAAACATTAAAAAATTATCATTTAAAGAAATTTCAAAGCATATTGGATATATTCCACAGTCCCATGTACCATCATTTCCATTTAAGGTTTTGGATGTTGTGCTGATGGGAAGGGCGCCTTATTTGAATTTAACTGACTCTCCTAAAAAGGAGGATGTTGATATTGCGCTAAAATCTTTAAGAACTCTAGGAATAGAATACCTCAAAGACAAGGAATACACAAATTTAAGTGGCGGTGAACGTCAGCTGGTATTTTTAGCAAGGATATTGTGCCAACAGCCTGACATATTGATATTGGATGAGCCCACATCTCACTTGGACTTCGGAAATCAAATAAAGCTATTGGAGATTATTGACAATTTATCTAAATCCGGTCTATCAATTATCATGTCTTCACACTTTCCCGATCATGCGTTTTTAAGCTCAAATAAAGTGGCAATAATGAAAAATAAAAGATTCATAGATTTCGGAACGCCCGATGATGTGGTGACTGAAAGTAACTTGAAAAAAGCATATTCGATTGATGTAAAATTGATCGAATTGGATGATAAAAGAAAGGTATGTGTACCTTTAAAAACAAATTTAGAATTAGATTTATAAGGTGATAAAATGAATGAACAAGATTATGATGAACAATTGGCAAAAGCTGCAGAGTTTCATGGACATATCTGTGGAGGAATTGCAATTGGAACCAAATTGGCAATGTATGGACTTGAGTTATTGGGTATGGAATTTAATCAAAGACATAAAAATCTGATTGTATTTTTGGAAATCGACAGATGCATGTCTGATGCGGTTCAGTCAGTAACAGGTTGCTCAATGGGAAAACGTACATTAAAACAAATGTATTACGGTAAATTTGCAGCAACATTCTACAATCAGGACACCGGTGAAGCATTAAGGATAACCGATGCTGATGCAAATAAAAAATTCAAAGATGAGGAAACAAAAGAGGAAATGATTGCTCGTTTCAGACGCACACCTCCTGAAGAATTGTTCAAAGTGGATAAAGTTAAGATTGAATTATCTAAAGGAGATATGCCTGGCAAACCTTACACTACTGCATTTTGTTCTGTATGTGGTGAAAAGGTGTCTGATGGTCGCCATCTGTTGAGGGGCGGAAAACCGGTCTGTAAATCCTGTGCTGAAGGATCATATTATGAGTTAATTGAAGATTGATTAATAACATTAATTTTTATTTTCTTAAAAATTAATTATTTTCTTTTTTTATTGATATTTTTCATTATTTTTTATTAAGGACTATTCTAATATTTTAAATTTAAATTTAAGCTTTATATGAATTGTTAATTTATTATTAAATTATTCATTACGATATGTTTATATATTCATGTTGTATAATATAAAATTAGAATAAAGAATGGTTATAGGTTGAAAAATATGGATTTGATGGGAGGATATTTATTAATAATTTTAGTTTTATTTTCAGCTAATTTAGCACTTCTGTTTGGGAATAATAAATTAAATAACTCAAAAATTGCTATTTTATCTTTAAGCTATGCTATTATTTCATTTGCATTAATAAATATTTCAAGCTATTTAAATGTTAATTTATTGGATTATTTTAGTTATATCTTTTTAATATTGGCACTTATTATCTTTTTAATCCTATTCTATGGGATAAAAAGGGACATTAAACTTTCGATTTATGCAAGTTCTGCTATATTTTTCATTTCAATAGTTTTATTCGCTTCACAAACTGAATTGATGTTTTTTGACAGTGTGATTTATTCTTTGTTAGTATTTGTTGTATTATTTTTTATTTATCAACTTTCAAAATTATTAATTCATGCAAAAAGGCCCTATGCTGTAATTATTAGTGAATTTATGTGTTTATTTTCAATTTTAATGTTTATTTTAGCATTAACATTTAATTCAACAATAAATCTTGATTATACGATGTTTAATTCATTCCTGATTTTAACACCATTATATCAATTGATGTATGTGGTAATTGGAATTGTTGTTGTTATAGTTATAGGTGTCCTTTTAAATGAGAGTAATGGGGGAAATTCATGATAATTCAAGGAACTGAGACATTAACTTCATTGATTCATATTATTTCAGAAAGTTTATTGACTCCTGTTGTTGTTTTACTGGTTATCGCAATTGTGATTGTGATTCTTTCTTTGGGAGGTATAATCAATGAAAAAATCTCAAGAAAACCGATTACATCAATAGAATTGGAGGAACTAATACGTAAGGTTTCTTTTTCGAAAAATGTCTCAGAAATGAAAAGTGAGATTGAAAACAGTAATTTGTTTGATTATCAAAAAGAGATTTTAATTAGAATAGCCAATAACCATGATATTGGCAGTGATGCAAGAAAAGCCTTAGCTAGTGAACTCATATCTAGTGAAGAAACAAGATTAATTAAAAAAACTAATAAAACTGACATTCTTGTAAAAGTCGGTCCGATTTTAGGCCTTTTGGGAACTTTAATTCCATTAGGTCCTGGATTGGCTGCTTTGGGCAGTGGTGATATTTTAACACTTGCTCAATCATTGACAATAGCTTTTGATACAACTGTTACAGGTTTATCTGTTGGAGCTTTATCTTATCTGATTTCTAAATTTAAAAAGCAATGGTATGAATCTGACTTGATTAATGTTGAAACTGTCGCTGAAGCAGAACTTGAAGCAATAAATAAATGGTGATTTAATGCTTAGGAAAAGAAGAAGGATTTCCGAATCTAGTGATGATGATCCTATGAGTGGTTTAAACAATCTTTCAGATGCAATGCTTGTTTTGGCACTGGGCTTTTTAATCTTTGCTATCATGGCATTGTCAGTTAATCCGGATATGATTTCAGACCAAACCAGTACGCAGGATGTTTCCACTGCAGATACATTTACTCAAAACTATACAGATGCCGGTGGGCTTGAGGATAGTGGTTATAGCGAAGTGGGTAAGGTTTACGAAGATCCGAACACTGGTGAGCTTGTAATGGTATCGGGAGGTTAAATAATCTGATTTAATTATGGGGAAATATAATAATTATTTCCCTCATTATTACTATTGATTACTTTCGAAAATCGTTTTATTGATATTATTTATTTTTTATTCGAGTTTTATTTTGATATTACTTTATTCAGTCAAATATCGTTTTTTATCTATTTTTTTGCAAACGATATGTTAATCTTAACAAAGAGCGATATGAATTTTTATAAAAAATTTTCACAACGATATGAATAATTTTATATATCATAGTGTTCAATTTATAATCACTAATCATGATAATTAAATATTAGGTTAAGGTTCTGGTAAATAATCTGTAAAAAATAGGTTATATTTTGAAAAGATTATTCAGTTAAAAGATATTTTTTCAATAATTTTATCATAATATTTGATGTCTGATGGTGTTTAATTTAAAGAGGAGAATAATTATGAAATCTATGAAAAAATTATTAATTGCTGTTCTTTTAATAGCAGTAGTTGCAGTAAGCATAGGCTCCGCTTCCGCAGGTTTATTTGACTTTATGGGAGGCAGCAACACTACTGATGTAGATTTAAATGGACAAGAAGTTCATTTAGCAGCTGCAGCTAGTTTAAAAAATGTATTTGATGATAAATTAATCCCAATGTTTGAAGAAAAATACCCTGGCGTAAAAGTTACTCCAACTTACGCTTCAAGTGGAGATTTACAAACTCAAATTGAAAACGGTCTAGAAACAGATGTATTCATGTCTGCTGCTAACAAACAAATGGACGCTTTAGTTGAAGAAGACATTATTGACAATGATACCAATCTTCAATTCTTAGAAAACAAAGTAGTTTTAATTGTGCCTGCTGACTCAGATTCCAACATTACTTCATTCGAAGATTTAAAAGATGTTGAAGGTAACATTGCTATTGGTGATCCTGAATCCGTACCTGCAGGTCAATATGCTCAACAAGTGTTAAACAACACTGGTATTTGGGATGATGTTGAATCCAAATTATCTTTAGGTACTGATGTAACTGCTGTATTAAATCAAGTAGCACAAGGATCTGCTGAATGCGGTATCGTATACGCTACCGATGCTAAATCCACAGATGATGTAAAAGTGATTTGTAACGCTTCTGAAGATTCTTTAGACACTCCAGTTATCTATCCTATTGCATCTCTTAAAAACTCTACTGATTCCAACGCTACAAGTGCATTCATGGACTTCTTACAAACTCAAGAAGCTAAAGATGTATTTGTTGACTACGGTTTCACCCTTCACGAATAGATTTTGTATTGTGTTTATTCATATTGAATAATTAAATAATGCTAAAGAATATAATATATTTAGCATAAATTATTCATATGAATAATCAATTTTATTTTTATGAGGTATCATTATGGACTGGTCCCCAATTTTAATTTCAATGAAAACTGCAAGTTTATCTATTTTTATAACATTTTTTGTAGGTTTGATTGTTGCTTGGGGAATTATTAAACTTAAGAATGATTCAATAAAGATTGTCCTTGATGGTATTTTTACACTGCCTCTTGTATTGCCTCCTACTGTAGTGGGTTTCTTTTTATTGTATATTTTCGGAGTAAGAGGACCAATCGGCAGTTTCTTTATAGACTTTTTTGCAGTTAAAATTGCGTTTTCATGGCCAGCGACTGTAATTGCTGCTGTGGTAATGTCTTTTCCTTTAATGTATCGTTCTGCTCGAGGTGCATTTGAGCAGGTGGACTCTAACTTATTGGATGCCGGCCGTACATTGGGAATGTCAGAGTGGAAAATATTCTGGAAAATTTTATTTGCAAATGCGTTGCCGGGAATTATCAGCGGTGGAATTCTCGCTTATGCTCGTGGACTAGGTGAATTTGGTGCTACAGCAATGCTTGCAGGTAATATTGCAGGACAAACCAGAACACTTCCTATGGCAGTTTATTCTGAAGTTGCTGCTGGTAATATGGGTTCCGCTTTTGATTATGTGATTGTTATTGTTATCATATCGTTTATAGTTATTTTCATTATGGATTATGTTTCCATACGTAAGGAAAAGCAATGGAAATAATTTAAATATTGATTATATAAATATAATTTATTGTTTTATGTTGAATTGAGGAAGGAATTATGAGTAATAAATTGTTGAAAGTAAATATCCAAAAGAAACTTAAAGAATTTGATTTGGATGTTGCGTTTGAATTGAAAAAAGGCTGTTTGGGTATTCTAGGTCCTTCTGGTTGCGGTAAAAGTATGACCCTAAAATCTGTTGCAGGAATTGTAGATCCAGATGCGGGTCTTGTGAGTTTGACTGCTGATGGGGAAACAATTTACTTTGATTCCACTAAAAAAATTAATTTAAAACCTCAAAAAAGAAATGTGGGGTATCTGTTTCAGAATTATGCACTATTTCCCAACATGACTGTAGAAGAAAACGTAGCTATTGGTGTGTCCAAATGCAGTGGAGGGAAGACAGTTTCAGAAATAATTAAACGTTTTCGTTTAGAGGGTTTGGAGAAAAGATATCCTAGACAATTATCCGGAGGTCAACAGCAAAGGGTTGCTTTAGCCCGTATATTGGCTTACAGTCCTGATGTGATATTATTGGATGAACCATTCAGTGCAATGGATACTTTTTTAAAGGAACAATTGCGTATTGAACTTCTTAACTCCCTTGAAGATTTTGATGGTCTTTCCATTTTAGTTACTCACGACCGTGATGAGGCATTCCAGTTTTGTGATGAGCTCATTATTTTGGATGAGGGCAAAATTATTGCAAAAGGAAAAACTTATGAGTTGTTTGAGAATCCAAAAAAAGTTCAAGTCGCTAGACTCACTGGATGTAAGAATATTTCCAAAATAGAAATAATTGATGATTATCATCTTAAATCTATAGACTGGGGAGTGACATTTGAGGTTTCTGAAAAGATTTCACCCAATATCACACATATTGGAATAAGAGCGCATGATTTTTTCCCTGCTCATGAAGATGACATCAATTTGTTGGATACTTCAAATTCATCAATAGTGGAAATGCCTTTTGAATGGGAAATAACTTTGGCAAATGGTTTATGGTGGAAATATGACAAAAAGATTCATGACCATAAATTTGAAGTTCCCAAACATTTAAAAGTTGATCCAAAAAATATCATCCTATTGGAAGACTAACTATTGTATTGGATTCGACAATGGTCAAGTTGACATCTTCAATTAAATGTATTATCTTATTCATTAAACAATGTTTTTTATAATTTCTACTAATTTAATGATTCATTGAATCAAGAAAAATATATTTTGTTTCATGAACTTCATGTTTCAATCAATTGGCATATATGTTCAAGTATTTTTTCTAAAATTTAATATTATTTTTAGTATTTAAAGCAATATTCCTGATGGTTATCAATAATTCCAATTGATTCAAGGTAAGAATAAATTATTGTAGGTCCGACAAATTTCATTCCACGTTTCTTCAAATCTTTTGAAATACTTTTTGATAAGTCAGATTCGGTTAAAAATTCTGCTTTAATGATTTCACCATTTGTAAATCCCCAAATATATTCATCAAAGCTTCCAAATTCATTTTGGATTTCAATAAATATTTGAGCATTGTTAATTGCTGATGTGATTTTTCCTTTATGGCGGATAATTCCTTCATTTGAGCGAAGTTCTTCTATTTTTTCTTCATCATATTTGGCCACTTTTTCAACATCAAAATTATCAAATGCTTTTCTGAAGTTTTCCCTTTTTTTAAGGATTGTGATCCATGAGAGTCCTGCCTGGAAGGATTCTAAAACAAGCATTTCAAAGAGTTCCTGGTCATCATGGGTTGGAACTCCCCATTCCTCATCATGATATTTGATGTATATTTCATCACTTCCGGCCCAATTGCATCTTTCTTCATTCATAAAAATACTTTACGTGGTGTTGTTTAAATAAATTTCTAAAACGAATATTTTTATTAAATTAAAGTAAATATATCATTATAGAATTTAAGGAATTTTGTGTATGACAGTTTCTAAATCCAAAGAGAATCTTTTATTTTGATGCTTTAAGGGCATTTGCTATTATCTGTGTAATTATCGTTCATGTCTATGCAGTTACAAGAAATTATGCAATGCCTGAATATGATATGATCCCGTCAGTCAAATGGTTATTTTCACAGGTTTTAGGCAACTGTTTTAGAATTGGTGTTGATTTATTTTTATTGTTGTCTGGTGCATTGTCATTAGGTCGTGTATGGGACATCAGGTCATTTTTAGGAAAAAGGATTCCAAGAATTGTTGGCCCATTTGTTTTTTGGGGATTAATCTTAAGTGCAGTGGGAATACTTTTATCTTACTACTGCGGATTTGAATTTCTTCAATCATTTGATGCATATTCCATGCTTCAATTTGTTTATGGTGCATTCATGGCTACTTCACATGGTTTTGAGCCATACTGGTTCTTTTGGATGATTTTGGGAACATATTTGATAATGCCAATATTCAACAAATGGCTTGCAAATTCCAAATTGGAGGAAGCAGAATATTTCCTGATATTCTGGCTGAGTACATGTCTTTTTGATTATACATTGAATTTCACATTTCCAGTCAAGTTATCTTATTTCACAAGTCCAATTGGTCTAGTTGTTTTAGGTTATTACTTGCGCCACACCGAAAGGGATTTATTGAATAATCCTTATTTCGCATTAATTTTGACAGTTCTGTCAGCCATTTTAACAATGATTGTTGTTTGCTGTTTGTCATCTCCAAGCGAGATGTTCACTATTGACAGATATTCACTTCCATTGGCATTTGAAGTGATTGGCGTGTTTTTGTTATTCAAAAATTTCAATAAGTTCAATATGAGCTTGAATTTTACAAAAAATCCTGATGGTGTTTTTAGGAAATTTGTTTTTGCACTTGCAAAATACAGTTATGGCATTTATCTGATTCAGGGGATGTATTTATGCATTTATAGAGAAATTGTTCCATATTATGAGTTTTACAGTCATGTCCTGATTTTATTTATCCTAATTTTGCTTAGTTCATTAATTACAATGTGTTTATTAAACAAAATACCCTATGTTAATCGTGTAATTGGTGCAAAGTAGTAATTCTGTTTTAGGAAAACTTAAACATATATACTTTTATTCATATATATTTTAATGAGGTAGTATTATGGCTAAGTTAGGTATGGGAATGATGAGGCTTCCTCTTCTAGACGAGAATGATGTTACGAATATTGATTATGAACAGGTAAATGAGATGGTTGATGCGTTCATGGATGCTGGATTTAACCAGTTTGACACTGCATATGTTTACCATGAAGGAATTGGAGAACAGGCTTTTAAAAAGGCTGTTGTTGACAGATATCCTCGTGATTCATTTAAAATTTCAACTAAATTGCCTTTATTCATAATAACTGAAGAATCACAATTGGAACCGATTTTCGCAGAACAGCTGGAACATTGCGGTGTCGATTACATTGATTACTATATGTTGCATAATGTAAGCGGATTCACAGAAAACGCCTGGAAAAATGTTGACTTGTTTTCATTTATCCAAAAAAAGAAAGAAGAAGGTTTCATTAAACACATTGGACTGTCCACTCACGGTAATGCAGAATTTTTGGAAGAGCTTTTATTCGATCATCCTGAAATTGAATTCGTTTTGCTTCAGATTAATTATCTTGACTGGGAAGATGAAGGAATTGAATCCAAGAAATGTCTGGAAGTTGCAACTAAATACAATAAACCTGTAATGATAATGGAACCATATAAGGGAGGATTTTTAGCAGATGTGCCTGAAGAGGCGGAAAAGCTGATGAAGAACCATAATCCTGATAGGTCAGTTGTCTCTTGGGCAATGAGATTTGTAGCTAATCTTGATAATGTTTGCGTTGTTTATACAGGTGCAAGTGATTTGGAACAGATTGAAAGCAATATTCAGGAATTTAAAAATGCGGATCCATTAAATGATGAAGAAATGGAACTCCTGCAAGAAGTTTCCGAAATCATTAACAGCAACATCACAGTATCATGTACCAAATGTAGATACTGCGTTGATTCCTGCCCTGAAGAGATTGACATTGCAAAAATATTTGATTTATACAATAAGCATATGATGTTGGGTCGTAGTGATTGGTCACAATACGGTAATGCATATCTGAATTATACAAAACTTCCTAATGTTGGAATAGCTTCAGATTGTATGGAATGTGATTCATGTATTGAAGAATGTCCTCAGCAAATTAACATTCCTAAAGTGTTGAAGGATGTTGTTGAAGAATTTGAAACTGAAGGTTATGGATTTCACTGATTAATCCATATTTCACTTTTTTTTTAAAAATTTTGCAAGTATTTAATAACAATTAAAAATATATTTATAAATAGTTAATTTTATTGAGGATTATTTATGATACCTGGTATGAATAAAAAACAAATGAAACAAATGGAAAGGCAAATGAAGAAAATGGGTATGAAAATGGAAGAACTCGAAGGTGTTCGAGAAGTCATTATCCGTTTTGATGAAAAAGAATTAATTATTGATAATCCTAGCGTAAGTTTAATGAATGTAATGGGTCAGGAAACTTACCAAGTTGAAGGTAAAGCTCGTGAAGTAGAACTTGAATATGAAATTGAAATTCCTGATGAAGATGTTGAAATGGTAGCTAACAGTGCTAATGTCTCTGAAGATGAAGCAAGAGCAGCTCTTGAAGAGTGCAAAGGCGATCTTGCAGAAGCTATCATGAAATTAAATCAATAGATAAAAATGACTTTAATTGTACATATTTCTGATTTGCATGTTTGTAAATCAGAATTCGATGAAGAAATGTTCATGAGAGCGGCTGCTGAAATAAATGATTTGCAGCCGGACATGATTGTTTTAACTGGGGATATAACAAATAATGGATATTATGCTGAGTTTGAACAAGCAACCAAATATTTGGAGTTGTTTGAAGCTCCGTTATTTGCAGTTCCAGGAAACCATGACTCTCGTAATCTAGGTTACCAAACCTTTGAAGAGTTAATAGGTGAGAGAAGCTGGAAATTGACAATGGATGGTAATTTCACTGTAATAGGTTTGGATAGCAGTTCTCCTGATGAAAACAGGGGACATATTGGAAATCCTCAGCATATGTGGTTGGAACATCAGTTAGATGAATGCGCCATTAATGAACACTTCTCCATTGTTGCATTGCATCATCATGTTATTTCAATTCCCCAAACAGGTCGTGAACGCAATGTCTTATCCGATGCGGGGGATATCTTGAAAACTTTGACAACACATGAGGTTGATTTGATCTTGTCAGGACACAAGCATGTTCCGAATATTTGGAGAATAAATGATACAATTGTTGTAAATGCAGGTTCATTATGCTCTACTAAGCTCAGAGGAAAAAATAAGAATTCATATAATGTTTATAACATTACGGACGATGAAATTGAAATATTTCTTAATATGGTTGGTGGAGAAAAATTTTTATTTGGAAAATATCCAAGAAATACATTATAAATTAAAAACTTAAATAAGAGAATACAAAAATATATTATACTGATTTAATTAATGATTTATTTTAATATATTATTTTTAGGTGATATTATGAAAGTGGTCGTAGATGCTTCTAATGTGGCGTATCATGTTAAAAATGAAAACGGGCAACCTCAAATGTCTAATATTCTTGCTGCTGTCAAAGCATTAGAAGAGGGTGAAGATGAATTTGTAATAATTGCCGATGCATCACTTCGTCATGACATTGACGAAAAAGATAAATTCTTAAGATTGTTGGAAAGTGAGAATGTAGAGGAAGTTCCAGCAGGTAATGATGCAGATCATTTTATTTTAGATATTGCAACTCGTGAAAGGGCTAAAATTTTATCTAATGATAAATTCAGAGATTATGCTGCTGAATTTAGAAATATATCTTCCATGAGAATTCCATTTATTATCGATAACGATAGACTCACATTTGGAAAACCGAAAAAAGCCAAAAAAGATAAAAACATACTTCAACACATCTGTGATGAAATTATAAAGGAATTGAACTTTAAAAAATGGGAAATTTACACAGGAAAAGAAGGATTAGAAATTTCCCCATTAAACATTGCTAAACAAGCTATTATTCGTATTGACAATGAGAATAATGCAGAATCTAAGCTTGAAAATATTTTTGCTAAAATTCCAATGTTCAATAAAATTGTAGAGATGGTTGATGATGTTGAAATTGCCGCTCCATATGTGATATTTGTATTGGTACATCCTAAAGATTATAAACTTGCAGTTAAGAATGCAGGTAACATTTCTGTTACAATTGCTGATAGGTTAGGTCTTGAGAAAAAACCTTTAATTGCAGTTCGTAATGATTTATTCACAAAACCAGGTACTTTTGAATTAAACATTATGTTGGCGGATGAAGTCACTGAACATGCTCCATATAATGTCTTAGTTCGTGTTAGTCCCGATGATGAAGTGTTCATTAAAAGAAATTCCAGAAATATTGCGAGTACAATAGCTGGAAGACTTGGATCCTGGAAGTTCCCATTCGTTTCAGTAAAGCCAGACATGCTTTTAGAAAAACCTGGAGAGTTCGAAATTGAGCTCGAAAAGGGAGGGGGCTTAGATGGTTAATGGGTTAACCAAGGCAATTATTAAATCCACAACAAAATTGAATCCTATTGCTGTTGGAACAAAATTTTTTCCAACCAATTCTCTTGAAACAGAATATGTAGAGTTATTTAACTATACTCAAACAATTCTTTTTGAGCTTGAAAAAGCGGAGATAAATTCCGATTCAATTTTACAAAATCTTATTCGTGATGTCGGTGCGGAAAATATTCCAAAGGATTACAGTTTTTATGAACTGACTCCTGCTGAAAATAAGATTGAGGAATATGCGTTGGTTAGTAACATTATCATGGGTAGTGACCGTTATTTTTACATAGAACTTCAACACCCTTCCAATTTGATTAATATATTTGTAAAAATCATTCAGAATGAAAAAGGGGAAGTAGTGGAAAAAACAGCTACTGAACTAGTTGCTAAAATGTTAAGTAAAAATGATGCTATTCGTGTAGCTATTGAACTTATTGGAATCGGATTATCTGAAGGAATTCAGGTAATTTCAGCAGTAGGAATGACAGGTGCTGCTTCAATTGAACGTGCAATTCATTACACTCAAAATGTAGGTAGTTTTCCTGGAATTGCATTTACAAAATTAGGCGGAGAATATGCACTTGTGTTTGATTCCCCATTTTTACTTAAGGAATCTAGACCAGTTGATTTAGAAAATTATTTATTCATTGATTTAATCAATTCTACTAAATTTATTGACAAAAACGGCAGAAACCAGCTCGTTGACTTGATGAACGGTATTAAAAATTTCATTGAAACCGAATGTGGCGGTGAGCTTGAAGGTTATCGTGAAGGTGGGGATGACTTCATTGCAAGATTCCCATCTAAAGATTTGGCAATACGTGCCGGCCTTGATGCTGCATGGTTTGCATTGGATAATGGTGCTAAAATTAGGGCAGGAGTTGGCAGAAGTAGAAGAGAAGCTGGGGAAAGAGCCCAACTTGTTGACAGTTTAAAATCAACTGCTCCATTATCATTAGTTGTATTTGAGTTAGCTAATGGATTATATGCATATAATATTCCATCAGAATTTACAAGGACATTGATAAATTTAATTGAAAATGAAAAAGCAAAATTAATTGGTGTTTTTGCGTTTGTATTTATATTTACATTTTTGATGTCTATTTTAGGATTGGGAGTATTTAGTTTTGTTGGAGTCTTGATTGCTCTAGCTTATGCATTCATAGCGTAATTAATAAAAAAGAGTTGTAGTATGAGAAGAAAAAAAGATGATAAAAGAGTTTTAATTTCGCCAAGGGAACAGCGCAAAAAAAATAATCGCAATCTCCCTAAAATACCACGGAGAAATAATAATAATGCTCGCCATAATGTAAATAAAAGTAAACGTAATGGTATTACAGTATTGATTATGATATTGGCTTTAGTTGCTTTTGTTATTGGTGCGGGAATTGGAATCTCTTTGAATTTTGAGGATAATAGTCAGGATGATGGACCTCATTGGGTTAATGTTACAGAGGAAATGACTACTAATTTAAATGACACCGAACCGATATATTATGACCAACAACTTGATGCTGTGGATTATAATAGCAATCAATCATTAGAGAAATATAATGTAACTAATGATGAATTATCATACTAATTAACTTATTTCGTGATTTTATGGACTTTATTAAAGAATTAAATGGCGGATTTTCAGTTATTGAAAATCTAAAAGTATCTGGTGCACGTGAAGGTAAATATGGTGTTACTATTATTGTTTCTCCAAACAGTACTGCTTCTGCTGTTTTTACTTCCAATAAAGTTGTTGCAGCACCAGTCAAATATACAAAGGATGTTCTTAAAAAAGGAATTATTTCTGCAGTTTTTGTTAACAGTGGTAACGCTAATTGTTTTACAGGCCAACAGGGGATTGATGATTGTAAAACTTTGGTTGAATTATTGTCTAAGGACTTGGATTTGCCTGCAGATGAAATTGCAATTTCATCAACTGGTGTAATAGGTCGTGAGATGCCAATTGATATTATTTCCAAGGTGGCATATGAATCTATTTCCAAATTAGGTGATGAACCCGAAAATTCTCTTGCAGCAGCAAAAGCAATCATGACAACTGACACATTTCCAAAAGAATGTGCCGTTGAAGTCACATTGACAACTGGGGAAGTAGTAAAGATTGCTGGAATTACTAAAGGAAGTGGAATGATTGCTCCTAATATGGGAACCATGCTTTCTTTTATTGTAACTGATGCAGTAATTCCTTCCAATGAAATTAATAAGGCATTGAAAAAGGCTGCGGACATTAGTTTCAACATGATTGTTGTTGATGGTGATGAAAGTACAAACGATACCTGCCTGATGATGGCAAATGGGGCTTCTGGAATTGAAGTTGTTAAGGATGATGAATTGGATCCTAATTTCCAAGAGGCGTTAAATTATCTTTGCATCGACCTGGCTAAAAAAATGGCTCGTGACGGTGAAGGAGCTACAAAATTCATCGAAGCAAATGTTTGTGGTGCAAAGAACCTTGAAGATGCACGACTTGCTGCTAAATCAATCATTTCTTCCAGTCTTTTTAAGTCTGCGGTATTCGGTGGTGACCCTAACTGGGGAAGAATTGTTTCCGCAATAGGATATTCCGGCTGTGACTTGAATCCGGACATTGTTACAATAGCTATCGCCAGTGATGTCGATGAAGTTGATTTGGTCAGAAAAGGTGAAATTTTAGCATTTGATAACACCCCAAATCTTGAAAGAGCAGAAAAGATTATGCAGTCTAAAAATGTCATCGTCAATATTGATCTTGACTTGGGCGATGGTGAGGCAACTGCATGGGGTTGTGATTTAACTTATGATTATGTCAAAATCAATGCAGAATATACCACTTAAAGAAAAGTTTTAAATATATTAAAAACAAATATTTTTTTGTTATAGATGTAATTCTAATATTTTTATTATCAATTTTGAAGGAGGGGAAAATATGGCAAAAGTTAAAGGAACTAACAGAAGAACCAGACAAAAAAGAAGTTATACTAAACCTGGTAGTAAAAGAGGAAGAGGAGTAAAACAAACTTGGAAAAAATAATCCTCTTATAACTTTTTTTTATTATTTACTTATTTTTATAGTGTTATGCAAAATTCATCATATTGAAAATTATTAAATACTATTTTTTAAAGATTATTACATAGGTGATAAAATATGATGATGCCTGAAAATGGTCATAGAGCTCATGGATTTTCCAGTGCTGCTTTTTTAGATTCTGATGAGATTTTAGGTGAATTAAATCTTAACGGAGATGAAACTTTTATGGATGCTGGCTGCGGTGACGGTCACATTGCAATAAAAGTATTAGAGGATTATAATCACAAGGGAACAGTTTATGCAGTGGATATTTATGATGCATCAATAGAGGATATGGAAACATATAAGCAGGAAAATGATGTTGAAAATTTAATTAATATTGAAGCGGACATTCCTGAAGGAATTCCAGGTGTTGAAGACGAATCAATTGAGGTTGTTCTGCTCGTAAATGTATTCCATGGATTTAAGGCTTCACGCAAATTGGATGAAGCGGTAATGGAACTTGCAAGAATAGTCAAAAAAGATGGTAAAATAGCCATCATGGATTATAAGGCTTGGGATGTTCCAAAAGGACCTCCAACTAAAATGAGAAGTTCCCCAACTGATTTGGAAGAACTATTCAATAAACAGGGTCTCAAAATGACTTATTTAAATGAAGAAATTGGTGAGGATATTCCTGAGGGCAAGTCTCACTTTTTAATCATGTTTGAAAAAGAATGATTCTTTTCAAGGGTTTCAAACCCTTTTCTTTTTTTTGAAAATTATTATATACTATTTTTTAAAGATTATTATTAAAGAATAGGTGATTCAAATGGAACATAGACATCATGGAAAGTCAAGTGCTGATTTTTTAGATTCCGATGAAATTTTAACTGAATTGAATTTCAAAGGTAATGAGACCTTTATGGATGCTGGCTGCGGTGACGGTCACATTGCAATCAAAGCCTTAAAAGATTATCTCCCGGATGGAACCGCTTATGCGGTCGATAATCATAAGGAATCTATAGATGAAATTGAAAGTTATATAAAAGAGAATGACCTTGAAAATCTGATTGCTGTTCATGCAGATTTCACCAAAGGAGTCTCTGCTGTTTGTGATGAATCTATTGATGTTATTTTAATGCTTAACGTGTTTCATGGATTTAAGGCATCTGGAGAAATGGACGTTGTCATTGAAGAGTTGAAGAGGATGATTAAGGATGAGGGTAAGATTGCCATAATGGACTTTAAAGCAATTGACATGGCAAAAGGCCCATCAACGGATATCAAAAGCACTCCAGATGAATTGGAAGAATTGTTTAGCAATCATAATCTTAAAATGATTTATCTGAATGAGGAAATTGGTGAGGATATTCCTGAAGGCAAGTCTCACTTCATAATTATATTTGAAAAGGATTGAATTTAAATGATTTTTGCAGCAATATTAGCAGGTGGAATCGGATCAAGAATGGGCGGTACAGACACTCCTAAACAGTTTTTAACTTTGGGAAACAAGCCAGTCATTGTCCATACAATAGAAAAGTTTGTGATTAACGATAAGATAGATAAGATCATCGTATTGACACCTCAAAATTTTATCAGTCACACCAATCATTTGATTGAGAAATATATTCCAAATAATGAGGATATTATTGTAATTGAAGGTGGAGAAACCAGAAATGACACATTAATGAATAGTGTGAATTATATTGAAGAGAATTTTGGCATTGATGATGAGGCCATTATTCTTACGCATGATTCAGTGCGTCCGTTTGTTACTCATAGGATTATTGAGGATAATATTGATGCTGCAAGAAAATATGGTGCCTGCGATACTGTAATTCCGGCTACTGATACAATTGTTGAAAGTATCAATGGTCAGACTATTGAAAGCATCCCTGTTAGGGATTATTATTATCAAGGTCAAACTCCACAGAGCTTCAAAATAAATAAGCTTTATAACTTAATCAATAGTTTAACAGAAGAAGAAAGTAAGATTTTAACAGATGCATGTAAAATATTCACTCTTAAAGATGAAGATGTACATCTGGTCAAGGGTGAAGTGACAAATATTAAAATTACTTATCCGTACGACTTAAAATTAGCCAATACAATTTTAGAGGATATTCATGATTAATATTGTTTATAGACTAAAGTCTCCAAAATTCTTTGAAGAGGCAATAGATGAAATTGATATGGATGGTGTAATTGTAAGGCCGACCCATCTTTCCATTTGTCAGGCGGACCAAAGATATTACCAAGGCAGTCGTCCAGCTGATGTTTTAGAAAAGAAATTGCCTATGGCATTGATTCATGAAGGAATCGGAGAGGTTGTATTTGATGGCGAAGGTAATTTCAAGTCAGGCGATAAAGTTGTAATGATTCCAAACACTCCTTTTGGTGAGGATGTTTGCCGAGCAAACTATTCTTATAGTTCTAAATTCAGGGGAAGTGGTTTTGATGGATTCACTTCTGATTTGATTAAAATGGGTTCCGACAGGATTGTAAGAATACCTGAAAATTTCAATCCAAATGTTGCGGCATTCATTGAACTGATTTCCGTAGCATATCAGGGAATTTCTAAATTTAATGAAATTGCTATCACTCCAAAAGAGGCATTGGGCGTTTGGGGAGATGGTAACTTAGGTTTTATCACAGCATTGTTCTTAAAAGAAAAGTTTCCTGACTCAAAAGTGATGGTGTTCGGAAAACATATGGATAATTTGAATTTATTTTCATTCGCTGATGAAGTTTATCCAATTCACAATGTTCCTGACGACTTGGCAGTTGATCATGCTTTTGAATGTGTTGGTTCAAGTGCATCACAATCAGCTATTGATCAGATTATAGATTTAATTAATCCTCAAGGAACCATTAATCTATTTGGCGTAAGCGAATACCCAATTCCGATAAATACTCGTATGGTATTGGAAAAAGGATTGACTATTCAGGGCAATAGCAGGTCTGAGAGGGAAGATTTTGAAGGAGTTGTGGAAACTCTCAAACAAAATCCTAAATTATTCGAATATCTGGAAAAATTAGTCACCAATATCTGTGAAATAAACTCTTTAAATGACTTAAAAGAGGCATTTGATAAGGATTATATCTCTAAGTTTGGCAAAACAATCTTAAAATGGAATAAATAATCAATAATGTAGTTTATTGATTATTTTAAAATATTCCTTTCTGAAATAATTTCTATCTTCTTCCTTGCACATTATTGGCAGCATTGAAAGGGCATGCAGGTCGTCCCCGTCAAGCAATTCTCCGCTATTTATCTTATTTTTTATTATATCAAGAATTATATGCGCTGGATTTTCCTGAATGCAAGCGAGCTTAATAGTAAATTCCGCTTCAGATTTGATTTCACATTCTCTTACAAGCACATTGACAGTATCTGGACAAAGAAGATAAATTGATACCTGTTTTTGATGTTTTTTGTATAATGCTTCTGCAAATTCCACATATTTTACAAGTTCTGATTCGTTAAAGTCTTCCATTTGAAACTCCAAATCAATAAACTCCCCATCTTCTGTTGTAAATAAGTCTCCTCCGGGATAAATGTTGTCATCTAATTTTCTGTCTTTTTCAGGTGTGATGCATTTGATTCTTCTTGAATCATTAAATGTTTCTTTTATGATTTTTGTTCTAATTTTAAAATCTTGTTCTTTCATGGTTTAACCTTTACAAATTTTAATTTGTATTGGTTATATTTAATTTTAAGATTTATAAACTAGTAAGTTATTTTTTAAAGCAATTTTATGCCTTTAAATCAATTTTCCATCATAAAAACAATTTTACTAAATAATCATTAATTTTAATATTAATCACCTTGATATCTAATAGTGGTGATGTTGTGGATTATGAAACAATAATTTCTGAAAAATTTCCAAATTGTGATGTTGAAGTTTTGACTCCGGATGTTTTTGAACTGGAACAACTTGTAGAATACATTTCTGATGACATTGTGGTGTATAACCCTCATACTATTATGGTTTACAGACATATGATAAGATTTCTGATGAATGTTGGTGTTAGGGGTAAGATTTATTACTTGGAAAACTTTTCAGATGACGATTTGAAGATAGTCCATGAAGGACTTTTAAAATTCACCTGGAGAAGAGATGTGAAGATCAATTTATTTAAGAATTCAAATCCTGATAGGGATGTTTTGGGTTTATAATTGAAAATATTCGTCGCAGTATTCGCAATAATAGTTATATGTTGATTCACAACAGTTTCCTATAATAATCTCACCTTCCAGTGATTCAATGGCAAGCTCATCTGTAGGTTCGCCATGAAATACTTTTTTCATTTCTCTTTCACATTTTGGACAGGTCTTCATATAATCTAATTTTATTAATTATGAACTTTAAATATTAGTGTAGGTGTAAAAATGCTTATTAATGTTGGAGAGGAATTTGGTACACATTTGGAAACAAGTGAAATTGCAGTGGAATTGATTGATATTTTAAATAAATTGCCTGCAGATGATTTTATAATTGATTTCAAGGACGTAATGTTTGTTACTATGAATTATGCTCAAGCATATTACAATGCTAAATATGAATCTCCTAAAAAAATATCCGAAATCAATATCTCTGATGAGATTAGCGTTGTGATGGGGGCTGCTGATGAGGCATGCAATCCTTGATTTTTCTTTTTTTCTTTATTCTATTTTAAAATTGATTTAACTTCGTAAAATTGCTTTTATTTGTAACTGCTTGTTTTAAATACTTATTTGACCAATTTAGTCTTGTTAACTGTTATGTTGAAGTCCGGATTTTTTCATTCTAGTTAATTATTGAATATGGGTGGTGTTATTATAACACTTGAGAATCTGTTTGATAATTACAAGAAATTTGAAAAAATTGCTAAAAAGAAAAATGGTGAAAATGAGATTGATTTGAGAGATTTGGAGTTGAATCCTACAACATTATTGTTATTCTGGTTTTTTGAAAAGAATAATCATAAAATAATTTCATGCTCAGAAGAGCTGGATATATTTGAATTGCCCGAATCTAAATACAATCAACAAGATTTAAGTTTCATTGATTTAATTATAGAAAAATTAGATAGTCATTATGGTGGGAATTTGTTTTAAGACATATTTTATCTGAATTGACATATAATATTCATGAACATGCATTTGATAATGAAAAAACGGATGCTTCATTATCTTTTAAAATTTTTGATAATGAGGGGATATTGGAATTAGCCATTATGGATAATGGAATTTCAATTCCTGGCCGATTTGATAAAGCTAATGTTGATTATATTGATGACTGTAATGCAATTGAAAAAGCAATAAATAACTTCTCAACTGTGTCTGATAATCCTTATGAAAGAGGAAATGGCTTATGGACTACAATTAGATTGGTTATTGAAGGAAATGTGGGTGAAATATTAATTATTTCTAGAAAAGGATTATTGCATATTTCGAGGGGAGGATACAAATATGAGTTATTGGATAATGAAGAATATTTCAAGGGAACCTTGATAAGCATTAGATTAAATAAGTTTGAAGTTCAAAATATCTATGATTTAATAGAATTGCATAAAACCAATTTTTATGAATATGAGGTAATAAATGATTATTGATGTTTCTGTTGAAATAGGCAAGTCTTTAGAGTTGAATAGTAGTGCAACTGATTTAATTAATAAGATAAATGTGATTAATGGAATAGATTTTATATTGGATTTTAGTGAAGTCTATTTTATCAGTCGTACTTTTGCACAGGCTTATTATGCTTCTAAAAAGCGTTCTCCTAAAAACATTACTGAAATTAACTTATCTGATGATGTTAAGCCAATGATGAAAATGGTTGAAAAACAATTGATGTTTTAATCCGTTTTACTTTTTTTTTGTAAAAATTAAATATCTTTTAAATACAAATTAGATATTATGGAAGTTAAGGTAAAACCAGTTGAATTAATCGAATTATTCTATGATCTGATTTTTGTATATGCAATTTCAAAGTTGACTGCACTGGTTTCAGAACCTGTGGGAGGAATAATTCCTCCGTATAACTTTTTTACTTATGTAATCACTTCATTTGTAATTCTGCAGGCTTGGCTTTACTTTACTAACTATGTTAATCGCTACGGCAAGTGGGAATGGCATGATTATCTGCTTGTTTGTGTGAACATGATTGCAGTAATCTATATGGCAAATACGATTTCACCGAATTGGGCATCAATGTCATTCACATTTAACATGGCAATGCTCATAATGCTTCTGACAGTTCTGATATTATATGTCATTCAGGCCAAAAGGGAGAATTCTCTTCAGGGTGCTGCAGGAAACTCAATTTCAATTCTTTCAATCGTATGTACAATATATCTAATTGCAATTCTGGCGATTATTTTCAATGTTCCTGCAAGTTATATTATCCTAATTGATGTTGTGGCAGTCTTGGGAGGTGCATTCCTGCCATTTTTCATCAGAGGGCACTTCGATGAAAGCATAATCAGTTTTCCACATTTAGTTGAGAGATTTGAGCTTCTGACTATCATCACATTCGGTGAAGCTATTGTCGGCCTGACACATTTTTTTGATGTTGGAAATTTCACATTCGTGCCAATATTGGTATTTTTCATCGTTTTGACAATGTTTGGCTCTTATGTAATTCAAATTCATAATCTGATGGAACATATGAGGGTTGAAAGGTCATTAAGATTGATGTTTAGCCATTATTTCATTGTCATTAGTATAAATCTGGTGACAGTTGCACTGGAGCTGATTCACAGCGGTGAAGTAAACCCAATGTTTGCAAGTTGCCTGATGATTATTTCACTTGTGATTTTCTACATTTCAATCATGGCAAACAAGCAATATTACAAGGAAAATATTAAATTAACTAAAAAAGATATACTATTAATGTTGTTAGTAACAGTTGTAGGAATAATTATTATCTTAATATTTATTTCAGACTTATATGCTTTCTTAATTGGAAGTTTGATCATAACATTTGGTAACTTTAAAATATTGTTAACCAAGAATAAAAGGTGTTTAAGTGAGTGAACAAAAATTAGAAATATTTAACGTTTTGAATTTTTTAGATAATGGCTATGAACTTGAAGATATCTTAAATGAAGGTAATTTTGGAACATTCTCTTCTGCTGAAGAATGCATTGATTATTTGGTTAAAGAAGGATATCTAGAAGGTGACGTTCAGGTAAGTGCCAATGTGGAAATAACTGCCGAATATATATCTAAAAAATATATCGTTTCAGAACTTAAGGATATTTTAAGAGAGAATGGATTAAAAGTTTCAGGTAAAAAACATGAACTTGTTGAAAGGGTATTGCCTGTTTTAAAAGAGGCTCATGATGCTCGTAATTTAAATGTGGCTGTTGATAATGAAAAAACATTTGATAATTTGGAATTAACTGATAAGGCTCATGAATTCTTAGAAGAAAACGCATGGATGGATTTATACATGTTTGCACTTATCCAGTTCAGCTTTGAAGATTACGAAACTTACGTTGCAGGATCTTCTGCGGACATGATTCAAACAGGTTTGAACTTCTGTGATGAAATTATATCAAGAGCATTGATGGGAAATCAATTCCTAGTATTCAGGCTAGCTTTATCTGCAAAGGCTCATGTCTATGCATATGATGGGGATTATGAGTCATTCCTGGATTATGACTTGCAGCACTTCATTTTAGGTTTAAACCCAATAATGCTAGAAGCCAAAGATTATGCAAACTTTGAAATTATTAATGAAGCAAACATCATTAATTTAAGAAATGTAATCGAAAAATTAGAATTGGGAAGCTTAAAGAAAAGATTTGACAAGATTTGGGTTAAATCACATATCAAAAATGTCACCGTACCTAAAAAGACTTCCTTTAAAATACTTAAAAGAGCTATTGACGGTGCAGATATTGAAGAGCTTAACTTTGAATTGAGAGAAAAATACTTCAATAAAAAATTCGGATTCTAAATGAAATCTAAAGTTGCTGGGATTGTCTTTGTAATTGGAAGCTTGTATTATATTCTAGCTGAAGCCATTTCTGCAACTTTTTTCAATTCTTCTATTTTTAATACTTATATTTTCCATACCATTTCGGAACTGGGAATTCCGAATGCAAATTCTCCATTGTTTTGGCTAATGAATTCTGCATTTATCCTGATTGGATTAACACTTCTTTTCGGCAACTTTTACAGGTTTAAGGATTTCATTGTTAAACATAAGATAATATGTTATATATTAACTGTTGTTACTTCAATGGGAGTAATCATCGTTGGATTGGTGCATGGTGGAAATCCTTTGACTTCAGGATATCACACATTAGGTGCGGTTATGGCAATATTGGGTGGTAATGTGTTATTGGTGTTAATTTCAAGATCCATGGATGAATTTGAATTATATCAGAAAGTCACTCTCATTTTGGGAACTATTGGTTTAGTTGCCTTTTGGATAATGTTTTTCAATATGGGAAGTGTTTACATGCCTGTATTTGAAAGGCTTTCAGTTTATACCCTAATAATGTGGAGTTTTCTAACAGGAGTTTACCTTCTCAGAAATTAATTTAACGATTGATAATTTTAATGTTTGCCATATATTTTACTAATTTTATCCAATGTATTTTTAAAATTCTTTATTTGTTAAACATATGGTTACTTTTTATTCACCGTCATGTAGATTCAAGTATAAAAGTTTAAATACTTCTTCAATTAATTATCTTTTAAGGTGATATTATGACAAACCTAGATAAATCTGTTGAAGAAGAAATTTTAGCAATTGTCGAAAAGTATCAAAAAGAAGATACAAAACTTTTGAACTACCTTATCACTGATGATGAGATCACATTTTTCTCACCAATCGCAAACGGTAGTGAAATTACTGCACAAGACTTGCAAAAAGTCGCAGACATTTTAAAAGGATCATTTGAAGGAATGGAAATTGTTAATCAAGAGTACAGATTCAAATTCAAATGCGGATTATAGGGGTTTTTAAACCTCTATTCTTTTTTTAAATATTCCTGTGTGAGCTTGCATTCGCTCATGCATTTTGTACAGCCAAGGCCTGCTTTATATTGGCCAATGATATATTCGCCACAGGTTTCAATATCTATAATATCTTCCCTATTCAATCGGTCATTCCATTTTTGAGGATTGATGGCATCAACAGGACAGGCGTCCTGGCAATTTGTACAGTCATCGCATTCGCTGTCGGTAATTGGTGTTCCAAACTCAAGGGGCATATCAGTTAGAATTGCTCCAAGCGCAACTGCTGAGCCATACTCAGGGGTGACGAATAATGCTGACCTTCCAATCCAGCCGAGTCCTGATTTTGTCGCAATGGTTTTATACGGTAGGATACTTAATAATTTTTCCATATCGCATTCGTTACGTTTCATTGTTAGGGCAAACGCATTATATCCAAGTTTTTTAATGTATCTTTCGCCCTTGTGGGAGATTTTGGTCAACTCTCCAATTTGCCTATGAAATGACTTCCAATACTTTTCATACTCTTCATCTTTAACTAATTGGATGGTTTCCTTTGGAATCTTCAAAACAAGGCTGATTCCATTAGGTAAGTCAACAAATTCGCTGGCCAACCCATCGACATCAGCAAAACCAACTTTGCTAGCACCTAAACTTATCAAGTATTCTTTAAGGTCATTCATCTCAGACATAATAATGAATATATTTTATCTAAATATAATTGTTTTGGCATTGATTTTTTACTTTAAAGCTTATAAATCATTAAGTGAAATATTAAATGTAGTGATAAAATGAAAGATATTGATGTTTTAATTGAAGCTTTGCCTTACATAAAGGAGTTTCATAATAAAAAAATTTTAATTAAGTACGGTGGACATGCTATGATTGATGATGAAGCGAAATCATCCACCGCACGTGACACTGTTTTACTGAAATACGTTGGAATGAAACCTTTGATTGTTCATGGAGGAGGTCCGGAAATTTCAAGGTCAATGGAAAAGCTTGGAAAGGAATCAAAATTCATTAAAGGTTTAAGAGTAACTGACGAGGAAACCATGGACATTATTGAAATGGTTCTTGCAGGTAAAATATCATCTGATATTGTATCCGAAATCATTAAGCATGACGGTGATGCAATAAGTTTATCAGGTAAGGATTCACGCTTAATATATGCTCATAAGAAAGAGGCACGCAAAATCGGAGATGAAGTTATTGACTTAGGTCTTGTCGGTGAAGTTGATGAAATTGGCAGTGATTTGTTAGAAATGTTTTTAAACCATGATATTATTCCTGTAATATCTCCTATCGGTACTGCTGCGGATGGAACAAGTTTGAATCTTAATGCTGATACTGCAGCAGGTGAAGTTGCAAGTGCAGTTGGTGCTGAAAAATTAATCATTTTAACTGATGTTCCTGGTGTTTTAAGAGATCCTTCAGACCCAACTTCATTAATTCAAAAAATCAGAATATCTGAAGTTCCTGGTTTAATTGAGGAAGGTATCATCACAGGTGGTATGATTCCAAAAATAGAGACATGTGTTAAAGCTATTGAAAATGGTGTCAAATCATGCCATATTATTGATGGTCGTAAGGAACATGCGATGCTATTTGAGATTTTCACAACAAATGGTATTGGAACTATGATTTTTGAATAATCATAGTTATTTTTTTTTATTTTTTAATCTTCTAATGTGGTTATGAATAGGGGGACTTTATCTTCTCTTTTTTCAAATCCACAATATTCATAGAATCTGCTTTTTTCATATAGTGTGACAACAGTTATTCTGTCGTAATCGCGATAGTGCTGCTTTATTTTTTCAACTAGGTTTTTCCCGATTCCCTTAAGTTGGTATTCCGGCTTTACAAGTAAATAATTGATGTAAACGTTCATAATGCCGTCATCCATAGCTGAAATCAATCCAACCAATTCATCTCCGTCCCATGCGGAGTAGACTGAATCGTAATTTTTCATTGCAGTTACTAGTTTTTCTGGAAATTGTCCTGAAGACCATTCAACAGATAAAAACAGTTCTTCCAGTTCTTTTTTTGAAAAGTTATGTGTATTTTTGTAGATAATGTTCATAATATCATACTTTAAACATTTTTCTGAGTTCCCTTCTGAGCAATTTCCATCCGTTCACTCTTGGAAGCTCATCAAGGGCAAATATTTTTCGTGGAACCTTATATCTTGATAAATTCTCACGGGCATATTTGATTAATCCTTTATCATCAGCCTCATTTTCCCAAACAACCGCTGCAACTGGAATCTCTCCTCTGTGGCAGTCGTTTATACTGAAAATGGCTATTTCTTTAACTGCAGGATATTTTATCAATACCTCTTCAACTTCTGTTGGGTAAATTTTCCATCCGCTCATTACAATCATGTCTTTTTTACGGTCAGTGATGAACAAACGATTGTCATCATCAAGGTATCCTATATCACCAGTTAAGAACCAACCGTCATCTAAAAATGATGCTTTTGTTTTTTCTTCATTTCCCCAATAACCTTTTGCAACAGCAGGGCCTCTGAGTGCGATTTCACCCTGTTCATATTTAGGCAAAATGTTTGATGAGTCATTTTCGTCAACGATTTTCACTTCTGAAAAACAAACAGGATGTCCTACACTTTCAAATCTGTCTGCTTCCCAGTAATCTTCAGGCCTGATGACTGTACCGGTTCCGATTACTATTGTTTCGGATAATCCGTATGCGTTTATGATTGGAATTTGGTAAGTCTGATGGAAGTCTTTCCATATTTCTTTGTGAAGTGGTCCTCCGCCGGAAATGATTTCACGCACGGTCTTTAAATGTTTACGTGCATCCATTTTAGTTAATGTATGGATTACTGGTGGCATTCCTGTTAAAACGGTTACCTTTTCACTTTCACATAAATACAAATATTCTTCAATATTGAATTGCTCGACTAATATATAATAAGCGGCTGCTCTTAGGGCTGAAATTGCCCATGAAAGGCCAACGTGAGCCATTGGATAAATTCCTAAAAATACGTCGTCCTGTTTTAATGTTAAAACATCACATTCATTGTGAATTGCAGTAAAATAATTTCCGTGGGTGAGCATTGCCCCTTTTGGCTGACCTGTGGTGCCTGAAGTATACTGCAATTGGCACAGGTCATCCCAGTCGGTATTTTCTGCAGGTAAAACGTCACATTTTTTAAAGTTATGGACGTCCTGCGGGATGTATGTTTGAATATCGATGATATTTTCAGCGTCAGAGTCTGTAATCATCAGCTTTGCCTGTGAGTCACTTACGATGTATTCCAGTTCCATGGCAGTCATTACTCTGTTGGTTGGAATTGCTATTGCTCCTATTCTCCAGATTGCAAAAAGTGAAAATAAGTATTCCTCTGAATTTTTCAAATAAATTAAAACTCTGTCTCCTTTCTCAATTCCTAAATCTTTCAGTTCTCTTCCTATTTCTGAAACGATTGACAAGATATCCTTTGAATTATATTTGTTCCCATTGGTTGGATTGTATAATACATGCTTATCCAAACGTTTTGAATTAGCGTCTAAAAAAGTAGTGATGTTTAACATTAGATTAACTCCTTAACAATAGCTTTTGTAACGTCCATGGTTGAAGATTTTCCTCCCAAATCAGGAGTTCTAATCTTACAATCGGCAATTACTTTTTCCACAGCCTCTTTAATGGCATTTGAAGTTTCCCATTCACCCAAATAGTCAAGCATCATTGAGGCGGATAATATCATTGAACAAGGGTTTGCAATATTTTTTCCTGCGATGTCGGGTGCTGATCCATGCACTGGCTCGAATAATCCGTTGTGGTCTCCGATGTTTCCGGAAGGTGCAAGGCCTAAGCCTCCGACAAGTCCTGCACTTTCATCTGAAAGTATGTCTCCGAATAGGTTGCTTGACACGATTACATCAAAGTTTTGTGGCTGTGTTATCAGATACATTGCCATTGCATCAACATAATAGTCTTCAGAAGTAATTTGAGGATATTGTTTGGCTACATTGTAAAAACTTTCCTTAAATACTCCATCAGTCTTTTTCAGGACATTGCTTTTGTGTACGCATGTAACTTTGCTTTCTTCTCTTTTTATGCATAAATTGAAAGCAGCTTTTGAAATCCTTTCGGATGCATGCTTTGTGATTACCCTTTCGGCAATCATTTTATTTTCATCACCGTATTCCACTTGTGAATAAAGTCCTTCTGTATTTTCCCGGACTATTACAAAATCAATGTCATCGCGAATGCACTTGACGCCTTTGTAGGATTTGATTGGCCTTATGTTTGCATAAACATTAAGCTCTTTTCTTAAATTTATGATAGGGCTTGGCTCGCCTGGTGTTGAAGTTGACGCTCCGAACAGGACTGCATCACTTTTATTGGCTATTTTGATAGTTTCTTCAGGCAATGTTGTTCCATTTTTGTTAAAACAATCAAAACCGGCTTCACCATACTCAAAACTAAATTCTAAGTCTAATTTGTCAAGTAAGTATTCACATGCATCCATTACTTCCTGACCTATTCCGTCTCCACTTATTATTGCAATGTTGTACATTTATTCCCCTTGTAATTTTTTTTTAGTATACTAATAATATGAAATTACACTATATATGCAATTTTGTTTTTGAATAAAATTTGTTCGTATGGTATCGAAATACTTTTATATATCCAAAGTTATAATTATATAGTAATTACATAAGTAAGGATATATTTTCCTTATTGAATTTGTGAGGGATAAAAATGGAAAGAAGCATTGATGAGTTAATTGAATTATTGAATGATAAAGATGACTTTGTTGTTGAAGATGCTATGGGAGAATTAGAATTAAGGGCTGAAGAATCTGTAGACCCATTAATTTCCGCATTGTCTCATAGGAAAAAACAAATCAGATTAAATGCTGCTACCTTATTAGGCGCAATCGGCGATCCAAAAGCAATCCGCCCATTAATCTTAACTTTAAAAGACAACAACAAATTAGTTAGAAGAGAAGCATCCACTGCACTCTCACGTATGGGCGAACCAGCTGTTGACCCTTTAATTGAAACTTTAGATGATGAAGACTGGAGAGTAAGAGGAGCAGCTGCTTGGGCTTTAGGTAACTTAGGTGATGAAAAAGCTATTCCTGCACTTGAAAAATTACTTGATGATGAAAGTGGTTTTGTAAAATCTGGTGCACAAAGTGCAATAGCTTCTATTAAAAAATAAACTCAGTTGTTTATTTTTCTTATTTTTTATTTTATTCCAAATATCATAATTCAGTTTTTGAATTATCTTTTTTTATGTTAACATACATTATTTTAGGTGAAATTATGCAATATCTAACATTAAACAATGGTGTGAAAATGCCCATTTTAGGATTTGGAGTATATCAAATCCCTCCTGAAGAAACAAAGCAGGCAGTGCTTGATGCAATCGATATGGGATATAGGTCCATTGACACTGCACAAAGCTATTTCAATGAAAGGCAAGTCGGTGAAGCTATTGCGGAATGCGGTGTTCCCCGTGAAGAGCTATTCATAACTACAAAAGTGTGGATTGAAAACTATGGATATGACAAATGCCGTGCTTCAGTCTTGGAGTCACTTGAGAAATTAGGTTTGGAATATATTGACTTGGTATTATTGCACCAGCCATTTTCAGATTACTACGGCGCATACAGAGCTTTGGAAGACTTATATGAAGAAGGATTACTAAGGGCCATAGGTGTTTCAAATTTCTATCCCGACAGATTGGCTGACATCTGTTTATTTGGAAGAAAGATAATTCCTGCAATCAATCAGGTTGAAACAAATCCATTGAATGCACAATATGTAGCACAAGCTAACATGGAGAAAAATGGTGTGCAGATTGCCGCATGGGCTCCATTTGGAGAGGGAATGCATGGGATGTTTACAAATGAGACATTGGCAAGAATTGGTAAAAAATACAATAAAAGTGTTGCTCAGGTAATTTTGAGATGGCTGATTGAGAGAAGTGTGGTTGTTTTATGTAAATCTACTCATAAAGAGAGAATGGCTGAAAACATTGACGTGTTTGATTTTGCACTTGATGAAGAGGATATGCTTGAGATTATGAAATTGGACAAATCCTCAAGTCTATTCTTTGACCATGCAGACCCCGAAATTGTTGAATGGTTTGATGAGATGGTTGAAGTTAGGAAAGATTAGCAGATTCTATTAATCTACAATAGATGAATTGATGTCTTACTTTTAGAAGAGACTTTGGCGGTTGTAAGGGTTCTTGAAGAAAGTTGGGGTGGAAGAATAGATTTCACTGATGTTTTGCTCATGCTAAAAATGGATGGTGAATGGAAGGCAGTTGCAAAAGCTTATAACCAGAATTCTGAAACTATTCAATAAATAAAACAATAAGTAATATTGAACTTACAAAGACACTGCCATTTCAATGTATGCACTATGAAATTGTTGATGTATTGGTTGCCGGAAGTTTAGGTGATGTAAGAGCTCAACCTAACAAGTTTGTTGAAGCTTGTGAAATCGGTAAAAAATTCTGATTATATTGTTGTCATATGCAACATTTAAATAATATTTCTTCAATAATGTATATTTGATTATAGGTGATTGTATGGATATTATTGTATTGAAAGGAAGTCCAAATAAACAAGGATCATCAAATATGCTTGCAGAAAGTTTCATAAGGGGAGCAACAGAGGCAGGACATATTGTAGATGAAATTGATGCTGCACATGCAAACATTTCCCCATGCATTGGGTGTATCCGTTGCGGTTATGAGGGAGAGTGTAGCCTAAATGATGATATGGATATTTTCCGTGAAAAAATTCTAAAAGCAGACATGCTGGTTTTTGTAACTCCATTGTATTATTATGGTATGAGTGCACAGCTTAAAATTCTAATTGACAGATTTTGCTCACGCAATTTCTCAATTCAGCAAAAAAACTTTAAGTCAGCACTATTAACCGTTGCATATAATTCAGATGACTGGACATTTGAATCATTGGAATCCCATTATGACACTTTAATCAGATATCTGAATCTAACCGATTGTGGCAGGGTATTGGGCTATGGTTGTGGAACACCGTCAATGACTAAATTTTCAAAGTATCCTGATGAAGCTTATGAGCTTGGAAAAAGCTTATGATTTGTAAATGATTGTCTCATCAATCATTTCAATCAAAATTTTATTTATCGGATTTTTAAATGATAATGGATGCTCTTTGGGGTATTCAGTCTTGAATGGAATTACTCTGAAGCTGGACATGCACTGATCGGTTGATCGTAGTGCAAAGTAAGCCTTGTAGTTGCCATCAATTATGTTAATTATCAATCCCACATCTTCTGTTGGATTGTGCCCAGCTATTCCTTCTTCAGCATAAACTCTAAATTTCTTAATGGAACTTGCACTAATTAGAGTGTATTCCATTAAATATTCGTACTCGTCTTCTTCTAAATCGTAGTCATCATATTCAATTATTTCATCTATTTCTTCAGCGGGAATTCTCAAGTTTGGGTTGCAATAACCTAATGAAATATAAATTCCGTCGAAGTCAAGTGATTTTGAGATGATGTCATAATATAAATTGTCTAAGGGTATGGATTTGTATCTGTCGCCCAATATTTCCGGAACTGTATGGGTCATCCCACCTTCTTCAATTGCAGTGCAGTAAAAATGCTTTTCACCTAAATATCCTGCAGTCGCAGCCTTTTCAATGGTTTCCTTAATGTCAATATCGTTGGCATCCTCTAGTTTTTGAGCAATTTCTAAAGCTTCAACATCGCTAATCATATTATTTACCTTCCAAATGTTCAAATATTTCATCAACAGTATCGGCTATCTTGAAAAGTTCTTCCTGCTTGTAGAGAAATCCTTTTTCTCCCATTTCCTCAATCATTTCAATCATCTTGTCATAGAAATGATTAATGTTGAACACTATAATCTCCTTGTCATGCTGTTTAAGTTTTTTCAGGGTGATTATCTCAAAAAATTCATCCAATGTTCCGATTCCGCCTGGAGAGATTATGAATGCATCGGATTTTTCTAAGAATTTATTCTTTCTTTCATCCATTGAGTCAACATAAATGAAATCGCTGCAATTTTCACAAAGAGGTTCAAATCCTCCAATCCATTCGGGAGCTATTCCGAGGGATTTTCCATCATTTTCATGGACTCCTCTGGCACACGCCCCCATCATTCCAGTGTCTCCTCCACCAAAAACAAGTGTGTGTCCTTTTTCAGCTATTTCGCAGCCTAATTCATAAGCTGCATCAGTATAAATTTTATCTATGGTTCTGCTTCCTGATCCGTATAAACAAATATTCATCATATCAACTCAGATATCCGGTGTTTGCTCAGCAAGGCACAAATGACAAATGGCCTCATCATTATCTTTTTGATTATCTTTAACTGGGCAGTAATACTTCCCATTTTTTTCTTCTATTTTTAAACTTCCAGGAAATTCACTGCCGACTGGATGAATAGGTTCCTCTAAAATGAATGTTGTGTATAAAGAGGTAATGACATAAATTAATGGAAGTTTATCATCTTTTGCATTGGATAATTTTTCTTTTTCAAATGTATTCTTCAGCAATGGAAGCGATTCGTTCAATGCTTTTTTATCAATATGCTTATCTTCGTAATCATCGTTGGCCAATACTTCCTTCATGCGCAAAATGAAATTTTTCACATAAATTTCCAGATATTTGTCCCGATAACTAGCTTGAATATATTCCCCATCTTTTCTCATTCTTGCTGAAGCATTCATCAAATCATATACTGAGATAATTCCAGCATATTTTTTAAGTATTTTCATTAACTCTTCTCGAGTAATTTTATCCTTTTGAGTTAACAGTTCAAGTTCAGCCAGGATGTCTTCGGGGTTCATGATGTTATTATTAAATTTAATAAATAAATACTTTTAATATTAAATCCAAACTATAATTAGGTTGATAATATGGCTGATGAATTCATGGAGATTTCAAAAGAAGACATTGAAAATGTTGAAAATGCGTTAAAAGTTAATTCAGACTATAAGTTAAATAATACTAAATTTAATGTCAATACTTTTAAGAAAGGTCAGGACATTGTAATAATTCAGTATGTTGCAAATGTTGAAAATGAGCTTGTTTTTCAAACTAAAGAGGAAAACGGCAAATATTACATTTCCGAAACTTTTGGATTATTTTTGGACAATATCGTTAACGGTAATGTGTCAAGAGATGTTTTCCAATCTGTTTTCAAATATTTCCATGATGTCATTGAGAATGAGGAAAATGACTTTGCAGAAGAAAAGGATGAATTGATTAATTTCCTGCTTCTAACTGAAGAATATGAGGAAGACCAACTTAAAGTTGATTTGGATCCCGTTAAGATACGTGAAGATTATCAAAATGATTATGATAAGATTTATTCTGATGACAATTTGAATAGGGTTCAAAAAAGCTTAGCATTAAAGGAATTATTGCATATGTCAATCTGTCAGGTTGTTAATGACATTGACTTGTTTTTCACAAGACCATATGATTTGACTCCTGAGGAAAATGCAGAGAAGAATAGGCAGGAAGAAAAGGCATTAGAAAATGAATTGCAATTAGGATAAATATTAAGTATTATTAATATTATAATTATTATTATAAATTCAATGAACTGATTATATGATTAACATTACCAAAAATGAAGAAGTTGTTTTAGATCAAATTAAGATATTCGACACGGAATATGCAGAGGGAGTTCCAGTCAATGTTTTAAGGAATGAATTGGGTTTTCATGAATATGATCTAGTTCAGATTTTGGAAGAGCTTCAGGATAAGGATTTAATCGTTTTTAAAGATAATAAGGCCAGTTTATCTGAGAGTGAAAAGGAAGTTAATACAGTCAATTCTAGAAAGGATGTGGAAGAGCTTGAATTAAACATGAAGGAAAAAGAGTCATATAAGTTAATCCAAGAATTGGTTGATGATAAAAACTTAATTTCCAAGTATACTCTTGAAGGCCATTTGCTTTATGGGGACTTGAAACTAACTAATTTTAGAATGTACCATATTATTCTGTCCCTTCAAAATAAAGGGCTTTTAAAATCCATTGAAAAAGACGACGGAGAATATTATCTCCTTGTTGAATAATATTTTTTTTAAATATTTTAATATTCAAGTAATATTATTTTATCATTTCATCATAATATTTATATAATTTAAATATCATAATTATTAGTAACAATTGATATTGATGTGTTTTTTTATGATGAGAATAAGTATGTCATTACCAAAAAAATTATTGGCTGATTTTGATGAAGTCCTAAAGGAAAGAGGATATCAATCTCGTTCAAAAGGAATTCGTGATGCGCTTCAGGATTATATCGTAAGATATCAATGGATGAATTCAATGGAAGGACAGAGAATTGGTATTGTAACTATTATCTATGACCACCATTACACAGGAGTAATGGAAAACCTTGCTGAGATTCAACACAGTTTCAGAAATGAAATCAACACAAGCATGCATATTCACATGACTGACAAATATTGTATGGAGATTGTGGTAGTTAATGGAGATATTGCTGAAATCCGTGATTTGACTGAAAGAATCATGAGACTTAAAGGTGTTGAACACGTAAAACTTACAAGTACAGCAAATGGGGAAGATTTTAAGGAACCTGGTCACTCACATGACCACACACACCACCATCATTAAATTCCCTTTTTTTTCTTTTTTTTTAACATGAAATTTAAGACAACACCATATCATGCTCATTTGTTAAAGGATACGGATAGACTGTCCGCTTTTTTCAATGCAATTAAAGATTATGATGGAGAACATGATTTGGCATATGATTTGGGATGCGGAAGCGGAATATTATCCTATTTTTTGGCTTCATATTTTAAACAAGTCAAATCCATTGAAATTAACCATAAATCCAGTCTATGCGCTCAGGAAAATTTAAAAGATTTTGAAAATGTTGAAGTCATAAACAGTGATGTTTTGGATTATGAGTTTACAAAAAAAGCTGATCTGATCGTTTGTGAAATGCTGGACACTGCTTTAATCGATGAAGAAGAGGTTCCGGTTTTAAATCATGCAAAGGATTTCCTAAAGGAAAACGGTAAAATTATACCTCAGGGTATCATTAATACAATTGAGCTAGTAAACCTTGAAAGACATTACGTCCATTGGGACGAGGGGGTAAATTATAAATCATTTTCCAAACCATTTGTCTATTCAGAATACAATTTTTTAGATGATATTAATCCTGTTTTTGAAGATGAATTGACCTTGGAATCAGATAAAGTAGGAATTGTAAACGGATTAAAAATCACGACTTATACTATTCTTAATGATAATTTGGTTGCAGGACCATCTCCAATGTTAAACCCACCTTTGCTAATTCCATTAGATGAAAAATCAGTAAAAGTAAATGATTTAATAAAAGTTAAACTAAAATATATAATGGGAAATGGAATTGAAAGTATTCAAACCGAATATATATAAGGTGATAAATTGTCTTTTGATGTACAATTAAATGATTTTTTACAAGATTTTAGAAAATTGATAGTTTTAGGTGTCGGTAACGAACTTAAAAGCGATGATGGCGTAGGTCCGTTCATTATTAAGAAATTAATTGCTGAAAACATTGAAAAAGATAATTTGCTGTTTATCAATGCCGAAACAGTTCCAGAAAATTTCACAGGAAAAATTAGAAAGGAAAAACCCACACATGTGATTATAGTAGATGCATGCTTGATGGGAGGCAAACCTGGTGACATTAAAATTGTAGATAAAGATGATTTTGTCAATATTGGAATATCAACACATTCAATGTCTTTATCTTACTTTGTTAAATATCTAGAGAAAGATTCTGATTTTAAAATAATTTTTGTTGGAATAGAACCTGAAACAATGGATTGGGGCGAAACTCCAACTGAAAGTGTTGAAAAAACCGCATTTGAATTTATTGAATTATTGAAGGGGATTATATTATGAAGTTATTGTTTATAGGCTCAAGATTATATGACGATATCGATTGGTATGTTAGAAGCAAGAACATTGAGAGTGTTTTAACTGAATCTAATGAGGAAGCTATTAACTTGGATTTGCCAGATCAAGTTTTCATTGTTCCCCGTGGGATGGATGGTCCAAAACAGGTTGCATTATTACAAAAAGTCGATGCTATTGTTCCATTGATTGGTATTGATCCTCCATTGATAGACGTTGCACGTATGAAAGAAGAAGTTGAAGAGGAATTTGGAATACCTGTAATTGCAGCAGGCGTTAGGGCAGTTGAACTAACATCTAACAAAATTGAAACTAAAAAATTTTACGATGAGATTGGTGTGACAACTCCTAATTATCAGATTTTAAACAGTCCAGATGAGCTTGAATTAGATTTTCCGGTTGTTTTAAAGCAGGGTGAAGGTCAAGGTGGAAAAGACATTAAAATAGCCAATTCCATTGAAGACGTTAATGAATACTTTGAAGATTTTGACCAGGCTTTATGTGAAGAGTTCATTGAAGGGTCTGAAATTTCAATTGAAGTATTGGGTTTTGACGGCGAGTATGTGGCATTGCCTCCAATTTATAAAGGGGAAACAACTTTGGAAGGAACACACCCGTTAAATAAAGTTAAAACAGGGCCTTGTATGGTTGAAGGATTGGATAACAATTTAGTTCAACATACTGCTTACCATGTGGCTAAAAATCTAGCATCTGACGGCATTTTTGAAATGGATTTCATGTACTCCGCTAAAAAGGACCAGTTATATGCCATTGAAGTAAATACTCGTCCGAACGGCACAAGATATTTAACAACTGCAACTTGTGGTGTTAACTCATTGTGTGAACTGGTTAACATGGCAATTGGCGAGTTTAGTTTGGCCAATATTTCAGATAAGTTAGAATATCATTACTCAACTGAAATTCCGATTGGAAATTATGAGGGTCCTGCTCCAAACGAGCCGGTAAAATCATTTGAAGCTAATGATTTTGTTGTCCATGGTCCTGAAGGTTATCAAAGGGTCACAGCCAGAGCAGATTCTAAAAAAGAACTTGATGAATTGGTTGAAAAATTAGTATAAATCTGTGTTATAAGTTATCATTATATAGTATTACCAATAGATACTTTATTAGTTTAAAATATTTATTGTGTGGTAAGATGAATAATACAGATATGTTAATTCTTTTTTTAATAACATTATGTGCTACAATATTCTTTACATGGTATGTAAAAAGGATATTGATTAAAGCAAGGATTGCAGACAATCCTATAGTTAGTGAACATAGGCATAAGAGCGGAACCCCTACAATGGGAGGTATCGCATTCTTATTTACAATTTCTCTATTGATTTCATTATATTATCAGAATACTCCAATTTTGATTGTTTCATTTATAATGCTTGCAGGAGGAATTGTCGGTTTAGTGGATGATTTGATAGGTTTAAAAGTTAAAGAAGTTCAAAAGATTGTTGTCAATATTTCTGATGAGGTAATTACTCTTGGAAGATTGGATGTTGAGCCTGGTGAAGAAGTTCGTGTAGCAACTCCTAAAGCAAAAGCAGAAGTTGATGATTTGCTTAAAGCCGGAAAAGTTGAAGTAATTGGTGAAGTTCCAATTAAAACAGAACCTGAAGAGCTTGAAAAAATCATTTGCCAAATTGTTCTTGGTATATTCTTAGGTTTAACTGGAGTTGTCACAACAATAGGTGGATTTACATTAGGAATTTTAGCTATTCCTGTTGTTGTCATCGCTATTTTAGGATGTATCAATTGTGTAAACCTCATTGATGGAATGGATGGTCTTGCAGCAGGTATTGTTGGTATTGCATCTATTGCATGTTGTGTATATGGTTATCTATTTGGACCAGCTACAATAATGCCTCCATTTTTGATATTGGCAGGTTTATGTTTAGGATTTTTAGTATTCAACAAACATCCGGCATCAATATTTATGGGTGATACAGGATCATTTGTATTGGGTACAGGTTACGCAGCAGCTGTATTGGTATGCGACTTGCCGTACTTCGGAGTTCTTGCATTGGGAGTTCCTATCGTTTCAGTTATTGTAAGTTTACTGCACAGGGCACATATTATTAAATTACCGGTCGAACCGCTACATCACACTTTAAATCATTATGGTATGTCTGAAACAAAAATTGTATATAGTTATTGGGGAATTACAGCGGTATTATGTATAATCGGCATTCTTGCTAAGATGTACATATTCTAACTCCCTTCTTTTTTTGGTGATTATTATGGATATTCAAGATTTGGCTAATTCTATAAACGGAAAACTTGTAGGTAATGATGAATTTTTCTCAATTGATGGATTTACTGGAAAATTTACATTCTTAAATGATTCTCATACTGGAGACATCGTAATAAGGCATTGGATTGACGGCACAGGAGTGGAGATGGCATTTAACAAAAATATTGCTTGTCTCATTACTCAAACTCCAAAGGATGGTGCTGTTGAAATGGCAAGGAAACTCAATTTCCCATTAATAATTACGGATAAAATTGAGTTAGCCAACGCTTATGCACTTTCACACACTATCAGTAAATTTTCACCTAGTTCCACAAATATTGTCATAACTGGAACTAACGGAAAGTCAACCACTTCCCATCTTATTTATCACATATTGGATAATGCTGGTTATCATGTATTGACAAATACCGATAGCGAATCAGAATTCAATACTTTGATTGATCCGATGGTTTCCAAGTTGATTTCTGATGAAGTTGAAAAAAACGGTCAACTTGATTACTTGGTGATTGAGGTTTCTGAAGTTCAGGGTTGGCTTGGAAAGTTAATGAAAAACCATGCTGCATTAATGACAGATGCCATTAATCCGAAAGTGGGTGTCATAACCAACATTGCAATGGACCATATTGGTTTAGTGAATACCATTGATGATGTTTTTGAAGAAATCAAGGCAGTTCCTAAAGCTATTGCAAATGGAATTTGTGTTTTAAACCATGATGATGAATTGATAATGAAATTAAAGGCAACCAATCCGTTTTACACTTCAATGTCTAAGCTAGACGATAAAAATGCTGTATATTTTGATGAAGATGGAATATATTATGACGATGAATGTGTTTTAGCCACTGAAGACTTGCCGTTTACAAGCAGCCATTTCATTCAAAATATTCTATCTGCCATGGGCGCATGCATCTCATTAGGAATTGGCATGGACAAGATTGTTGAAGGTGTGAAATCTTATGAAGCTCTAAACAGACGTTTTGCTAAAGTATGTGATGAGCCATTAATCTATGATGATTTTGCACATAATCCCGACGGAATTAAGGCAACCATTGCTGAAACCCGCAAGTTGCTTCCGGATAATCAAAAATTACACATTGTCTGTGCAATCAGAGGTTCAAGGGGTGTTGAAATCAACCAGTTAAACGTCGATGCCCTGGTTGAATCAATGGATGAAACAATGGATTTAACATTATCATCAAGTAAGGATGTCGTCAATGAGTTGAATGTTGTGGAAGATGATGAAAAAGAAGTTTTCTTCAATACTTTATCTGAAAACAATATAGATTTTATCCATTTTGATAATTTGGCTAATTGTCTGGAAGAAGTTTTAAGAAAAGCAGATAAAAAAGACATTATATTATTAATTGGAGCTCAGGGAATGGACCCTGCTCAGACATTATTGGATGACATTATATAAATTTAAATATCATATTAATTTAATATAATAATGTATAATTTTATTCTTTTGCTAAGAATATTGATACTAAGAGGAAATAAACATGTTTATAAAAATTAGAAGAGACACATTAATAATTTTATTATTGGCGTTTATTTTGATTCTTTGTGGTCGTTTAATCACATATGTAGCATTTGCTTCTTCTGATGAAATAAATGATGGAATCCCTATTTCTGGAGTAATTATTAAAGGTAATGATATTGTTCCTGTAGAAACAATTAGAGGAAATGTTATGCAGGCTGGTTTTAGGGATGGTAGTGTAATTTATGGAGATATTTTAAAAACTTCTAAAAGAGAAGTATCGCTGCAAGATGCTATTCAAACGGCACAGGAATTTGCAACACGGTCAACGGTACCTGGTACATCTGTTCAGCCTATTACAGCAGCCGATGTTCAGGTAGATAAAAATACTGGTGTAGTTACAGTAACAGTTATAGAGGACTTTTCGTCCGTTGAATTAGAAAATAAAACAACAACAAACAGTGCAGGTGGATGAAATTGAATAAGTTAAAAGTTTCACTTGTATGTTTTGTAATATTATTATTGACTATGAGCAGTGTAGCAGCTACATGTAACATTGTAGTTATTACAGATCCTTCTGGTAATGACCCGAACGGTGCTGCTGCTGGAAGTATGTCTTTTGCAGACAATATGTTCCAGTCAACATTCTTGCTTTCAAGAAATAATCACTTCGCCGTACTCTCAGGGGGTACTGGTAGTTCTGATACCAGGCTGGAATCTATTGTTGATGCAGTTGCAAGCTTAGAAAACAATGCTTCTGCGGCTTCTGCAGCTTCAGTCGCTTCCCAATACAAGGGAGCTCGTCTTTTAGTAGGTGGTGCCAGCATAGGTGCTGCTGTCGGCGGGTCTTTCAATGCTTATGTAATTACAGTTGATGATGCAAGTAATGAGATTAAGGTAACTCCTTATAACAGTGGTGTAGCAACCCTGCAGCCAGGTCAGAAAGGAGCTATTATTCACTTGAGGAACACTGTTGGAAATCCGCTGTACGGTACTGCGGATAGTGTAAGAAAAGAAACTGCAATGAATATTGGAAAAATGATTAGGGATGGTTATCCTGCAACCACCATTCTTTCAGAAGCCATGGGTGAAGTAGCTAAGGATTCTGGAGAAAAATACGGTGGAGGTGGAGTAAACCTCGTATCTGGTATTTCAACTTCCGACATGTTCACACCTAAAGAGATGAATGCATCCGGTTATCCGATGGATGAAGAATACTCCAAAGTGTGTGATGACTGTGGATGGGCGTTGGGTTATCCTGCCGCCGAATCTTATGACAGATGTCCGGTGTGTGGTGGAGAAATCAGGACAGTTTATGCTTATGAGGCATTGGGAAGTGCTCTGACAGTTAGTTCCAATGCGGTAAGTGTATCCGTTTATGGAAGTGACAAGCCTGGTCTTGCATCCACTACAAAAGAAATTGTTGAGGCATCTGTAGCCAAATACGGATATGATGCATCTGCAATAGCAGGTTCTATCAACAGAGGTATTAACAATGGTTTGTTAATGGGTGTAGATCATGTTGAACCTAAGGACATTAACGTAAAACAAGGTTCCAAAGCTGTTGGTGTGTATTATAATGCACTTCCGGGAGACAGGTCTTCCCCTGCATGGGACTTGCCAATTGATGGAAATATATTGACCATTTTGGGCAGTATCCAAACGGCAGTTGGTATTATCTTAATCTTGTTGGTGGTCTTTAGAAGCAGATTACTCAAATCTTTCCAAGAAAGGTGACTTTTCACCTTCTATTTTTTTTTAATGGGGATTATTTATGGCATTAATTTTAATTAGGGGAGAAAGCAATTCAAAGTTGCTAAATGCGATTTCAGACATGGAACGCCATGGCAGTTTGAATATAATTTCCAAACCTAAAGTTATTGATTCTAATTTTGCGGATTCATTGGTTGAAAACATTTTAAATTCAAAACTCAGAACCAAATCCAATGTTGCTACTGCATTTTTTGTAAAAGAAGATACAACCTTAAGCATTATGCAGATAAAAAAAATTCATCCTCCGGCACATGTGGTTGTTGTCAGCGATGAGTATGAAGGCTATGATGAACTTGAGAAGTTAATGGATGATGCAAATCCTTTCCAGGGTTATCATTCACATAAGGCAAGAAATGATGGTTTAATAGATTATAAAATCCAAGGCAAAAATAGACATATTAAAAATGAAAAATTAAACAGCTATATGAAATAGCTATTTTCTTTTTATTTTCATTATATTTCCGAGTGTACGTTCACCGGATGAACTGTTGATGAATTGATTCAAATCAACGTTGTTCACTTCTTCAAGAAGTTTGATGTTCAATGCTTTTTCTAATTTTTTTGTAAGCTTTGTATCAGGGGTCATTTTTCCGGTTTCAATTCTGGTGATAACGGAAACCCTCTCGTTAATTTTTTTACCTAAATCTTCACGAGACCAATTCTTTGCTTCTCTTGCTTTTCTAATTTCGAAATCATAGTTTTCGATTAATTCTTCTGTTGGCTCATCTCTTCTTGAATAATTTCTGGTTCTTGTATTTTTTTGTTTTTTACCTTTTGGTTGTTGCCTAAATTTTGGTTTAGGTGGTGCTTTTTGGATTGTTCCTAGTTTTGAGCACTCTTTACATACAACCATAACTGATCCTTCAATTTTTGCTCTTATTGGGTTATGTTCTGGTACGGGTTTACCACAAATTTCACATTCCATTTTAATCAGTTTCCTTATTCTTTTTTAATAATATATATAACATTAACCTATTAAATATTTGTTAGTATAGTTTAAAATGAATACCTTTAAATACTTTAAAGTTACAAATTGTTATTAAAGTAAAAAGTTGAAAAATTTATTCACTAACTGGAGATGATTCACATGGATGATTTTAATGATTTGGAAAACTCTTCTAAAGAACAATTAATCGAAAAAGTAGAATCACTACAAGATGAAATTGATATATTAAGAGAAGAAAAGTCCAAAGCTAAAAGTAACTTAATGTGGAAAGTTAGGAAATTAGAAAAAGACAAAGTCTTAATTGAAAATGAAAAAATTAGACTCGAGAGAGAAACTAAATCTTTACGTTCAGAAGTGGACAGATTTAGATCCCCTCCTTTAGTGTTAGCTACTATTACTGAAGTTTTAGATGATAATAGAATGACTGTTAAAAGTAGTACAGGACCTAGTTTTCTTGTTAATTACTCAAAATTCTTAGATGAAAAATTATTAGTACCTGGTTCAAGGGTAGCTTTAAATCAACAAACTTTCGGTATTGTTGAAATTTTGCCATCAGAAAAAGATGCTAATGTTTCAGGAATGGAAATTGAAACCAAACCTGATATTACTTATGATAAAATCGGTGGTTTAGAAGAACAAATTATAGAAGTTAAGGAAACTGTTGAATTGCCTTTAACTGAACCTGAATTATTTGAAAAAGTAGGTATCGAACCACCTAAAGGAATATTGTTGTATGGTCCGCCTGGAACCGGTAAGACCTTGCTTGCAAAAGCTGTAGCAAATGAAACCAATGCTACATTCATTAAGATTGTAGCTTCAGAGTTTGTTAAAAAATACATTGGTGAAGGTGCAAGGCTTGTACGTGAGGTATTTGAACTCGCTAAAGAGAAAGCACCTGCAATCATATTCATAGACGAACTTGATGCAGTTGCAGCTAAAAGGCTTAAAAGTTCCACCAGTGGAGACAGGGAAGTTCAAAGGACTTTAATGCAATTGCTTGCAGAACTTGACGGATTTGAATCCAGAGGGGACATCGGTATTATTGGTGCAACCAACAGGCCGGATATCCTTGATCCTGCATTATTGCGTCCTGGTCGTTTTGACAGATTTATTGAAGTTCCTCTCCCAAATGTTGATGGTAGACGCGAAATTCTTAAAATTCACACTAAAAACATGTCATTAGATGAGGAAGCGGACATTGATTTGCTTGCCGATTTGACTGACGAACTTTCAGGTGCAGATTTAAAAGCGGTCTGTACTGAAGCTGGTATGTTTGCAATTCGTGAAAAACGTGATAAGATTACTGTAAATGACTTTATGGATGCAATCGAAAAAGTCATGAGTAAATCCAAAGAAGATGAATTGTTCAAAACAGAAGCCGGAGTAATGTTCGGTTAATTTAATTGTAGAATAAGCCTATGATGAACCCTATGAGCTCTGATATGTGATGAATGATGGGCGAGCTGAGGCTTATTTTTTAATCTTTTTTTCTAAAACTTTATTTAAAAGTAAATTCTAATAGTATAATCATGTTATTTAATAAAAATGATAATAAAGCTAATGAAAGAATTCTTTATAAAACAAAACCAAATATGCTTTTAGGTTGCAAAAAAGCTATTTATGGGGCTGTTCTATTAGTTATCGTTTTATTTCTTTCACCAATGTTGATTCAATTCATTGGTAAAATGCAAGTTTATTTGATTTCTCAGATTAAACTTCCTTTAACCAGATACACTGCTATTGCTTTTTTTGTAATCATTCTTATTATTATAATGTATATTATATGGCAGCTAATCAATTGGTACTCTATGGAATATACCTTGACAGATTCAAGAATCATTATAAAATCAGGAGTGCTGTCAACTAAAAGGAATTACATGCCATATGCAACCATTCAAGATGTCAACACTTCTCAAAGCATCTTTGCACGCTTGTTCAATATAGGATCAGTATCGGTCTACAGTGCATATGATAATAATCAGATGGAATTAAAGAACATTTCAAATCCGTCTGAAGTTGAAGAAATCATTTTTAATAACCTTTCAGGACAAAGAACTTTCCAACCGCAACAAAGATTTGTTGGTAATAACTATCAACAGGATTACGGAAGAAACTATATTGATGATGGAGATTATTTGGGAAGAAATGAATTCTATGATGAATTCGAACCCATTACACCAATAACACGTGAAAGGGATGTTCCTCAAAGGAGAGAATATGAATATTATCCTGAAGATTTTGGTGTTGAAAGGGAATACTCAAAACCTAAATATGAATATGAACCTTATGAGGAGAAGTTTCAAAATAATTCTCCAAGGTATGGGGAACCTATTCAAAACAGCTATTCCAATGATAGTTATTATAATGAAGTAAGGGACAATTATTCTTATAGTGATGATGATTACTATGGAGATTTTGATTCACAAAACCATTATGATGAAAGGGTTGAAGAAAACCCGAAAGATTCTCAAAATAATGTAGATGAATCAAGTGAAAGGGTTATCAGAAGACATTTTGACAAATTTAAAAAATAATTTATATCTTTTAATTTTTAATTAGGTGGAATTTAATGGAATTATTATGCATACAATCACAGGAACATCCAGAATTGCCTCTTGCAGAATTAAAAGCAGTAATGGAATGTGAAAACATCGATGCTGACATTGAGGTAATCACTGAAGGTTTGCTTATTCTAAAAAATATTTCTGAAGAAAATTTGGATGAATATTATAAAATTCTAACAAAGAGATTGGGTTACACCCATGAAGTTCATGAGATAATTAAAAAGTCCAATGTTGAAGATTTTGACAGGGATGTATTGGATATTAATTGGTGTGAATATATCAATGAAACATTTGCTGTTCGTGTCAAAAGGTTCCATTCAGAAATTGACACCGTTGCAACAGAAAGACGTGCGGGGTCTTTAATTCTTGAAAATTGCAATAACCTTAAAGTCAATCTCACCAAACCCAAATCATTAGTTCGAATTGTAGCATACATGAATGATTTTTATATTGCCATTGAAAGAATCAAATTAAACAAAAAACATTTTGAAGAAAGTAAACCTCATAAAAGGCCTTTCTTTTATCCAGGTTCCATGAATCCTAAGCTTGCCAGATGTATGGTTAATTTATCCAGGGTTAATGAAGGGGACTTGTTGCTTGACCCATTTTGCGGCACTGGCGGAATTTTAATAGAGGCAGGATTAATCGGTTGTAAGGTTGTTGGATCAGATATCTATTGGAAAATGAAAAACGGCACATCAATTAATTTGGATTATTATGGAATTAAGGATTACAGGACATTCAATTTGGATGTTCGTGAACTTAAAATGTATGAAAAAGTAGCCAGTGTAGTTACTGATCCGCCTTATGGAATCTCCACATCAACCGGAGATATTGAAGGTGATGACATTTTCAAAGAATTTTTCAAATCAATTTATGATAACATGCGAGATGATGCATATCTCTGTATGGCCAGTCCTCATTATGTGGATTTAAAACCTATGGCCGATGAGGTGGGCTTTGAGATAGTTGAGCAATATGGAATTAAAATGCATAGAAGTTTAACAAGAATCATCTCCGTTATTCGCAAAAAATTAGATTAAAGTAGTTACATTTATATACTACTTATTTTTTTTCAATTACAAATGCTCTAAATCTTCTTATTTTTATTTTAGTTTTTTATTTTTCGTAAATATTTTTTTTAAGGCAATAATTTTCAATTTTTTAAAATTTATTTTTTTAAACTATTTTTAAAATATTTTTATTAAATTTAAAGAATAATTAATTTCAATTTTTTCATAAAATTAAATTATAATTTGATTTTCAATTTTTAATAGTATTTTGCAATATTTTTTAATTGATTTTGTTAATAAAATTTGTCTGTCTATTAGATGTGCTATATGTTTATGGCGATGACCTAAGTAACATTGTATGGAACAATTTTTACTATGATGGTTGCTTTTCCACATGTAGCTATACAATTTGTGAGTACTTGAATTTTCTCAAGTATGATGTTGGTTTTGTAGATGTGGTGAATTAGTTACAAAAATTTTGTTACAAATTTAGTGTATACTCGTCTATGTTTTTTAGCGTACTTCATAATACTTATTGACTTATTATGATCTGTTATGTGTTCAATTCTGTTTGATCCTGGCAGATGCTACTGCTATTGGGATTCGATTAAGCCATGCAAGTCGAACGAGTTTAG